>Ga0207674_10002567_pt1 | contig 22871 bp, 16 predicted proteins | sample KBSCornC72_FD_184303 | JGI IMG/M metagenome (GOLD analysis project Ga0207674, IMG submission 184303) | Corn rhizosphere microbial communities from Kellogg Biological Station, Michigan, USA - KBS Corn C7-2 (SPAdes) (version 2) | ecosystem: Host-associated > Plants > Roots > Rhizosphere > Soil ...
CCGAGTTGGCCAACGACTTGGATTTACCATTGCGAATCGCGCATGCAGGGTATTGGATCTTGCATGAACCACATGCTCAGGTGAAGGAGAAGGATACTAATTCGCCGTGGGAGGAACTCTCCCGACGACGGCGTATCTGCGCCCAAGGGGCGCTGGGAATGTGGAAGCTGCGGCACACGTTGCGTGGGGTCCGAGCGTGGCAGTTTATTTCGCATAAATGCATGCGCTGGCTGCTGGTGGTTCCCATGTCGCTTCTATTGTTGTCGTCGTTCCTGCTGTCGGGGCAAACTATCTTCGCGATTTTCTTCGCTGCCCAGGTGGCTTTCTGGGGTATCGCACTGCTCGGTCTGGGTTTGGCTAATCTCGGGAAAGAACTGCCCAGAGTCATCCGTGCACTGGTTTACTTCTTCGTAAGCATCCTCGGCGCCTTCCTTGGAGTGATCGACGCGTGTTCTGGTTCTCGCTTTGCTATATGGGAGAGCCCCGCTCTTTCCCGGGGTGATGAAAGCGCCGCGCTACAAAGGGCTAAAGGTTAGACGATCAATGACGAATATCTTATCCGTCGACGTCGAAGACTGGTTCCATATTCTGGACGTTCCTTCAGCGCCGCGAATTGAAGAATGGGACTCATTGCCCTCCCGTGTCGAAGTGAATTTCCGCACCCTGCTCCATCTGTTTGGGCGGCATCAGGTTCAAGCCACATGTTTTTTCCTAGGATGGGTGGCTGAGAGATTTCCGCATCTCGTGCGTGAGGCCGCCGCTTACGGGCACGAAATCGCATCCCATGGATATTCGCACCGCTTGGCGTATGAAATGTCGGCTGCGGCGTTTCTTCAAGATATCGAACGCGCCCGGAAGTTGCTACAAGACGTAAGTGGGCAACCGGTCATTGGATACCGCGCCCCGGGGTTTTCCGCAACTAAAAGTACACCGTGGTTCTTCGAAAAGATCGCTGAAGCTGGTTACCGGTACGACTCGTCGGTTTTCCCGGGTCTCAGTGGCCATGGCGGAATCGCGCATTCTCCTTGTGCCCCCTACGTAATTCATACCGCCACAGCAGAACGTCTTTTTGAATTTCCCATATCCGTGGTTGAAACCCCGCTGAGGCGCCTCTGCTTCTTCGGGGGGGGATATCTACGTTTGTTCCCCTGGTCGCTGACGAAATCTATGGTGAATCGCGTCAGCAAACAAGGGCGGCCGGTGATTTTCTATATTCATCCGCGAGAGATCGATCCCGGCCACCCGCGCCTGCCGATGAGCCCAGTCCGGGCGTTCAAATCCTACGTGAATCTGGGAACCACGTATTCCAAGCTGGCGAAAATTCTTGACGAATTTGAAGTGACAACCTTTCAAGACGTACTGGAGTCATCCTGGCCCGAGTTCGCATTCGCAATCCCCAAAAAGCGCGTCGCACTAGCCGGCTTGACCGACGGTGCGGAGAAAATGGCACAGGACGTATGGTCCGCGTAGAAGCCTGCCAAAATCCGGTCGCGTGGGATCGCTATGTCGAATCTCAAGCGAACGCCTGCAATTACCAGAGATGGGGTTGGCAAGACGTGATTCATAGCACTTTCGGCCATGAGGCCCACTATCTGTGGGCTTCCAATAATGGAGCGATCCTGGGAGTACTACCTCTGTTCTCTGTCCGCAGCAGGTTGTTCGGCAATTCTCTGGTCTCGGTGCCTTTTTTTACTTACGGCGGCCTGCTGTCCGAGTCACAGGAGGCAACAGACGCCCTGCTTTTACGCGCAAGCGAACTCGGGCAAGAGCTGAAGGCGACCCGCGTCGAGATTCGGCAGGGAACCGAGCTCAAAAGCGACTGGAATCCAGTGAGTTCCAAAGTCACGATGGAAATCGCACTGCCTTCGACGCCGGAAGAACTCTGGAGGCGCTTCAGCACCGGGCTAAGAAACAAAATCCGAAAGGGCCAGAAGAGCCAATTCCGCGTCGAGTGGACGCAGGCAGATGGTGTCAAAAACTTCTATGAAGTCTTTGCTGCCAACATGCGGAACTTAGGAACCCCGGTTTATCCCATGAAATGGTTTGAATCTATCTGCCGTGGTTTCCCTGGGCAGATTCACATCATGAGCCTTTGGGAGGGAGATCGGGTTGTCGCGTCGGCGTTTCTGTCGGCGTATCGGGACACCCTGGAACTGCCGTGGTCGGCCTCACTGCCAGATACGCGAAAGAGCTATTCCCATTACATGATGTACTGGTCTTTCCTGGAATGGGCGATCCAAAAGGGCTATCGCCGGTTGGATCTGGGGCGTTGCACTAAAGGTAGCGGAACCTACGAATTCAAGCGGCACTGGATCTGCGAAGAGCTGCCTCTTCATTGGTATTACTGGCTGGCACCAGGTTCGGGTTTGCCGGAAACGTGCCCCGATAATCCTCGCTATCACTTGGCGATCGAAATGTGGAAGCGTCTTCCACTTATCGTCGCGAACCAACTGGGACCCAGAATCGTCCGGGGGCTACCCTAAGAAGTCGTATGATCCAACGATCCGAACCCACAGACACTCCGCCATTAGTGAAACCCGAGCGACGGAAGATTCACTTATTTGTACTCATCGACGCTCTGGGCTGGGAGTATGTCAAAACTCGGGAGTTCCTGGACGACGTGCTTCCCTATCGTGGTCCGCTTCGGACCGTACTAGGATTCAGCTCTGGAGCAATCCCGACCATCCTAACGGGGGTGTCTCCTTCCATAAATGGCCATTGGAATCTTTTCTACTACGATCCGCAGGGATCTCCATTCCGATGGTTGAAGTACTTTCAATTTCTTCCCGACGCGATCTTGAATAACCGTGTTTCCAGTAAGATTCTGAAGGAACTGGGGCGTCGTGTTCTCGGACTGGGTCCATTGTTTGACTGTGGGGTTAGTCCACGCCTCCTGCGTTGGTTCAACTGGGTAGAGAAGCGCAATATTTATGGGCGTGGAGGTATCAGCGGCGCAAGTTCTATTTTCGACGAGTTAGCTGAACGCAATATTCCGCACCGGATTTACTCGTACCACCATCTCAGTGATGCGCGGATCGTAAACGAGGCTCAGAAGGACATCATAGAGAGTGATGCTGAATTTCTGTTCCTGTATTTGAGCGAAATGGACATGTTTCTCCATTCCAACTGCTCGCAGCCAAAAGAAATCGATCGCAAGATTGCATGGTACGACGAGCAACTCAGGTCAGTATTGAACACGGCTCGCGAAATCGATCCGGATGCCAGCATGACGATATTTTCCGATCACGGGATGACTCCGGTGCATCAGCATTACGACCTCATGAGAGACATTGAGGCTTTGCCGTTTCGTATGCCGATCGACTACCTCGCCATTTATGACTCCACAATGGCACGGTTCTGGTTTTTCTCTGATGACGCTCGCCGTGGCATCGTAGACTGCCTCCAGAACAGTCCTTGCGGACGAATCCTGCAGGATGAAGAACTGCGCGATTTAGGGGTGTTCTTTGATGACCGCCGATACGGCGAACTCGTGTTCCTCCTGAAACCGGGGTGGCTAGTGGCGCGGAGCGATTTCAATGGCCCTCGCTGGGTGCCGGTTGGGATGCACGGCTATCATCCCGACGATTGTTTTTCGGACGCCGTTTTTTTAGCAGATCGCCAACCGCCCACTCCGATGCGAACCATCGCGGACGTTTACCCCTGCATGCAGGAGGCGATACCAAGGTGAGTGACAGAGCAATTAATCTTTGTCTTTTCTCAAACCAGCCTGTTCGCGGAGGAGTAGAGGAACACATGCTCTTACTCCTGGGCGGACTCGATCGAAAATATTTTCGGTTGCATCTAATTTGCCCTCCTCAACTTGCCGGGAATCTTCGATCGGATCTGCCCGAGGATGTTCATCTTGTGCCGTTGTATCTCGAGCACCTCCACCATGTTTCCGCGGGCCTACGATTCGCAAAAATTCTGCGCAAATGCCGGATAGACATTCTTCATTCGCACTTGTTTCGCGCCAGTCTGGTAGCCTCTCCCCTCGCGAAATTCTGCCGCGTTCCGGTTACTGTGGAAACTCCGCATGTGGCAGAGATGTGGCGTCAAGGGTGGCTAAGAGGCCATTTTCTCATTGATCGGGTGGCCGGCCGGGCCGTGAATCGTTATATAGCAGTGTCAGAAGCGAATGCCCGGTATCTGGTCGACACCAAGAGGTTGCCGTCTCAGAAAATACAGGTGATTCAAAATGGCTGTAATCTGGAGCGCTTTCGCACCGTTCAACCTTCACCGGTTGATCTGAAAAGGAACCTGGGCTTCGCAGACGATGACCCTGTGCTCCTGGTTTTGGCGCGGCTCGAAGCACAAAAAGGACACCACGTTCTGGTGGAGGCGATGAGCGCCGTCCGCGCGCAATTTCCAAATGCGCGACTGGTATGTGTCGGCTCGGGAAGCTTGCAGAGCCAGCTGAAAGAGCAGGTTGAAAAGTTAGGTCTGGAGGAATCGGTTCGTTTTGTAGGTTACCAATCCAACGTGCCGGATTGGCTCGCCTTAGCCGATGTTGTGGTGCTGCCCTCGTTTTTCGAAGGACTACCACTGGTCGCAATCGAAGCCCTTGCGGCCGGGCGCGCGGTGGTTGCTACTGCCGTGGACGGAACGACGGAAGTCGTGATTCATGAAAAAACCGGATTCACGGTGCCGCCAGGAAATTCCGCTGCACTGGCGGCTGCGATTTGCCGCATGCTGGGCAACGCCAAACTGCGCCAGACACTTGCGGAGAACGGCCGTCGGTGGGCCTTCGAGAACTTTACTCTGCAACGGTTTATCGACCAAACCCAACAGCTTTATCTTGCCACCTGGGAGCAACACCTCCGGAAATTCCAACCCCGGCGTAATCCGGCGGTTTCGTCCACCGCTCCTGCAGCCTCCCCGCGTTCATCCTGACAAAAATTATGATGCGAATGGGAGTACCTGTAGCTACGCCGATCCGTGCCAGCGACTGTGTTGCAGCAGCAGCCGCAGCGCTAAGCCGGTACGGTCATCGGGAGGAATTCGAAAATCAGGTTCGAGACCTTCTCGGTGGAGATCACGTTCGCAGCTTGAATTCCGGAAGAACGGCGCTCTTGGTCGTGCTGCAAGCCATGAAACACCCTGGAGGACGTGACGAGGTAGTGCTTCCTGCCTACGCGTGTCCATCCATAGGACGTGCTGTGGTCAAGGCCGGCCTGAAACCGGTCCTCTGCGACGTGGGACCGAACGGTTCCGGATTGGATCTCCCATCCTTAGTAAGCGCGCTGAACCGTCGGACCCTAGCTGTCGTGGCGGCCCATCTATACGGTTATCCATGCGAAATGGCCCCAATATTGGAACGGACACATGATGCCGGTGCAAGGCTGATCGAAGACGCCGCACAAGCCTTTGGCGCTAGATGGAACGGTAGCTACGTAGGTACTTTCGGTGACGCCGGCATTTTTAGCTTTGGTATGTCGAAGGTACTCTGGAGCATCGCCGGTGGTCTCGCAGTTACATCGAGTCCGGATCTCGCTCGTCGAATCGATCGGCAGGTATCGGTCCTAGCCAGTGTCGGGAGGTGGAACGAGGCGGTCGGAGTCGCTAAACTGGGCGTGCTGGGATTTCTGGTTCGCCGCCGCCACTTGAAACCGCTCGACGTGGTTTGGGGCAATATGCTTCGCGGCAAGAACGATTGCGACGAATTCGATGCGTGCGTGGGCCCTTCGAGCTACGCCGCGGTGGCGAAAAGACTCCTTGGGCGGATCTCTGAAATAACCGGGATTCGACGGCAGAATGCCCATTACCTTGCAACGCATCTGGCGGATTTTGACGATATTATCCTTCCAGAAATATCTGCAGGATCCGAACCCGTATTCCTCCGCTTCCCCGTGATTGCGGGCAGCGGCCAACTCAGAGGGGAGCTTGTTTCCCGAGTCCGCGCCGCAGGGATTAATGCGTCGGAGATGTATTCCAAAAAGTCCTACGAAGCACTGCGCGCGTTTGCCGCACGTGATTCGTATTGTCCACAAGCCGAATATTTGTCCGATCGGATGCTGAATCTTCCCACGCACTCTTTTTTAAGGCAATCGGATCTCGACCGCATCGTTACGGCATTTCGGTCAGTGCTCGTCCGGCGGCGAATCAGCGCCGTGGCATCGACGACCAGAAGCGCGGTGAGAGCCTAAGATGCACAAGATGGCGCTACAGGTATCCCCTGAACCCGGTGCTCAGGATGTTCGAAGGTTGACCGCCACGATCAACGATGTGACTGCACGAATCGCTGCTGACCACTTTGACTCTGCACTGCGCGCAGTTGTACTCACGGGCAGCCTGGCTCGTGATGAGGGCTCCTTTGTGCGAGAAGGAACCTGCTGGAAATTGCTTGGGGATGCGGATTTCTTCCTGGTATTTCATAAAGGTAAACCCTTGCCAGCCTCCCTGAATGTAGATTCTATCCAAGGAAAGATCCGCAGCGCCCTTGAAGACCTTGGCATCGAGGCAACGGTCGGATTGGGAATCGTGTACGGTTCTCACTTTCTCAATCTGCCGCTGCACATTGCCACTTACGAGTTGCGTTCCTGCGGACGGGTGGTCTGGGGCGAATCCGATATTCTTTCGCTGGTACCGGTATTTGGACCGTCAAAGATTTCACTCGAAGATGCGTGGCGAATGCTCGCGAACCGCATCATTGAACTCCTGGAAGTCGTCGCGGCGGCGCCGGAAGCGGATACCGTCCTCTCCCCGGAGTCCCAATACCGCGTCCTGAAGCTGTTCCTCGATATGGCGACTTCTTACTTGGTCTTTGCCGGCCGTTATTCGCCAACCTACCGCGAGCGGGAAGCTGCGCTGCGTGACTTGGCCGATCGGAAGTCGGCCCAAGTTGATGCACCTTTCCCGCTGCGGGTTTTTGCTGACAGAGTGACTGCCTGTACGGAGGCTAAACTCGGAAGACAGCCGCTCAAAAATGGTTCCGAGAAATGGCTGCATGACGCGATGCTGTTCGCACGCCTTCTTTGGAAATGGGAATTAGTGCGGCTCACCGGCGAGACGCGTCAAGTGTCCGAATCCCAGCTGATGGTGTCATGGATGAGGCGCCAGCCTCTTAAAGCGAAACTCCGAGGATGGGTCTCCGCGGTGCGCAGGTGCGGAGGGCATCGGAGTTGGCCGCAATGGTTACGATGGCTTCGCCTCGGATGGAAGGCGTCGCCCCGATATTGGGTTTATCACATCGCGGCTGAAGTCTTCTTTCAGCTGCCCGTTCTCTTGCGACAGGAGCACAGAGTGGGAGCTGCTCTACATAACCTTGCCGGCAGGCTACCTCTGGCAAAGAATGAAGCCGGCGAAGCCACTGCAGCGGAATGGCGTCTCGTCGCAGAGGTGACGGCATTGAATTATCACCGCCTGTTAGAGACAACAATTGCATGAATATTTCCGCAGCAAGGCTAGCGCCAACCCCGGTCTCTCCCGTAAGCACTGAAGACCCGGCTTTGTCCGTGGGTGGCGATAACTCATACTCAGACACCGGCGCAGCTCCGACGAACTGGTTCAGTAGCATCTATGAGCTGTCGGCAGCTGACGGACGTCTGAGGCAGATGGAGGGATTAAGAGGTCTCGCTGTCCTGCTGGTGTTTTTTGTTCATTTTGATGCTTTATTTGAGAAATTCGCGCAACCCGCGACGGCCCTTTGGCGATCCACACGTTTTATGGGGATCATCGGAAATGTCGGTGTCGACCTGTTTTTCGTATTGAGTGGTTACTTGATTTACGGTGCGCTGCTCCACCACACCAAAACTGTAGCCGGCTTCCTAGGTCGGCGGATACAAAGAATATATCCCACATTCTTGGTAGTATTCGTACTCTACCTAACGCTCTCGTTCTTTTTTCCCGAGGTGAGTAAGATTCATGAGCTGACATGGCTACAGTCAATTTCCTACGTGGCGCAGAACTTATTCCTACTTCCGGGAGTGTTGAATATCCAGCCGATGATTACTGTCGCTTGGAGCCTTAGCTACGAGTTCTTCTTTTACGTCATCGCAGCGCTTTTGTTTGTTGTGACAAGCATGCAGCGTTGGTCCTGCAGTTTTCGCACGTGGTTTTTTGCTGGAGTCTGGCTCGGTTACCTGGCATTATGTTTCACGCTCTCTCGATCGTTCGTGCGTGCGCTTATGTTCGTAGTAGGCATCCTATTGTATGAATCGTTATCGTCGGAGCGATTTCGGAAAGTGTTGAACTCATATGGAGAAATCGTGGCAATTTTGCTTCTCCTTGCCAGCTTTGTGTTCGTATATTTGCTTGATACTCGGAACGATCTTTTCGCCACTCCGGAGTGGCGGGCTGGAAGCAGTGCAATACCTGGCGTTATGGTATACCAGGGTCCCTATAAGACTGCCGCCCTGAGCATTGGCATCTTTTGCTTCGCAGCGTATTGTTTTGCCTTCGACGGTAGAATTCGGCGGCTATTCGGCTGGACGCCCTTCCGCTATCTAGGAAATATGAGCTACTCCTACTACTTGATTCACGGGGTCACCTTGCAAGGAGTGGCTCTCGTTTGGACTATTCTTGCTTCGCGCGGCGTACCTCAACTGGCCTTGTTCTTTGGAGGACTGCTCGTTGGGTTTGCGGCAACGTGGACTAGCTCGACGCTGTTGTTCCTCGCGATCGAGAAACCATATTCGCTCACGAAAAAGTCCTCCGCGATCGCTAAGAGCATTCCCACTGGGGAAATCTTCAATGTCTGACATGAATCACGCGAGAGTTATTCTGAGAAGTGTGTCAGCTACGTCGCTCACCCATGCCGTTGAGGATTGCCTGACATTCTGCGACTGGGAAAGTTGGCTGCCGAGAAATGCCGTGGTGGTCATTAAACCGAACCTCTGTACGGCGGTTCCACATCAGGTGCTCGCGTGCAACACAGATGTTGCCTTGATCGAGGCCCTATGCCAAGCGCTCCTTACGCGCACAAGCCGAATATATATCGGGGAAGCGGGTCACCTTCGGCAAACTCCTTGGCAAGCTTTCGCGGCGTCAGGGTATGTGGAAATGGCAAAACGACTCGGCGTCGAGCTAGTGAATTTTACTGAGTCTCCTGCAGTCAAGGTGAGGTTGGACCCGGCCGGCGAGATAGCGATGCCCAGACAGTTACTGGAAGCTGACGCATACATTAACGTCCCGGTATTGAAGACACACGCTCTCACGTACTTCACCGGTGCACTGAAGAACCAATGGGGCTGCGTGCCGGACTGTCATGACCGCTTACGGTATCACCGCTCGATCAATGTGCTTCTGTCATCCATTCAGCGCCTTCTGAAGCCAAAGTTTTCGCTGATGGACGGCATTGTAGGGATGGAAGGGCGTGGCCCAGTGGCTGGCGAGGCGCGACGTCTGGACCTGATTCTGGCAAGTCGCGATTCTGTGGCACTCGACGCCACCGCAATGCGGCTGGTCGGTCTCGATCCGCTGAAATCAAGACATGTCGTGATGGCCGCACAGCGAGGCCTAGGCAGGATCGCCGCTGAAGACATCGACGTCGACGGGGAGTGGGATCGCCTCTCCACAACGTTCACACCGCCGCCGCGAGACTATGCCAACACTGCAATGTTCTTCGCGACCCAGTACTCCTGGTTCATCAAGTACGTATTGGCGAATGACAGTCTCTACTTTCCCGTGCGTGACGTCGTGAAATTTTTCCGCAGGCTGGGAGTGGCAACGAAATGAGTTTTCTATCGGCCGCAGGCACAGTAATCAACCAAATGGGTCTTAGGCGCAGCCTTACGGGAAGAAAGCTGATCGCCCGCTTAAATGTGCTGGGTGAGCACGCGGTTCGGCGACTATATTTGAACCAGAAGACGCCCCTCTTGGTGGACGGCCACCGGATGTTTCTTTCGGATCGCCACGCGCCCAGTCTCGCCTTCGTAAATGGCGTGCTTCGGAATGGGTATGAAGCCGACTCGAAATCCTTGCTCGAAGGTTTAATTCAAGAGGGGATGACCGTCTTTGATGTGGGCGCTCACGTGGGCACTTACACTCTAATGGCTGCCAGGTTGGTCGGCCGTACCGGACACGTCTACGCCTTTGAAGCGGAACCGGAAAATTACTCGATCCTGAAGAAGAACGTAGAATTGAACGGTTATCAGAACGTGACCTGTGTGCCCAAAGCCATTTCCAACCGGTCCGGATTGCTCACACTCTACGTAAGCAACCAAGGGAATGACCGCCATACCCTAATTGGCTCGTCCGACGCGAACTGCCAAGGCACCCCTTGCGAGGTTGAGACCCTTTCTCTAGATGAGTTCTCGGCTTCGATCGAATGGCCGCGAGTGGATATAGTAAAAATGGATATTGAAGGCGCCGAGCCGATGGCCATCGAAGGAATGTCGGAGCTCTTTCGACGGTCCGATAACTTGAGTCTCTTGATGGAGTTTGCTCCGGATATTCTTCGCGCCAGCGGCATGAATCCTGAAGACTTCCTGTCCCTGTTGACTTTGAGTGGCTTCCGCATTTCCCCTGTGGAGAGCACTTTCCCAGAACACCTTCTTCAACCCGACAGATTCGGCAGCGCGATCCTCGAAATTGAAAAGCTAGGAGCAATCAATCTCTTCTGCCGCAGAGATTCAGCGGATCACACAGGCGTCGATCACAAAACCATGCTGACGCAACACCCCTAGGTGAACTCGGCTCCGGGACGACACTTTCACACGCCATGCGAATTCTTTACGCCTCCATGATGCTGCCGTTTCCACCAACCTTCGGCAAACGCATGGAAATTTGGACCACGCTGCGCGCCCTGTCAGAAGCTGGACATGACGTTACCCTCGTTTCATTTCACGATCCGGGGCAGAAGGATAATGACAAAGATGCTCTGACAGAAGTGTGCCGCGATGTTTCATTGGTCCCGCTTGAGCTTTCTAGACCTAGTTCACTGCGCGATTGCTTCGACCGGCTTGCCGCGCTGTTGACTCCACACGCGCATCAAGCCTTCCGCTATCGCTGCGCGGCGCTTACAAAATGCGTGGAGCGCCACCTGAAAACCGACCACTATGATGCCGTCATTTGTGGCGAAGTTTTTATGTTGCAAAACATGCCGGCAGACATCTGTGTTCCCCTAATTTTGAAAAAGGATCATATCGCCGCCACCATCTTGCGCCGCTATGTCGCCTCTGAGCGCAATCTTGTGAAAAAGCTCTATGCCTGGATTGAGTATGCCAAGACCTCGCGTTGGGAGACCAGCGTCTGCCGGCGCGCGACGGCGATCATGGCCTGCTCGAACCACGAACGCGACGAATTGCAAAATGTATTTCCCGGGATACCGGTCACAATGGCCCCGAATGTAGTCGATCTTGAAGCCTATCAGAACGATGAGGAAGAAGATCCGAAGACAATTCTATACCACGGGCTAATGGACTGGTTTCCCAACCAGGACGCGGTTGCATATTTCATCTCCGAGATTCTGCCACATCTACGGCGACTCGTTCCCGACGTCCGCGTGGTTGTGGCAGGGAGAACATCTTCACAGAAGTTTCCGCAACGCTTTGCCCAAGTGCCGGGCGTTGAGTTCACCGGAACCGTGCCCGATATGCACACCTACATTCGGCAGTGCGCCGTGTGCATCGTGCCGCTTCGGATTGCGAGCGGCACACGCTTCAAAATACTGGAGGCAGCAGCGCTCAGCCGGCCGACTGTTTCCACCCGGATTGGAGCAGAGGGATTGGATTTTTCGGACCATTCGGAAATCATCCTCGCGGATGCGCCGGAAGAGTTCGCGCGAGGTGTCGCCGAACTTTTAGAAAACCCTCTTCGCCGGCGCGCCATGGGAATCGCGGCACGGAAGCGTGTGGCGACCGACTATAGTTTTCCGGAATTGTGTCGTGCATTAGAAGAAACCTTGGCACTCGTCGTTCCTGCGGGTGCAATGGCTAATTTGTCGACATCGGGCGGTCCAGAACAGTGATTTTTATGGCGATCGCATACTGGTGGGACCGCCTCATCAGATCAGTCAAGATTCGCGGCGTTTGGGGGACCCTGGAACGTCTCTGTTCTTACGCGAGAATGTTCGTGACGCCTGCCGGGTGGCGTGAGAGACGCTTCGATACGCTACACGGTGTGCAGACATCTGGAAGATTAGCGCTGTATGAACTCGGGATTGAATCTCCGAACTTAGTCTATTCCGTTGAATACCGCCCTACACCGGTACGCGAGTTCCTCCGTATCATAGCCGAACTGGGGATCGACTACCGGAAGTGGTTCTTCATTGATCTTGGATCCGGTAAGGGGCGAGCTCTTCTGCTGGCGTGCCGGTTTCCATTCAAACAGGTAATCGGTGTGGAGTTCTCTCCGGACCTGGCCAGAGTCGCCCAAGAGAACCTACACGCTACAGATGACTCCGCGCGGAGATGTTATCAGGCAATCGTGATTTGTGGCGACGCGAGCGCATACGTGATGCCTCGTGAACCCGTGGTGATCTATCTGAATAATCCCTTTCATGGCCTTGTGATGGAGCAGATTGTTGAGAATTTGCGCGTCTCTCTTCAAGAGCGAGCCAGGGATTTGTATATCGTTTACTGGAACCCTTTGTGTGCGGAAATGTTCGACCGGGCGTCTTTTCTCACAAAAACGCACCAAAACAAGCAATACTGCGTGTATAGATCGAACCCGAATGGAAACTCAGTGGATCGTGAGCACTGCGCCTCTACTCGCAACTCGGAATGATTTTCTTTTATTGGCTCGTTGCAGTCATGACGCTCGACCAGCATTGGCTGTGGGGTCGAGAGCTTTTCGGTCAATTTACGATCATTAAGCTGCTAGGCATCCTTTGTCTCCTTATTGCCCTCTTCAAGATAGCCGCCGGTAATGCTTCGCTAAGGCGGTTTTATGACAATGCGCCAACGTTGTGGTCTATCGCGCTGCTGATATTTCTCGGTGGGGGCGCAACTCATAGCCTTCCCGCGGTCGCATCGACCGCATACCAACATCTCTTCTCAATCCTGGCGCTCTGGGTAACCGTCGTGATACTGGTCGACTCCGGCGCGCGTGTGCGTTGGACGTTACTGGCCGCGGTCGGGAGTGCCGCCTTTGCCTCACTGTATGCTGTGCGACAACAACTCGCATATGGGGATGCCACTGCTGGTTTCCGCGCTGCGGGGATATTCTCCGACTCAAACCAGTACGCGCTCGTGGTTGGGCTCTGGATACCTCTTTCCTTTCTTTGGACTGTGGGTAAACGACCGCGGCATGAAAGACTCTTCTGTCTGGGATGCCTTATTGTCTCATTGCTCGGAGTATTTGCCGCCGCCTCGCGAGGAGGCTTCGTCGGTTTAATTAGTGGTTTCGTATACCTTATAGCACGCTCTCGTCGTCCGGTGCGCAACCTTCTTTTCGTTGGCGCCTTAACGATACCCCTCCTGTTCTGGTCTTCGTCTTCGCTCCTCCGAAGAATCGCCGCCCCTGCTGATGGTGATCTGCAGGCTCAGGACGCCCGTCTTATCGTTTGGAAGGCAGGTCTGCGAATGGTTGAGAAATATCCCCTGATAGGGGTTGGAATGCATAACTTCAAGAGCCAAGTCGTGCAGTATGAGGAGGGAGACGAGCGAGTGGAAAGCCTCGCACACAACTCGTATCTGGAAATCGCCGCGGAGTCAGGCATGCCGGCACTCCTGACGTTGCTTGGATTCCTCGGCACCACCTTTGTTGCGTTGGAACGGATGCGCAAGCGATCCCAGCGGAACGGCTTACCGCATCTTTCCAATACCGCGTTGGGTCTGCAAGCGGGCCTTATTTCGTACATGTTCAGCAGCTTCTTCATGAGCGCATGGTTCGAAAAGATGGTATGGCTATTGATTTTCGTTTCGATAGCCTTCTATAGAATGGGTAGCGAACTCAGGTTCTTCCCAGGCAAAAATGCGGGCCGCCTGCAAGAGCGGGAAAACAAGGACAACGCACTGTCAGAATCAGCCGAAACTGTTCAATATAAATAAGACAATGCAGGCTAGCACACTGTCGTCTGACGGAGTCATGACTGATGGTGCAGGGCGGCGGCCCTTGGCTGCCCACAGCACCGGAAGTCGACTGCTTCAAAATACGATTTCCAACATCGCCGGCCAAGTGTTCATCGCTGTGTTGACTCTCTTCTCCACGCCCTACATCACGCGCAAACTGGGAGCCACGCAATATGGGGCGCTGAGTCTTTTGATGACGTTTCTGTTCGCATTTAGCCTTCTCAATCTCGGCATTAACGCCAGCCTTGTGAAATACATGGCCGAGCTCATGCCGAAGGGTCGTATGGAGGACGTACAGAAGTATTTCAGTACGTCCCTTACTGTACTCGTGGGCATTGGTGTGCTCATAGGCGTGTCTGTTTGCATTCTAGCTCCCGTCATCGTGCGGACAAGCTTCAAAGGCCCGAAGGAGCTCACGGAATCCGCCGTCCTTGCGCTGCGCATTGCCAGCGCCGCATTTATTCTGCAATTTCTTACTCAGGTTCTGTCCGCGGTTCCCGCGGCCGCGCAGCGGTTTGAGATCGTCAACTTAGTCCGCGCTGGCACGGAATCATTGCGCATTATGGGAACCATGGGCCTGCTATTTTTGGGATGCGGCCTCCCCTCTCTGATGGGGATGGTTCTGCTCTCAAGTTTGGTCGGTTGCACGGTGTTTGCCATTGTTTCGAAACGGCTGATCCCAACCCTTAGCTTGGCGCCGGGATTTTCCAAGGGATATCTTCGTTCGCTGGTCAGGCATTCGAAATACATCGTTCTCACTAACGCCAGTAATCAAGCCGTTTCGGCAGCCGACACATTTCTGATTGGTTTCTTTCTCCCCATCGCAAACGTGGCTTACTATGCGATTGCGTACACGCTCGCGCAGCGAATGTGGACATTCGTCGCCAATATTGTATCGGTCGTGTTTCCGGCGGCTAGCGCCTTTTCTGGAGCCGAACAAGGGGAGCATTTGAAAGAGCTGTACATTCGCGCTACGAAAATCGGAGTGGCAGTCGGCTGTTTTCCAGCGGTCGCCATTTGTGTTTTTAGCCGGCCATTTCTCCTGTCATGGCTCGGATCTGAATATGCCCGGGAGGGCTCAACCGCCCTCGCCCTGTTGACACTGGGATTTCTCATCAATTCCTTCAGCTATGTTGCTTACCAAGTGCTCCAAGGTACCCGGCACGCCCGTATCGCAGCCATAGGTTCAGTGACCTACATGTTTGTTAACCTTATGCTCTTCCTAATCCTCATCCCAACGTTTGGAATTCTCGGCGCCTCGGCAGGCTTCTTGATTGCTCAGCTTCTGTTCGTTCCCTGGTTTATTGGAAAAGCGAATGATCTTATAGGAGTACCTTGGCGCCCAATGTTGCGGGAGGCCTATTTGCCAGCGTTCGTTTGCGCCTCCACAGCGGCCGTGATCTGTCTGGCATTTTTGGGGTGGGTACATTCTTTTCTAATGCTGGCGATAGCCGTCCTCTCGGGCATGCTGGTCTATACTGCGCTTGGGATCCCACTGATACTCGACGCTCGGGACCGCGCCGCGGGCCGGCTGATGCTAGAGCGCTGGGCACATACATTTAGGGAGGTAACTCGGTAAGCCAATGATGAATTCCACCTATTCGCTCGCCGTGGCCATTCCAACGAAGAACAGGCCGCATGATCTCGCGGCAACCGTCGATAGCGTCCTGAGTCAGACCGCCATTGCCCCGCGAAGCTAACCGTTGGAGGACATCGTAGTACGATGACATCTGTTATTATCGCAACGAAAAACCGTGCGACCACGATGGTGGGCACTCTGGAAAGTATCCTGCGCCAGACGCTTGTACCAGAGGAGCTGGTTGTAGTTGATCAGAGTCTTGCAGATGACACCAAAGCAGTTACGCTGGAAACGTCACGACAAATCGAATCCACGGGACGGACAGCGCCTGAAATCGTTTACATCTTGGATCGAGGACTAACCGGTGCCGGAGCCGCGAGGAACGTGGGCATCAACCGAGCTCGGGGCGATATACTAGTCTTTTTAGACGACGACGTCGTGCTAGAAGCGGACTATCTGGAGAAGCTTCTCGCAGTGTACCAACGGGACCCGTCTGTCGGCGGCGTCTCTGGAATGATTACAAACTATTCACGGCCCCCACTACGCGAGCGATTTCTTGAAGAGTTCTTTTGCATCGGTCCGTTTCGTGACGAAAGGCTCAGACTGTACTGGAGAGCGCAGGAACTGCGGCAGTCTAACCCCGTTCGTATACGCAAAGTGTCGGGTTGCGTCATGAGCATCCGACGGACCGCTTTGAATGGGCAGTGTTTCGACGCCGAGTATCCAGGCGCGGGCAGTGAGGATGTGGAGCTAAGTTGGCGCCTCTCGGAACGATGGCCGATTATGATGGCGCCACAAGCCCGGTTGGTTCATTTGCGCACTAAAACAGGCCCCGCCCGCGAAAACTGGCTATCGTATACCGTCAAATGCCAGTACTATCTGTTCCACAAAGTCTGGAACACATCTATTAAGAACCGACTTTGCTTCGTGTGGCTAAATTGTGGTTTCGCAATACTTGCACTGGGTTCCTGTTTGCTGAGGCGCTCTCTCGGCCCCGCACGAGCGCTCATATCCGGTGTCCGTGCCTCCAGAAGGTTGCCCCTCAGCCGATCCGTGGGGTAGCAACGCCGTTACTCGATGTGGAGTCCGGTTTCCTGCGGGATTACGCGAATGCGATAGGGAAAACGGCGCTCGGAATCGAGTACCTCTGTTGCATACTTCGGAAGATCGGCTGCCGCCCTCTCCTCCTCGCTGTTGTGCACCTCTATGAACAACATCGGGCGGTGGCGTTCGATGATACCCTTCATTCCGGCGAGACACTGAGCCCCGTGCCCTTCGATGTCAATCTTGACGACGCTAGGGGGCGGATTGCCGGCGGCAACAAAGTCATCGAGGCGGATGGCGCGGACTTGCACGCCTCCGTCCTTGGTAACGGAGCTCATCGTGCCGTCCTCGGAAAAATCCAAGAGTCCTGTCGCGTCTGACGCGGCCATATTGACAGGAGTGACGTTACGGAGGCGGCGAACGTTTTCGCTGAGGCGGTGGAAGTTCTCGGGCCCCGGTTCAAAAGCAAAGATTCGCGAGCATCGGCGCGACAGCACTACCGGCCAGAAACCTGCGTGAGCACCCACGTCATAGAACACGGAATCGTCGTTCAACGTAGCCTCAAGGACGCGCCGCAAGTCGTATTCGTACCAGTCGCCCAGCCAGTAGTACTTCTCGCTAGTCGAGCATAGGAACGGCAAACCGCGGGCGCTAAGCACGACGATGGTAAGTCGGGGGCCTCGCAACGCCCGCTGAGCGATCTGCTGGAGTTTGAGTGCGGGGTCCGCTGAGAAGATTATTCTACCAACGCAATACCGGAGACTGGCAGCGAAGTTGATCACAATTTAGATAGGCTAGCACGCCCAAACCGAAGAACCGACTCTACGACACCAGCCAACCAGACAAAATCCACAGATTTGTGATGTTCCAGCCAACGATGGTCGAAGGCTGGAACTTCAAGATTACGATTTTCCTACTGAGTCGCTAGAACATACCATGAGGAGTTGGCCTGCTTTACGGGGTCGATTGCATTCCCGTAGCATCCGGCCGACGACTTGGCCCCAATGTTCTGCCAGTTGATGCCGCCATCCGTCACTACTGAGTTGAGCGCCGACGACCAAATCGGCTGGCTCACACCGGAAATGCCGCCAGCCACCGACGTGAACATATAGTTAACACCAAAAATATTGACCTGGATCATCGAATTCGAACCCGGCCTGGTACTATATGGAGTGTTGGGTTTCCACGAAGGGATCGATTCTTCCCCGCCCGTGGAGAAGCCGCCAAGATCAATTCGGTTGGCCGTACAGGCGGACTTACCGTCGTAGGGATTGTCGTTTAGCGATACAAGTCCCCAATTGGCCACCTCGAAACCGTTGAAGAAGTCTGTCAAGCCCCACCAATCCACCCCAACAATCGTATTCGATAACGTTGTCGGGTCCGCATAGCTCAGGTACTGCTGAACCAGGTTGAGATATTGCTGTCCACGCACTTCCTGGCTGGATGCCTCTGCTGTAACCCCGGGATAGCGGAACAATGCCGAGTCAGCGGTTGCTGCCAGGAATGTAGACATGAAATAGGGCTTGTCACCAAACCACTGCCCCATGTAATTCAAGTGGTCCGCAGCCGGTGTGATGGATGGGAATAACATATCTACGTATGGCGCGCCTCCCTGAAGAATTTCCTTGCTGGGAGGTGCTCCCCATCCGCCTTCCGTGTCGATTCCCATAAATGGAATTTTTGGATTGTAGCTATTTAACACGGACCTGAACTGCTTGTGATACTGGGCCGAGAATTGTTTGGCCCAAGCATTCAGATCTGCAGCAGTGTTGGAGTTGGCATTCGCAACTGGGTTGTCCGAGCCGTCGCAGGAACTGGCCGCCGTAAGGCAATATGGATTGGTTCCAATCCAGGCAGCGCCGCGCGCGCCATCCTCGTCCATCACTCCAGTGCCTCCGCTTCGCCATCCGTTGTAAGTGTAAGTGATTTGGATGGACTGTCCCGTGGGCGGAGGGGCAGAAAATGTGACCTGGCCAATACCTGTCGTATAGTCAATCCAGCTTGGGTCGCCAGGAAGCGCGCTGCCTAATACAAGCCCGCGAGCCGGAACACCCCAGTTGGTGTTGACATCGATGTTCGAAACCTGCAGGGTCAACGCGGGGAAGGGATCTCCGCTTCCGGCGCAGCCGAAAGCAGCCGTGCTCGTGTCATACAGCTGGCACGCAACATATACATCATATCCAGTCGCACCATATGGGTCGGGTCCCGGGCTTTGGACAATCGGTTGATGATCCGCCGCAATGTTATCATCCACGCTCCGGCTCACGGAACTTGTGTGGCTGCTGTTGGGGTAATGATATACTATCCTGGCCTGATAACCGGCGTGCGGATAGCCCGCGTTCGATTGGTTCAGGAGCCCTCTTAACCAGATAGGCGTACCGGCTTGCAGGGTCGTTGCGGAGGGTCCTTCCAGAGTGGCAGTGTGGCAGCTCGCATCTCCGGTCCAATCGCAGTGGTGGTCGCCTCCTTGCGCCGTACCGCCTTCGAGAATCTTGATGCTCAAGGGAGAAATCGGCGCGTGAGCAGTTGCGATCGGGAACCGCGTTTTGGCTCCATCTCCAGTGCCAATCGTTTCGGTCACTGTGGTGCCGGATGAGTCAAAAGTCGTGTACGTAGAGTTCCATGCCGAGTTCAGATTCGAGATAGACGCATACTTTAGCTTTAAATAATCTCGTAAAGAACACGGATTCGCAATCGAACAATCCGTAGGTGCAGGACTAGCGGCGGCAGCCTTCGAATATACTTTGGTATCGGAGTAGAGTTGCGCCGGGCCTCCATTGATCGATGCTGGATTGAACGTCTGCTGCGGCGACGTCACCGCCACCCACCAACCGAAATTCGGGTTGGTATGGCCGGCGGGGATAGTATGAAAATCCGGACCGGCACCAAATCCCCACGCCCAATCCTGATCATCGCCGACGACACCTAGCGTCCATGGGTCATTGATAGCGGTCTTCAGAGCACCGCCATCAGCGTTTAGAATATTACCGCTTAACCACGTCCAGACGTTCGCATCAAAGAAGTCAATCGAGGGATTCCTAAAGCCCTTATAGGTCGGTGGCACACCCCAGGTCAAGTCCTTGGAAGGTCCGGCAGCATATCCACCGTCATTGAACGTTGACCGGTAAGTCCAGATTGGCACGACGCGTGGCAACCTAAGGCCATTTGGGCCAATTGCGACCGAAGCCATTGAGATCTGCCCGATGGTATTAAAGCCCCATGTCCGGAGCCGCCTTAGCTGGGCAGCGCCCCATCCACTGCCCGACGAATCGCCGTATTTCGCGGTCGCAATGCTGTCATAGGCTGAAGTCTGTCCGGTATTGGGATCCGTGTATGAGCCGCCGGGATTCGCTCCTCCCATTGCGATCATCCACATGACGTTACCCAAGGGACTGCAAAACCACCACCGAGCGCCAATTTTCTGCGTATGGAATGCCCCGGTGGCAGCGCAGGCCTTTCCGACGAGCCCGCCATACAAATCCAAAACCGGATTAATGATAACCGAGTAAGCCAGCGATCCGGTACTCCCCGCCGAATCCGCCACCTGAACCGTGAACAAGTTCGACCACCCGACTGTGGTAGGCGTCCCGGAAATCGCGCCAGTCGAACCGTTCAGAGTTAGCCCCGCGGGTAGCGCGCCGCTCACGATGCTCCACGTATAAGGTGCAGTTCCGCCAGTGGCGGCCAGCGTCGCCGCATACGCGGTACCAACCGTGCCGTTGGGCAGATCAGCATTGGTAATGATAATCGTTGCCCCCCCTGTGCCAGGAGCTGACACGACCAGCGGGTAGGACTGCGACGCAGTGCCTGCCGCCGAATCCGTCGCCTGAGCCACGAAGGTGAACGATCCGGCGCTCGATGGCGTACCGGTAATACTGCCAGACGAGCTAAGGCTGAGTCCGGTTGGAAGTTGCCCCGAAGATACCGCCCAAGTCACGGGCGGCGTGCCACCCGAAGTAACCAATGTCGCATTGTAGACAACACCGGCGGTCGCATTGGGAATACTCGTGGTGGTTATGGACAGCGAGGCAGCGATCACAAAGGAGAGCGCCTTTGACGCCACCTGCCCGGCGCTATCGACAGCCTGCACCGTTACAGTATACGTCCCCGCGGTCGTGGGAGTGCCAGAAATTGTGCCGGTGCCAGTGCCAAGACCAACCCCCGCGGGCAGTAAGCCCGCTGCTATCGACCAAGTGTACGGCGCCGTGCCTCCCGTGGCGGCGAGCGTGGCACTGTAGGCCACTCCTGTTTTGCCACTCGGCAGCGAGGTGGTCGTGATGACGACCACGGACGCGATCGAAACCGTATATGCATGCGAACTTGTCCCGCCGGCGGAATCAGTCACCTTAAGAGTGAAAGTCGCTGACCCGGCCGCCGTCGGTGTTCCGGAAATCCCTCCGCCGTTGCTCAACACTAAACCCGCGGGAAGAGCGCCTGCCGACACGGCCCACGTATAAGGCGAAGTTCCACCGGTTGCAGACACAGAGGAACTATAGGCGGTCCCCACCGTGCCATTCGGCAGCGAAGTAGTGGTGATAGAGACCGGCGCCGTTGCCGCCGCCATCGAAACTGTATAAGTCTGCGAACTTGTGCCGCCACCGGAATCCAATACCTGGAGTGTGAACGTAAATGAACCCGCGGTCGCAGGTGTTCCGGAGATCCCACCTAGCGGGGTTAATGTTAAGCCAGGTGGGAGCAGGCCCCCCGTGAGGTTCCAACTGTATGGCGCAAGTCCCCCGCTCGCCGCGAGGTTAGAACTGTACAAGGCTCCTACCTTTCCGCTCGGAAGGGACGTGGTCGTAATGGCCAGAAGCCCGGTGATGGCAATGGATGCAGATGCGTTGACCTGTTGACCGGAAACGTCAGACGCCTGAACCGTGAAACCATAAGAGCCGGTTTCCGTAGGCGTCCCCGATACGGTGCCCGTCGTATCAACTCCGATGATGGATGGAGGCGTCCCGGCTACCACTTTCCATGTGTAGGGCGCTTGTCCTCCCGATGCCCCGAGTGCTGATTTGTAAGATCGTCCGATCGTTCCCGTAGGCAGGCTAGAACCCGATACCGTCAACGGCATCACCGTGTTGATGCCTAATGTCTGCGAGAAACGCTGACCTCTTGAGTCCGTGGCCCTGACCATAAACTCCTGGTATCCAAGTGTGCCCGGCGTTCCTGAGATAACTCCTGAAGTACTCATGGACAGACCACTAGGTAATTTCCCCGGCTGACCCGGGGCGATGGTCCAAGAATAAGGAGCAGCGCCGCCCGTCGCCGCCAAGGTCGCATTATAGGCAACCCCTTTTATTCCGCTTGACAGGCTGGTGGTCGTGATCCCGGAGTTAGAGATCGTCAAGGTGTAAGAGCGACTTCCCTGTTTACCGTTCGCATCCGTGGCCTGAACCACGATGTTGTAACTTCCGGTGGTCGTCGGCGTTCCCGACAGGACTCCCCCGCTAGTAAATTGAAACAATGTTCCCGTCGGCAGCGCGCTACCGGGCAGCAGAGCCCAAGTGTAAGGGCCCGTTCCACCGCTGGCGTACAATTTGGCCTGATATGCTACACCGTGGACTCCGCTAGGCAGAGCACTGTTCAGGACTTGTATCGTTATTTGCGGTGCCCACGCCACCGACATTTGGGTCGCGATAGTGCAGACAATCAATCCGAATGTCCATCGAAGCAATACTTTTGCGTACGAAAAGTCTTTTTTCATCGGCTGCATCAACTCCAAACTCTTGTCTCGTCAGAGACGGAATATTCTCTAACTCACGGCCTCATCCATTGCTATCGGCTTCGATGGGACTAATGATCTAGGCCCAACACCTAAAAGCGCACTTCTGCTTACCCTAGGGACACGTCGAACAGACCCTACGACGTTCCTAGCGCCTAGGGCAGGCAATCTCGCAACAATGAGAGCAGCAAGCTTATTTACTGCAATGGTTTAAGGGGGAGGTTAAAACTGGAAAGCACCCGGGACTAGTCAGCCGCTTCCAAGATTCCGCGAAGCAGACACCTTGGCGATGGCGGAGAGGCGGCTTGGTTCCGGTGTGGATTCTTCCCAAAAATGAGATGGTGCCCCTTATTTGGGGGTGTCTCATCATGGTTTAGAGTAGCCTCTTGGCGTTTTTGTATAAGGGGTTCTAGTAGTACGGGCATTAACTGGAGTAGAAGGGAATGGCGTACCTATCGTTTCAACTTGGCAACAAATAATTGTCAAGGGTTAACCTTCTGCAAATCAATATATTGTGGATACCAACACCGCCATGGAGAGTGATGTTACTCGCTCGGCGTGACCAATTGCTTCT
>Ga0207674_10002568_pt1 | contig 22867 bp, 21 predicted proteins | sample KBSCornC72_FD_184303 | JGI IMG/M metagenome (GOLD analysis project Ga0207674, IMG submission 184303) | Corn rhizosphere microbial communities from Kellogg Biological Station, Michigan, USA - KBS Corn C7-2 (SPAdes) (version 2) | ecosystem: Host-associated > Plants > Roots > Rhizosphere > Soil ...
CCAATAATTACCTCTGTTGAAAGTCCCAACCGCTCGGCCCAATGCTGACTTAATTTTCCAGCCGGTTTGTCGGCAGTATAAGTATTTGTAAAAAGTCGTTTCGTAAATCCGGTGAGCAGAGGATCTAATGAAGAAAAGAACTCGTCGGATGGCAACCCACCAAATTCAGTGGCCCATAACGCCTTGTGCCCAGCGGAGCAAACGCCGCGCTTTAACGAAGAAACATGCTTGCCGCCTGTTAATAAAAATGGGATCCAGTCGCAGTGTTCCACCCATGAATAGCAAGCTTTTTCTATAACCTTATCTTGTCTCAGGACATGAAGAAGTTTTGCCCAAAACCACTCCGAAGAATAAATACCACCTACATACTTCAGGTAATCTTTATCGAATGTTTTGTTGTGCTCATTGATCTGTGCAGCTTCGTTCACCGAAGTATGGTCTTTCCATAGCACAAACATCGCATTTGGATTATTTTCAAATTCGGGGAATAATGCCAGGGGAGTTCCTGTTTCATCAGTGGCAACGGGAGTGGAGCCGGTCGTGTCAACCGAAATTGCTTTAATGTTTTCTGCAACGGAACGGCCTGCTTTTTTGAGGCAATCTTTAATCGTGTATTCGAGACCTTCTACATAATCAAGTGGATGCTGCCGGAACTGCTGTTTAGCAGGCTCACAATACAATCCATCCTTCCAACGCGGATAAAAAAAGACAGCAGAGGCTACTTCTTCCCCTGTATGCGCGTTTATGATGACCGACCTAACCGAGTCGGTCCCATAGTCGATCCCTATGACAAAGCAAGCTTTCTCCATGATTATTACGTGTCAAAATAACAATTATTATTTGAAACATAAAAAAACTTCTCTAAAATGAAGATAAAGATTATTTAAGGTTGTCGGGGTTGGGTATGAAATTGAGAAAGGCATTAAATTTTGAATTATACCTGCGCCTGTCAAGTTTATAATAAAACGCTCCTTTCTTGGAGTTTTCCCGTTCTTTTTCTTTTTGTTTCACCAGCAATTTTGTTGACAATACTTTGCGGCTAAAATTCCTCTTGTCCAGCCGGGTATCATAGATACCTTCATAAAGGTCATGAAGCTGGGGGATCGTAAATTTTTCGGGTAACAATTCAAAGAGAATAGGGTGCAATGCAGCCTTGTACTGCAGCTTTTGTTTTGCCTTCTCCACCATTTCTTCATGATCAAATATCAGGCGCGGGATCTTGTCCAATGGGAACCATTCTGCGTGATAGTCAGTGCTCAGCTGTTTTTCATATTTATGAATATCGATAAGGGCGAAGTAAGCCACGGAAACGGTTCGCTCCATCGTATCACGCCCGGGGTTGCCAAAAGCCTCCAATTGTTCCAGATACACCCCCTTAAGTCCTGTTAGCTGTTTTAATATTCTTTCCGCCGCATTCTCCAGGTCTTCATTCGCTTTTACAAACCCTCCCATGAGGCTCCATTTTCCCTTTTCAGGTTCAAAACCCCGTTGAATAAGAAGTAGCTTTAGCTGCTGCCCGTCAAAGCCGAAAATAATACAGTCTACTGCCAATGGCACGCGAATCTGGTTGGGATAACTTTTCATTATAGGTATAAAGAAGTTCTAAGAACAATTGTCCTATTGACAATTTTAAAGGGTACAAAATTGTAGATATTTCCCCGAAAAAAAAATTGTATGAACAAAGAGTTTGTGTAAACTGGTAAGTCGTGTGCTTTGTTGAGCTTAGCGGACCAGTTCATAACGTTGTTCTTTCACTGGCTTGCCAAAAGCCATTGATGGTTTTTGTTCAGTGAGAGTAAACCCAAATTTTTGATAGAGATGCGCTGACGCCGGCAATTCATCCGTCGTCCATAAATATGAACCTTTGTATTTGCATAGCTTAAAATGGTCCATGTATAGCTGCATTAATTTATTTCCAAGACCAATTCCCCTGTATTCAGGCTCGATGATAAAATAGCGCAGTTGGGCTACATCGCCACGGTGCATCAATAGCAGGAAACCCACTATTTTATTTTTGTGTTCACATATCCATACCGCGTCTTTTTCAGCGTCGTATTGCCTGTGAAATTCGGAAAGGCCCTCCGCAACATAGGCTTCAAACTCTATCCCGTAGCTATATTCTCTTTTATACAAGCGCCCATGCATGTAAACTACATAACCGATGTCACCTGGTTTGAGCTCTGTGCGAATATTAATTTCTTCCAAACTGACCTTCTTCTTCATTCTGCCAAAAGTAACGTTGTTGCCGTTACAGTAAGTACCGAAGGTGTAGTTATAATAATAGTGTCGACATTACGCACAGCAAAAAGTCCGATAGGCCTTACCAGTATACTGCGATTGAACTCACTGGAAGATAAAATGAGCGAGGTCAACCCACAGAGGCTAACGTGAAAGGCATAGTTATGCGGTTCCCTTCAGGCTTGTTAACCTTCCCGACTATTGCATCATTTTTCTTTTCTGCATATTAATTATATTCACTCATCAATTATGAACTATGCCCAAATACAGAAGTGCTGAGTGGTTTGGTAAACGAGACAAGATGGGTTTTATCTATCGAAGCTGGATGAAGAACCAGGGCTTCCCGGAAGACATGTTCGATGGACGCCCTGTTATCGGTATTTGTAATACATGGTCAGAGTTGACGCCATGCAATGCGCATTTGCGTGAGATTGCCGAGTGGGTAAAACGTGGCGTGTACGAAGCGGGAGGATTTCCGTTGGAATTCCCGATCATGTCGTTGGGTGAAACTTTATTGAAGCCAACAGCAATGCTTTTTCGCAATCTTGCAAGCATGGATGCCGAAGAATCCATTCGCGGCAATCCACTCGACGGCGTCGTATTACTGACAGGTTGTGATAAAACAACTCCGTCTACAATGATGGGTGCAGCAAGTGTTGATCTGCCGACGATCGTTGTTCCCGGCGGCCCGATGTTAAATGGAAAATATAAAGGGCAGGACATTGGCTCCGGAACAAACGTGTGGAAGATGACCGAAGAGTTAAAAACAGGAAAGATCTCTTACAAGGACTACATGTTTGCTGAAAGCTGCATGTCACGAAGTCCTGGTCATTGCATGACGATGGGCACAGCATCAACGATGGCTTGCATGGTTGAATCATTGGGTATGAGTTTATCAGGAGCAGCCGCCATTCCTGCTGTTGACTCAAGAAAAAAAGTATTGGCGCAATTGTCGGGTAGAAGAATTGTTGAGATGGTGAGAGAAGATCTTCGCATGTCAAAGATATTATCGAGGGAAGCATTTGAAAATGCCATTATGGTTAATGCTGCAGTGGGAGGATCATCCAATTTTATTATTCATTTGACTGCAATCGCAGGACGGGTGGGCGTTGAATTAGATCTGGAGGATTTTGATAAACTCGGGAGCAAAATTCCTTTGCTCCTTAATTTAATGCCTTCAGGGAAATATTTGATGGAGGATTTTTATTATGCGGGCGGGCTGCCTGTTATCATCAATGAATTGCAATCGTTGCTGCACATGGATGCGATCACGGTGACGGGAAGAACTCATAAGAAAAATATTGAAGACTCATGCAGTTGTTATAATAAGGACGTGATCTACAGTTTCGATGATCCGATGATCAGGGAGGCTGGTATCGTTGTGCTTAAAGGGAATCTTGCGGAAAAGGGTGCTGTTATTAAACCATCGGCAGCAACACCCGCTTTGATGCAACATCGGGGAAGAGCAGTCGTGTTTGAAAATATCGAAGACTATCATGCAAGAGTTGATGACCCTGATCTTGACATTGATGAGACCTGCGTAATGGTTTTGAAAAATGTCGGACCTGTTGGATACCCGGGCATGCCTGAGGTGGGGAACATGACGTTGCCCAAAAAAATACTGGACAAGGGAATAACTGATATAGTGCGCATTTCTGACGGAAGAATGAGCGGTACAGCTTACGGCACCGTGGTCCTTCACGTTTCGCCTGAGTCAGCAATCGGGGGAAACCTGGCACTGGTACAAAACGGAGATGTGATCGAGCTGGATGTACCAGGCAAAAAAATTAGTCTTGAAGTTTCTGATGAAGAACTGGCAGAGCGAAGAAAGAAATGGATGAAGGAAGAATATGTTTCTGAGCGAGGCTATGTGAATTTATATGTAAAACATGTAATGCAGGCAGACAGGGGTGCCGATCTTGATTTCCTGGTTGGCAAATCGGGAGATAAGGTGACGAGGGACTCGCATTAATAGCCCAACCCTTTTATCCCTTCCCAATGGGAATGGAGACCGAACTATGGGAACATATTCAGCTTTTGGAATTAGGCATTTCAACTAAGTTTTATTGTTGGCCTTTATTTCATGGACGAAGCGTAAGAAATGGGAAAATAAATGAAAGGAAAATTATTTATGCAAGCCATTATTATTTCATTTTTGTTTCTTGCTTTGGTTGGTGTACTTGCTTATTGGGATATCAGGTCCTGTAATAAAAGAATAGATGATTTAAATAACACTACTCCGAGACGTTACGTTGATCTATCTCAGTGGCACAATTTCAATCACTATGAAGAAATCCCCTTTCAAGAGAGCTTATCGCAGTTGGATACCGTCTTCATGAAAACGCTTTATTTGCTGGTTATACTCCAATCGTTTTTTTTGATAAAGAAACTAAAAGTGAAAAATGCGTATTTGATCAGCGCGTATTTTTTATCATCCGTAATGGGGAGCTGTTTGATTTTCGCAGTGAGCACGTTTACGGAGTATTTCGTAACGGGTTTGAATCCATTTTTAAGATATGTGCCGGTTTTTTTCCTTGTATTACAAATCGTAATCTGGGTTTATTTAAATATGTTTCTGTTCAAAAAATTAGCTGAAAAGATATCGGAGCGATGACGTGAGTGCGATGCAGATAGACAGGAACAGAGTTGCAACAGATTAATCAGAGTTAGTAAGCTTGTACTAAAAATTAAAAAAACAAGACATGAAGGGAAAGTCAAACACTCATTACTCATCACTCATCACTCATTAAATGACCCTGCTTATTCTCGCATTCTGCATTGCCTGCCTGATCCTTTTAATTACCTGGGGTAAGGTAAATCCTTTCCTTGCATTTATAATAGTATCAATTGTAGCGGCCTTGCTGTTGGGGATGCCCGTAAACAGCATTGCACAGTCGGTCAATAAAGGAATTGGCGATACACTCGGCTCATTGGTAATAGTGATCGTATTGGGAGCCATGCTCGGAAAATTGGTTGCTGAAAGTGGAGCAGCGCAAAGAATTGCTCACACACTCAGGAATGTTTTTGGTTATAAAAATCTGTCGTGGGCCATGTCGCTCACCGGTTTTATTGTAGGCATTCCCTTATTTTACAACGTTGGTTTTGTTTTACTGGTACCGATCATTTTTTCTGTGGCTTATAGCTATAAATTACCATTGGTCTATGTTGGTCTTCCGATGTGCGCATCTCTTTCAGTGATGCATGGATTTCTACCTCCGCATCCTTCACCGGTAGCATTGCTCGCGCAGTTCCATGCTAATATGGGAATGACCTTTGTTTATGGTATCATCATCGCTATTCCAGCCGTCATTATTGCCGGGCCTCTGTATGCAAAGACCCTGAAGAATATAAAAACAAACCCGACAAAGGTATTTACCATGCAGGATCTGAGTGAGGACAAGCTTCCGGGCACTGCTAATAGTTTTATTTCATCATTACTTCCGGTGATATTAATTGCTATCACAACGATCGCAACAAGTATTTCGGGTAATGGCACCAACTGGAAAACGATCGCAACATTTTTTGCTGAGCCAAACATTGTAATGCTCATCACGATCATCATTGCCACATACACTTTGGGAGTTTTTATGGGCCGGCCGCTACCCCAGGTCATGAATATCTATGCGGAAGCTGTAAAAGATGTTTCCATGATCCTGTTGATCATTGGAAGCGCGGGAATACTAAAACAAATTTTTATTGACAGCGGAGCAGGGAAGGATATCGCCGCAGCATTGCAGCAATGGCAATTACCGGCCTTATTATTAGCATGGATCGTAACTGCGGTATTAAGACTTTGCCTGGGATCGGCTACTATTGCCGGAATGACGGCCGCAGGTATTGTTTATCCACTTACATTGCAAACCAATATTGATCCAAACCTGATGGTACTTTCAATTGGAGCTGGAAGTCTTTTTTGCTCTCATGTAAATGATACCGGTTTCTGGATCTTCAAAGAATACTTTGGGATATCAGTAAGGGATACGTTCCGTTCCTGGTCGGTGATGGAAAGCATTGTGTCCGTCGTAGGACTCATTGGTGTGCTAGCGATCAATGCGGTGTTGTAAGTATTTGATTTCAACTTTCTATTTCTTTTGAACATACAAGGATACAAGTCTAAGTCTTTAAATGCCTTATATCTTATGTGGTTCTTAAAGTTTATATTCGGGTTTTCTTATAGCAAATCGAAATTCTATGCCTCGGATTTTTATTATGGTTATTGCTTGTGTCTTTATTTCTGCATTTACAAAAATTAATGTCGTGAAAAATGTTCAGCCAAAACAAGATAGTGTCGTGGCCAAAGGAGCCGTGCTGAAAAAAATATCTGATCAATTCAGTTTTACCGAAGGAGCTTCAGTAGATAAAAAGGGGAATGTATTTTTTACTGATCAGCCGAATGATAAAATATGGAAGTATGATACTCAAGGAAAGCTCTCAGTTTTTTTAAATAAAACAGGGCGTTCCAATGGTACCTATTTTGACCGCAAGGGAAATTTATTAACCTGCGCTGATGAAAAAGATGAACTGTGGTCAATCGATCCAAAAGGAAAAGTGACTGTTCTGCTAAAGGACTTTGAAGGTCATCGATTCAACGGCCCCAATGATCTGTGGGAAGATCTAAAAGGTGGAATTTATTTTACAGACCCTTATTACCAACGCCCGTACTGGGACAGGACTTTCCCTGATATAAAAGGAGAGAAGGTTTATTATTTAGGAAAAGGAAAAAAACACGCTGTTGTAGTAGCTGATGACCTGGAGCAGCCCAATGGCATTGTTGGCACACCCGATGGAAAATTTTTGTATGTAGCGGATATCAAAGCTGGCAAAACTTATAAATACACTACCAATGCAGACGGAAGTTTGTCAAACAAAAAGCTTTTTTGTGAGCTGGGTTCCGATGGAATGACACTTGATAACGAGGGCAATGTCTATCTTACAGGTGATGGCGTGACGGTCTACGACAAAGAGGGTAAAAAGATAGAACATATCAAGGTCCCTTCTCAATGGACAGCCAATCTTTGTTTTGGTGGTAAGAAAAAAAATATTCTGTTCATCACCGCTTCTGAATCGGTTTATACAATTGAAATGCGTGTGCGGGGAGTAGAGTGATGAATAATGATCACTGATTACTCATTACTCATTCGAACCGCAGGCGCATACCTTTCGATGGCAATGTCACTATTACGATAGCAGTCTTCATTGATTGTGGCCAGCTTTGATGGGGAGAGTCTTTCACTTAATCCATAAAATTGCTGAAAGCTCATGATCAATGGTCGCCACTTGTCAGGATCAATTCTGTTTCGATATCCATCCATCAAAATCTTTTCGTCAACGTGCACCTGTGTAACCTTTAATTCAATACTGGCTATTCTTCCTTTCAGGTCATTATTATCGCCAGCAATGTAATGCACTGACGCAAGTTTTGCTTCCAGGTTTACAGGACACTCTAAGACTCGCGGGGCCTTGACGGTAGTAGCGTGAATTGGCGTAACGCCGGCTGTTTGAAATTTATTCTGCTCGTGACGGTAGCCTCTTTGTTGCTTGTATGCGGGTACAGGGTTGCGACCTGTCGTCAATGCCAGTCTGTTGACAGCAGCTACCTGGTGCATTGATGGCAAATTGATCACGCATTCTCTTGTTCGCAAAATGTTTTCTGAAGTTTTTGATGCCGCGCTAATACCTATCACACAACGCCAGCTAAGCCAAAAGATCGAGGAAATAGGTGCGAGGTTGTAAGATCCGTCTTCATTCACTGTGCTGATCAGGATCACCGGCGTACCAAAATACAAAATGGCGGGATCGATTGTGCGATGCATAATTTATTATTTATTGTAGAGCAAAATTGTCGCTTATAGCGATTTTTAAAAACCCGTTTCTTGCTGTGTTTTTAAGAAAATGGAACATGGTGTTGTGGAATCCCATGGTGCCATGCGAACGCAAAAGGACAGGTTAGTACGGCGTATTTTAATTTATATAATTCATTGTCGGGTAGTTCTTTTTACGGCTTCAGTAAACAGCCGCCCTTCTTCCTTCCTCTCTTGTCTTAAATTATTTATTATTCTTTTTATCCCAGCAGGGCGTACTTAACGCCTATATGTGCCATGTATGAATAAATCTTTGAAGACAGGTACCTTATTGATGATAACATTACTGACTGGCATCTTTTCTTTTGCACAAGCGTCTGATCTCTTTACTTTGAACGGCGATAATGTTTCTGAGGTGACTTGCGGAGGAGTGCTCTTTGGTCCGCATTTTAACCAAAATTTTTTGTGTACGAACCGCGGCTCTGTTTTTCTTAACAAGCAAATTGACCTTTCAAAACCATTCAATACCAGTTTTACCATGGATATGATCGACGGAATGGGAGAGGATGGAGGCGCTTTTATGTTCGAGTCCGATCCGAACGAGACCAGCGATGGGTTGTATGGACTTGGTGTCAATAGCACCAAACATTCCGCGGCTGTTACTTTTGATGCGGTGCATAATGATGAACAGAATGACCCGGTATATGATCATATCGCCATCCAGATCAAGGGTGACCTTGATCATTCTTCTGCCGGCAACCTCGCGGGCCCGGTTTCTATGGAGCCATATTATTCAACTGATCCATTCGGCGTTACTACTTTTCGACATTTAATTACTATTGATTGGAATCCCGCTACGAAAAAACTTTCAGTTTTTGTTGATGGCACGATGGTCCTTTCAGCAGTAAATGACCTGGTGCAAAATGTTTTTAATGGCAATCCCATGGTCTATTGGGGATTTACAGGTTCCAACACACAATTAACATGGTATCCCGCGAATGCTGATATTGATTGGGGGCGCTTGTACTTTTATTTTGGACAGATCCTTACCCGGTTCGTGAAAAAGCCCGAGGGTGATTCATGTTTTGCAGGGCCTGTCCAATTTTTTGACAATTCGATCTATTCCTCCGGTGATGGTACAGACCCGCTCGCATTTGCAAAATGGCATTGGAATTTTGGTGATGGTTCATTTTCGACGGCACGAAATCCGCCACCTCATCAATATCCTGCGCCCGGTTCATATACAGTCAAGTTTGCAATCACAAATTCTTCTGGCTGTGCCTATGATACGGTCGTTAGAAAGATAACACTAGGCTCACCACCAAAACCAGATTTCACTGCGTTTCCATTGTGTACTAATACCGACATTCATTTCACCGATAAAAGTACCGCTGATGTGGGTATTCCTGTTGCATGGACATGGCAATTTGACAATGGTACAACAAGTATCGGGAAAAGCCCGGTAACACAATTCTCAACTACAGGCCCACATAATGTATCACTCACTGTACAAACTGAATTTGTTTGCAAGGCAGACACAAGTATCGTATTAATGATCGGTGAAAAGCCACTGATCGATTATTCATTTACCAAAGATTGCCTTGGGAATATTCAATACCAGTCAACACTTATCAATACAGTCACGGTTGATCAATGGCATTGGAATTTCGGAGATGGTCGTTTTTCGCATCAAAAGGATCCACTACATTTTTTTGAAAAGGATAGCAGCTATGTTACTAAACTTTGGGCCGTTGCTGGTGATTGTGTTTCTGATACAATTGCAAAAACAATTCCTGTCAGCAGGGTTCACGCATTTGCGGGCAATGACACCATCGCTGTCGTCAATCAAGCCATTCAATTGAATGCAACCGGTGGAACAAATTACGAATGGTCTCCTCCTTATTTTTTAAGTAACCCCCATATTTCAAACCCGGTGGCGACATTAACGAACAATCAGACCTATGTTTTAGCCGTCAAAAATGATGACGGTTGCGAAGCAAAGGACACATTGACAATAAAAGTGTTTGAGCTTGCTGATGTATACGTTCCTTCAGCATTTACACCAAATGCTGACGGAAGAAATGATATTCTTCACATCGTCGCACCGGGTCTGAAAGAATTATTTTATTTCAGGATTTATAATCGCTGGGGACAATCGGTGTTCGAAGCAAAGGATCTTTTAAAAGGATGGGACGGAAGAATAAATGGACAAATACCTGGAACAGGAACATATGTGTGGGTAATGAAAGGTGTTACCTACCTGGGTAATATTGTTCAAAAGAAAGGAACGGTAACATTAATAAGATAGGACGAGCTATCCTGCCTGGTGTCTTTGTCTCAGATTTTCTTTCAACTTCTTTTTTATTTCCTGTTTTTTGGAAAGATAAGTTTGAAACTGGCTACTTGTTAATACATGTTTTAGTTCCACATCTTTTGCCTTGTCATTGTCTGTTATCTGTTTCATCTTTTCACTTTTTGGAAGTGAATTGACTTTCAACTCGTCCATTCTTTTTGCGTATTTGAGATTGATATCGCGTACGACTGGAAGTTGTTCATCAGTCAAACTCAAATTTATTCTCATCCACTCAGTCAGCTTTGTCGAGCGTTCCGTAGCATCTCCTAATTTTTGCGCAGAAGACTGCAGGCATATTGAAAGAAAAATGAATGCTGTGAACAAGATCTTTTGCATAATGAACAATGAGTAATGAGTAGTCAATAATCAGTCTACCGCCTCCCAATCCCAAAGCACAACATTCCATTCCGTTTTATCGGGAGAGACATAGGTGTTTATTTCCTTAAAGCCAATTCTTCTGTGTGCTTTCAAAGAACGCAAATTTGTTGCTGCAATTTCCGTAATGGCAAAATCATATTTACTGCCGTAATGTTCTCTATAAGCGGCGTAGCAATCATCAAGAATACCTTTCCCGCGATAAGCCTTGTCAATACAAACCTGTCCTACCACTAAATACTTGTAACCCGATATTTTTTTATCGTTATAAAGAATTGTATCAAATAATTCAAACATGGGAATTAATACAGGTATATCGAAACGCGAGGATTTGGTCATAGCGAGAAGATAGCCGATCACTTTTTCGTTGTCCTTAGCAATGATGTGCGTTTCAAAGTCGTTGAGTTTCGCCAGTTGTGCACAAGAATGATCTACAGTTACAAATCCCTGGCTTTGAATTTGTGGTTGCGTTAAACTTTGAGGGAGATTTATTTTTTGTAAGCTCAGTATTCCTTCCAAATCATTTTTTGAATTGGCCGTAGTATAAATGACCATAAGAGAAGTATTAGCTATTTGATTACAATATAGCCAATACCTCTCGATACAGACCTGTAATAGTCATCAGAAGCTGCCACAGCATGAAACAACAGGTCGTGCTGCAGCCTTAACCAGAAAATTATTTATGATCACACTACTGACCGGGCACTTTATCTATCGGGATAATGTTGAATTTATCATCTGTGATCATGTCGCCGAGTTTTGCACCCGTTAGGTCAAGTGCTTTTCCGCTTGCGGCCGTTGCACCTTGCATCAGGCTCGCGGCGTCCTTCTTACCCGGGATAATCAGGTTTTTTACCATGTCAGCCAATTTACTAACATCACCGGCTGCGTTTGTGGCACCAGATGCCAATGCATCATTTGTCGGAGCAAGGAGAGTAAACGGTTTTTTCATAACGCCTCCAAGCATCTTATCCAGTCCAGGAGTTTGGAGAAGGTTGGTGAACTGGGAGAGATTAGGAACTCCACCCAACTTAGTCAGCAATGAAGAACCGCTCTTGAGAAGGTCCGAGCCTGACCCGCAGCGAATGCTTGCTGCACTTAATAATAAGGTAAGCAGCAGAACATGAATGCTTAGTTTTTTCATGTCAAGTTTCATTTAAAAATTAAAGAATGGTTTTGGAGTCCGGGGAGTTGTAGTTGGCTCTATTAAATGTAGAACAAGAATGAGGCGATTTAAACATTTCGATATGGAAAGATGCCAAATCTTATAAAATCAATTCAGATTTTTGCGCATCGGTTCTCATTACATAAGAAAAAATTAATCTGAGCGTGAATTTACGATTCGGTGATTGTAAATAATTCCATTTTTTCGTCTCTGCCTCTCAATTCACTTTCTCCTACAGTTTTTATTTGGAACGAACTGCGCGATGCAAGCTTGTTAACCAGGTCATACGAAACAAGTATGTCAACATGGTAATAGTTGCAGAGTCCCTGGATGCGAGCTGTTGTATTCAGTACGTCGCCGGTAAAAACAATTTCTTTTTTAATAACACCTATCTCGCCTGTGGTTACTTTTCCGCAATGGAACCCTGCCTTGAATTCAGGCAACAAACCGAATTCCTCGTGATACTTTTCTCCTTGCTTGCTGAGAGCTTTCTTCATTGCAAAAAAACAGTGAAGGCAGTTATTGTTTTGCAACCCTTTTCTCAAATCCCACGACACGATCATTTCGTCGCCTGCGTATTGATAGATAACTCCGGAATATTCGACAACTGGTCCTGACAGGTCCGTATAATATTCCCTTAACATTTCAAAATACTTAACATGACCTAAGGTTTCAGCGATCGTCGTCGAAGATCTCATGTCGAGAAACATATAGATCCTTTCTTCTTCGATCGGCGTGTGATACTTCCCGATGAAAAAATTATTGAGGGCCTCGTGGCCAATACTTTCGCTTACCTCGGTATAAAATTGTGAAACAACGATGGCGGCGATCATATAAAGAACGACACTTAAAAACGAGTAATGAAAGACAAAAGCCCGAACATTCGCCCAAACCTGCCGGTTAAAGACGGAGGTTCGCAGTTCAACAAAATTGGCGACTAGAGAAAGAATGATCGTGAATACTACGATTATGGCAACGTAGATCGTTGATTTGAATAAGATCTTTTTGCTAAAACTTTTTTTCGCAAACCATTTACTAAAATATACTATCTCAAGCGTCCCAATTAGCAATCCCGTGATAAGAGCAGCGATGGGGGTAACAAACACATTCCGGGTAAAGTTGTAAGGATTCCCGGTGGATGGATAATGGTCAAGATCACCAAGAAGTCCTTTTTCAACCAGTGTGTAAATTATACTGAACACAAGCCATATAATACCAAAAGGGACGATCCGTAAAATGTTTCTTTTGGTTTTTGGTAATAGCATAGTGCAAGTTGTCTGCGGACATAAAGTTTAGAGGTAAGGTAAAAAATTCATCATTAGAATTGAAAAATTAACTGACAAATAACCGATCGATTCATTTTTCGGTAACACTTTATAAAACCATGCAAAGTTCATTTTCAAAACCGGCCGGCCAGGTTTTCAAAGGTGTATATTGAACTTAGTTAAATTATTTACTCTCTCGTTTTTTTGCGATGCTATCGTAAATTATAAAAACAAAAATCCATAACATGCCTACCGCAAATGAAATGTTTAAGGGCGTCATCAAACTTGATGTACGTGACTCCAAAGCCGACTGGACACCTTTTGAACTAAAGCGACCCCCGGAAGGTGCGCCAAACATTCTGATCGTATTGTATGACGACACAGGTCTTGCCGCATGGTCACCGTTTGGCGGAAAGGTGAATATGCCAACACTGCAAAGATTGGCCGACAACGGATTGATGTATTCACAATGGCATACCACTGCACTATGCTCGCCAACCCGTTCTACTTTTCTCACGGGGCGTAATCATCACGTAAACCGTTGTGCGTGCATAATGGAGGGTTCGAATGGCTTCCCTGGATGGGCGGGACGTTTACCGGCCGAGTGCGCAACGATTGGGCAAGTTTTGCAAGACAACGGTTTTAGCACGTTCTGGCTTGGCAAAAATCATAATGTTCCGGAAGAAGATATTTCTGCCGGTGCCGCAAGATCAGAATGGCCGCTCGCAAAGGGCTTCGATAGATTTTATGGGTTTCTCGGTGGCGAAACTAATAATTGGTATCCTGACCTTGTCGAAGACAATCATTTTACTGAGCAACCTTATAGCCCTGAAGAAGGTTATCATTTGTCGAAAGATCTTGCCGACCAGGCAATAAAAATGATACGCGATCAGAAAGCAGGCACACCCTCTAAGCCATGGTTCATGTGGTTTTGTCCCGGCGCTAATCATGCTCCGCATCATAGCCCGAAAGAATATGCTGACAAATATAAGGGCCAGTTCGATGAAGGTTATGAAGCTTATCGTGAATGGGTACTCCAGCGTATGATCGATAAAGGGATTGTTCCTAAAGACACGAAGCTTACACCGATCAATCCACAACCGGAAGAGGTAGCTAAAACTGTTCCTGGTGATGCGGTGCGTCCATGGAGTACGTTAAATGCCGATGAAAGAAAATTGTTTTCACGCATGGCAGAAGTGTATGCTGGTTTTTCCGAATACACAGATGTACAGGTAGGACGTATTGTGGAGTATCTTGAAAAATCGGGACAGCTCGACAATACAATCATCTTCTATTGTTCGGATAATGGCGCGTCAGGCGAAGGCAGTCCCAATGGCTCGGTCAATGAAAACAAATTCTTTAATGGGTATCCCGATGAATTAGCGGAAAACATGAAATACCTCGCTAACCTGGGTGGCCCCGAAACATACAATCACTATCCAACCGGTTGGGCCGTGGCATTCAGCACGCCATTCCAGATGTTTAAACGGTATTCGCAATATGCCGGCGGTACCTGTTGTCCGCTTGTGATCCATTGGCCAAAGGGAATCAAGGCAAAAGGAGAAGTGCGTACACAATACCATCATTCAACGGATATAGTTCCTACAATACTGGAGATTGTTGGTTTAGAAATGCCGAAAGTCTATAAGGGCGCTGAACAATATCCATTGAATGGAGTTTCGATGAAATACACTTTCGACAATGCAAAGGCACCTACGCAAAAGAAGCGGCAATACTATTCTATGTTAGGCACACGCGGTATGTGGGAAGACGGATGGAAGGCAGTAGCATTGCACGCTCCGCTTAGTGGCGCGGGTCATTTCGATAAAGACGGATGGGAACTCTATCATGTTGATGAGGATTATTCCGAATCAACAAACGTTGCGGATAAGAATCCTGAAAAATTAAAAGAATTGGTTGACGCATGGTTTGAAGAAGCCGATAAGAATTTTGTCTTGCCTCTTGATGATCGCACTGCCATCGAAATACTTGGCATTGAGCGTCCGAAACCCGAACCTCCCCGGGAAAGATATGTTTACTATCCTCACACTGGAGCTGTACCTGAAGGAGTAGCGGTCAGCATTCGCGGACGTTCATATAAGATCATTGGCGATGTCGATATTACTGATAAAGCTTCTGGCGTCATCTTCGCGCATGGTTCACGCTTTGGGGGTCATGCACTTTTTATTAAAGACAAGAAGTTGTATTACACTTATAATTTCCTGGGCATCACTGAACAAAAATTTGTTTCTAAAGATCCTCTTACTCCGGGTAAGCACACACTTGGAATGGAATTCATTCGTGAAAAGACAGGGACATATGGAGAATCGATAGGTTACACCAAACTTTATGTCGATGACAAGGTGGTCGCCGAGGGTTCAATGACAACACAGTCAGGCAAGTTTACTCTCGCAGGCGATGGACTTTGTATTGGATTCGACAGCGCGGATAATGTGAGCTCGGAGTACAAGAGCCCAAATAGGTTCACGGGCGGAACGCTTCTTGGCGTCGGTATTGATGTAAGCAAAGAAGTTTATCTGAATATGGAAAAGGAAGCAGCAGGGGCACTTTCAAGAGATTAGGATTGTTAGTAAGTATGGTTCAAAAAAGTGCCCCCGTGTGAAAGCTGGGGCACTTTTGTTTTGCTCAAACCTTTTTACCTGTTTTCTCCGAGGCCACAATGTAATTTTCTATCCCTCTTAATACAACGTCCATATCTTTTTTCACCTGTTGATTTTTATTGCAAACTTTTGAGCCTTGTAATTGAAGAAACAATTCGACACTTGGCGAAATTCTACTGTGGGTAGTACATGGTTTTGAAATTAAGCACAACTATCGGAGAAGCTGATAAGGGGATTCGCTCTTTCCTAGGCGACGCGCCATGCCTGATTTCACGCTGAAAATAAAATATGTCCTATCTTTTAGATCAAAATTCAACAAAATGAAACTGCTCGTTATTATTCTGTTTTTGTCATGCACGCTCTTTGCTACTGCCCAAAGCTGTTTAAACGATACCCTAAAACAACAAATGATAAGAGATTGGGAACGTGCAAAAGAGTATACCCGGGAATACCTGGATGCGATGCCAGCTGACAAGTACGGCTTTCGCGCGGCAGACAGTATACGCAGTTTCGCAGAACAGATGCTGCACCTTTCACTGTCTGATGTAGGATTGGTTTTTTTCGCCACCGGCTATAAGGATCCTGATGTTCAAAAATTGTTCTTCAAACCAAACTTTGAAAAAACAGCGAGCATCCAAAACAAAGATTCAGTTATGTACTACGTAGCAAGAAGTTATGATTTTGCGATCAACGCTGTAAAGAATACAGACTTCAACAAACTGACAGAGATGGTTACACAGGATATGCCAGGAGGCCGACGTAGTGCAACGCGTTTAGCATGGTTGTTAAAAGCATTCGAGCACCAAACCCATCACCGTGCGCAATGCACAATATATTTGCGGGTAGCAGGTATTCGACCTCCTGCGGAAAAATTATGGTAATATCCGTTCACACGCCGATGCTTCGCTGAACGGCAACTCAAAACATTAAATTAAAATGCGGATTCGTGCCTTCACCTACTTCTCTTTCTTCGTATTCTTCTCATTTGCGGCAATCCTTTCTGCGTTTGGTCAAAACAATAATGATAACACAAACAATGGCAATAAAACCTCAAAGGACTCACTTTATATCATTAGGTTGGATACTTTACTCCACTTGCAGTCATGGATCAGTAAGAGCCAGATGGAATATACAGTTGTTTATAATGAAAATTTCAAACTGGTGCTCGCACCGAATGTTACAAACAACCTATCATTGGGTTTTAGCTATCGCTACCTGGACCTCGGTATCAGTTTCTCTCCGCATTTTTTGAATGCTGGCCAGGAAAATGGAAACAAAGGGGAGACTGAACAATTCAGTTTCAGGACCAGTTTCAGTATGCACAGGTTCAATCTTGGTTTTGACCTCAGTTCGGTGAAAGGCTTTTATTTAAAGAACAGCGCTGAATCTCTCAGAGCCGCCTTTCCCGATTCAGCATATTCTGTCTATCCCAATTTCACAGTCGGTTATTTCAGCGCGTTGTTGAGATATAATGTGAATCGAAAGTTTTCAACGGCGGCTCTTGGTGGAGGTACGCAGATCCAGCGCCGCTCGGCCATAACTGTGTTGCCTTCTTTTCAATTTGCAACGTTTAAGTTCGGCAATAGTGGAAATACTGCAGGAATTCAAAATAAAAGTACTTACAGCACTGATCTTAATTTGTTATTTCCAGTAGTGGGTACCATTGTCATCTCACCAGAATTTTCTGCAACTCTTGGAGTGGGCCCTAGTTTTGGAGTGGATTTTTTTAAATCAGTTGCACTCGATGATTCTAATAAAATAGTAATATCAAAAGGTACGAAGCCTACAGCCGGTTATAGTTTACAAACTGCGGTCAGCTATCATAAAGGAAGATTTTTTGGAGGCATCGAATCAAAGTACAGAAGTTATGGACATAAGATTGAAAATGTCTCGAGGCTGATCAAACAGTACTCTTATTTCCAAATATTCATCGGCTGGAGACTAAGAGCTCCCTCCTTTGCAAAAAAGTCACTCGATTGGGTTAATAAAATATCGCCTGTCGATCTTGATTGACAAAATTCTTTTGTTCCTCCTTATAGTATCAGGCAAACTCTATTATGTTTCTTAATGAGTGGTGGATCTTCCGTGTTAAATTGGAATTGGTTTGTTGATGACACAGTTACTAAAACGTACGCCCTGACGAAGAGATTATTTCTATCATTCACAATTGTATTAATAGCTTCCTGCAGTGATGAACTTGAAGCCCCAAGCTGAACCTCCGCCTTATACTCTCAAATTTATACCGGCTTCAATTGAAGAGATCGATATTGCGTTCCCACTGTACAACAAGTGGCATTTGTCTGGCCAGGTGGATGTGCAATTTGTAACGCAGGGAGCTTATCAGATAAAAAAGCCTTTTGCTTACGGTCAACGTTTTGTTGTAAGGCCATGGATTGAATATTCAGGATTTAAGAACATGAAGCTATGGCTTGGATACTCTCACAATCAAAAATATGAAGTGAAGCCTGCAGGTAATTATGGAAACTCTTGAACAACGTCGCCAGGTATTGTTATCTTTTCGCCACATAAGAAGATAGGTCACATAGATTCACACAGGCGGCCAGCAACATCTTTTCAACTTTATAAATTTTGGCAGATTACAGTTTTTTATTTCAAGTTTACATAAGCTCTTAAACTAACTTTAATCACTGCCACTACAATCATTTATCATTTCTATCAACCCTGTTTTATGATTCATCTGCAGAGCTTTGTTATACGCTATTGAAAAATCGATTTTTTAATAAATAAAAATAGTTATGAAAAAAACATATAGTCCAAATGTTGCAGAGGCAAAATCGGCTAAGCAATCAGGGATCATTTCCAACGATCCTCGCGACATCGTAAGAGATGCTTACGTGTATGGTTTCCCATTGGTGGATAATTACCGAATCCTATCAGTGTTTATAATGCAGAAGGCTATTATGAAAAGAATGCGCAAAACGCTTATACGTTGAATGATCTTACTGCAAAAAAAGAACCCGACGGTTCGGTGGTCATACAATTTGGTGGATGTGATGGCGACGTTTCAAACTGTTTGCCGATCGTATCAGGTTGGAATTATTGCGTCAGGCTTTATCGTCCACGTCCGGAAATAATAAATGGAAAATGGAAGTTTCCGGAGCCGCAACCGGTAAGGTGAGTTATGAGTTACAAGTTATGAGTAACGAATAATCAATAACCAACTATGAGTAGTATCGAGCAACCACGTCACACTCTTGTTATAATCATGATCTGCATTACAGCCGCAAGTAGCTTGTATGCGCAAGATTCTACAGAAACAAATCACAGATGGCGTTTCTTATTGGAACCCTATATTATTTTCCCCAACATGAACGGCACAGCAGGATTGGGTGGCTTGCCTAATGCGCCGGTAGATGAAAATGCCGGTGACATTTTTAGAAACTTGCAGTTTGGTGGCATGCTATACGCTGAAGCGAAAAAAGGGTTATGGACTTTTAGTTCTGATCTTACCTACATGCATTTAAGATCTGAGGCAGGCATTGGTGATGCATTCGGTACCGGTACAGTGGACATCAAACAACTAGCGTGGGAAGTTGCCGGCATGCGTCAATTGGCGCCATGGTTTGAGCTGGGTCTTGCATTTCAATTGAACAACATTAAATCTGATGTTGATCTTTTTATCAACACATCCAGTGGTATAGAGGAACGAACCAGCAGGATCGATGAAACATGGGTCGATCCTTCTGTTCTTGTTCGTGTCAAGACAGATATCTCAAAGAACAAGAAATGGTTTTTCCAATTTCGTGGCAATATAGGTGGCGGTGGCATTGGCTCAGATCTGTACTGGCAATTACAAAGTTATTTCGGATATCGTTTTTCAAAATTATTCCAGTTGTCGGCCGGCTATCGTGTCATCTATATTGATTATGAAACAGGCAGTGGCAATGATCGCTTTGTATACAACATGACAACATTTGGTCCTGTGATTCGATTTGGGTTCAACCTTGGAAAATTCTAATGTTTTTCGTTGTGCCCTTTTTGACCAATAAATGGACCACTAAGGACACGAGGGATACACAAAGTTCACGATGAGGATAGATGTCCGGCGGTGACAGGCCCTTTTTTTGGCGGGAGTGAATGCTGAAAAGTGTGATTATATTATTATAGGCAGCTAAAAATAAACAAAAATGAAAAAGGCAATTCTATTTATAACTTTTTGTTTTGTTGCAGCAACAGCTGTGAACGCGCAGAAATGGCGTGAATGAACAGATGAGCAACTGGATGACATTGACAAAGTACGTGCAGGATAAAATTGAAAGACTTGAAAAGGCAAGTACGTAGTGAAAGTTGAGTGGGGAGTTGTAAAGGGGACTGGGAAGTCCAAGGTTATACTCGCTGAGGAAGTGTTAGCCGATCCTGATTTGTGATTGGCGTTTCGTCCCTTTTCGGAATGAGTCCTCTATTTTCCAGTTCGCCGATAATCTTCTCGATCTTCTTTTTGCAATTCTGATATTCCTTATTTGGCTGTATTCCTTTGTTAAGACGAAAGAGATGAGTAAACCTCAGGGTATGTTCTGCGAGCAGATCAATAAGTACCGAATCTTTCAATTGATGTAAATTTCGCATGGGCTACCAATACGTATAGATTGCTCTACAAACGCTGTGCAAAAACAAGTAAAGCGGAACACAGAGATTCGAGGCGGAATTTTCTCTACAAATGAAGTAATATTTATTTGGATGAGGTGACAATTCCTAAAGAGAGGCGATTCTATCACTTGTTTCATTTCTTTTATGGGTTTAATTTTTTACTTAACTATATTGACTATAAAATCTGATCATGAGAACAGTTATCCTTCTGCTTGCTTCAAACATCTTTATGACCTTTGCCTGGTATTATCATCTGCAGCAAAAAGGATGGCCGCTTTGGAAAGCGATCATGCTGAGCTGGCTTATCGCATTTTTTGAATACTGCCTGATGGTCCCTGCCAACAGGTACGGTTTTGCAGGTGGATTTAGTGGGTATCAATTGAAGATGATCCAGGAAGTGATCACCCTCGTGGTATTTTGCTTATTCGCTATGTTTGTATTAAAGGAACCGTTCCAACTCCGTTACCTGGTCAGTTTTGGATTATTGTTGGGCGCGGTTTATTTTATGTTCAGGAAGTGATTTTAAGTGGAACCCGCATTAAATGGAAAGGGGATGTAGAAACATCCCCAGGTAACACATGAGAAGAATAAATGTTTTCATTTTTGTTTCGCAAATAGCAGCTCGCCGGCACCATCTGTTTTTACTTTCAGAATGATCTTGCCTGCTACTTTTTTGCCAAGTTCAAGTGCTACCTCGTTGTCTGTTCTAAAATGAATACCTGCCTCGAAACGTGATTCTGCAGCGTCCTTAGCTTTCTGCTCGAAGTAAGGTCTATCAGCAGGAAAGAAATATGAATACAGTTCACACATCACACCACTAATTGCTGCGTGCCCGGAAGGATAACCAGGAAATGGTGGAGTCGGCACCAGCGAGTGATAAGTGGTGTCATATTGATTGGGTCGAATGCCCCAATAAGTGTACTTGGCGTCCCAGCATGCTACAAAACCATCGTAGTATCCGATAGCAGTAATTGCATATAACCGGGCAGCACGCGGCGGATCGAGATGCAGATTGTACTCGAATATTTTTTTATCTAACGCCTCATTCCAGAAGCCCTGGCTGGCCCAAAAAAATGCATTGGCATTAGAACTAAATGTTCGCTTGAAGTTTTTCATCTCAGCCATATCCTTTGTAAAATCAGGAGGAGGGACTGGACGAAATTCACTGCTACTGTCAAGGACAACAGTTTTATTCTTACCTGCGAGTGGGAGCATTGCAAATTTTCCTTTCCAGAAACCAGGGCCCTGGGGAATTATCCCATCCCACGCTGCCTTGTACACGAAATCTTTGGTGACTTCAATTTCTTTTTCAGCAATTTTTTTCCCGAGTTCAAAACCTGCACGGGTATCTTCTGGAAATGCAACACCGGCTGCAACTCTTGATATCATGAGTTGTTTCGCCATCTTGTTCACGGAGTCGGTTAAGTAAGGGTAGAAGTGTGATATGATCGTTACGGCGACGCCCGCGGCAATCGAATACTCGCAAGGAAAGGAGGGACTTGCTGGTTTTAACACAAAAGCTTTTATGCGGCTATCAGTAGCAAAAGGGCGAGGTTGCTTATAGGCATATTTTGTATCCCATCCTGCAATGGTCGCGTCATAGATGCCTGTGCCGAGCAGCATGTTTGCAAGTGCACCATATCTGCCTGTATCAACAGTCCATGTTTGCATCATCATATTTTGCCAGTGATAACCAGGCGCACCCTCATTCCAATACTGGATCTGTTGCCAACCTATGGCGTCCAAATTTTTTTGAATTGAAAGCACCTCTCTAATTTCATTTTTGTATGACCGGGGTGCAGGCAATCGATAATCCTTTCCAGATGTGATGAACCAGGTCTTCCAGTTCCCTGCAGAGGGTTCTATTTGTGCCAATACCCGGATAGAAACCAACGATACCACTGCAAGAAGCGTTAAATGTTTTCTCATAAAATTTTTGCACAAGAATATTGGATTTACGAAAGCGCTGCTATAGGGAGTCAACAAACAACAGTGGATCGTAAACAAACGACTTAAAGGATATTAAGGTATTTGGATAATATGATATTAATATGCCGGTGTCAACAATATCTAATATCCAATATCTAATATCTAATATCAGAATAACTAATCACCAACAAAATCAAAATGTATATAGGATGACCATTCGGCGTTACCGGTTGACTCAAAACTCAATTCCATAGACTGCTTCATTCAAAGAGAAAGATTTGCCGATATTTATCAGCGAAATGAAATCAAAGAAACAGCTGATCAAGTTTTACATCTGGGTTGCCCTTGCATATGCATCATTGTGGGTGCTTGGGGATCGGCACAGTCTCTCTATCACCTTTTGGCAGGCAGTCGGGAATAATTTGTGGAGGGTGATCTACCTTGCTGTTATCAATTTTATTTTTTTAGAATATGCAGGGCCTTTTATTCTTCGAAAAAGGCGGTTTCTTATT
>Ga0207674_10002569_pt1 | contig 22864 bp, 15 predicted proteins | sample KBSCornC72_FD_184303 | JGI IMG/M metagenome (GOLD analysis project Ga0207674, IMG submission 184303) | Corn rhizosphere microbial communities from Kellogg Biological Station, Michigan, USA - KBS Corn C7-2 (SPAdes) (version 2) | ecosystem: Host-associated > Plants > Roots > Rhizosphere > Soil ...
CGCCCAAACCACTGCCCCGCGTGGCGGCCGCGCCGAAGGTGCGTCATTCCTTCACAACCACGGCGAGCCCACCAATCGCCGGCGTCCCGCACCGCTCAAATCCCCCGATCAACTCGGACAGCCCAAGATCGCCCGCGCATTTTGTGTCCGGACCCGCCAACGCCGTACACTACTTATGTACGATGGAATCCAAAGCCGCCAACTTAGCGTCGGACGACGTGCTGCTCCGCCGCCACGCGGAAGGCGTGCCCGACGCGCTCTCCCCCCTGATCGCCCGCTACGTCAACCTCGTCTACTCGACCGCCGTGCGCCAAGTACGGGACCCGCACCTTGCGGAAGACATCGTTCAAGACGTCTTCTTGACCTTCGCCAGGAAGGCGGCGCGACTTCGCCCGGGCACGGTACTGCCCAACTGGTTCTTCTGTACGACGCGCTATTTCGCCGCCAACGCCCTCAAGACGCGCGAGCGGCGCCAGCGCCACGAACAACAGTGCGCAATCATGGCCAACGACACCCATTCCAGCGATCCCGCGGCGGCGGCGGCGGCGCCCGAAGACCCGAGCGCAATGCTGGACGAAGCCTTGGCAAGTTTGGGCCGCCGCGACCGGGAGGCCGTCCTGCTGAAGTTCATCGACGGCAAGGGTCATCGCGACGTGGCACGCGCGATCGGCGTCACCGAGGAAGCCGCCCGCAAACGAATGTCGCGATCCGTCGCGCGCATGCGGGAATTCTTCCAGATGCGCGGCGTCACCTTGCCCACGGCCGGACTCATCGCGCTCCTGGCCACCCGCTCCGCCGAAGCCGCGCCGCCGACGCTGGCGGCGGCGGTGGTCGGTCGGATAATGACGCGCGGGACCTCCGCAGCGACGACCGGCTTCTCGAACGGGGCCGTGACGACGACAATCGGTACGAAGACCATAACCGTGGCGACCTGCGTCGCCGCGTCACTCTTGCTGGTCGCCGGCCTCGGTTACGCCGCGCACCGCTTGGGCAATCAGGCCGGTGCAGCCCAAGCCGGCGGCGCACCCGTCGGCCGAACCGCATCCGTCGTGCCGGTCCTCGCGTCAGCGCCCGCCGCCGATCCGTCGCGCCAAGCCCAATCCATCGACGGTACCGTCGTCGGCGCCGACGGCAGGCCGCGCGCCGGCGTCGAGGTCTACCTCGCAACCCCGGACAATCGCTTCGCCTTCTATGCCGTTAAGCAAAGAAACAAGCCGCAGCTTACCCAGCCGGACGGTAAGTTCTCCTTCCCCCGCCCGTCGCCCCCCTGGGTGGTCGTCGCCCGCACGCAAGACGGCGTCGCGCAGGTCACGCCGGAGGACCTCATCAAGTCCAGTCTCGTCGTCCTCCAACCCTGGGGTCAGATTGAGGGAACCCTGTATGCCGGCAACAAGCCCCTGCCGGGCGAGCGGGTCTTCATGGCGTTCCTGAGCTACGCCAACGACCCGGTCATGAAATGCGTGATCGATCAGATCACCGTGAAAACCGACGTGTCCGGACGCTTCGCCATCACCGCCGTCCTTCCGGGCACGCCGATGATCGCCCACCAGACCAGTCGCCCCTGGGTGGAAAACAGTAAGTGGGAGAGTCTCGAAGTCCGGCCCGGCCAGACCACGAAATTTGACGTCGGCGCCGTCGGCCGCCCGGTAACGGGTAAGGTCGCCGCGCCGCCCGGTTGGGAAAAGACCGTGAAGTTCGTCGCCGACAAGACCCACGTCAACGAGGTCTCCGCCCGCCGCGCCGACCTCCCCTTCATGACCACCCCGCCCGGGTTTTCCAAGCTGAGCAGGGCCGAACAACTTCGCTGGTCGGAAGAGTGGACGCGCTCTCGCGAAGGGATCGAGTGGCTGCGACGTTCGAGTTTCGAATACGCCGCGCTGCAGTCCGACGGATCGTTCCGCTTCGACGTGCTCAAGCCCGGACGCTACTCGCTCGGAATTCACTTGCGCCAACGGGACACGGACGAACCCATGCAGGAAGACGTCGCGGCGGGCGAGGCCGAATTCACCGTTCCCGCGTTGCCGGCGAATCAACGGTTCGTCGGCGAACCCATTGACGTCGGAACGATCGCGCTGAAGCCCGCCCCACGCGTGGTCGTGGGCGCGCCGGCGCCGCCCTTTCGGGTACAGACGCCCGACGGCAGCGTCCTGTCCCCCGCCGACTACAAGGGCAAGTTCCTCGTCATCCAATTCCGTTGGGAGCGCAAGCAGCACGAGCAATTGGACGGCCTGAAGAAAGCCTACGACGCTTACGCGAAGAATCCCGACGTCGCCATGCTGAGCGTCCACGTCGACACCGAGGTCCAGGCGCTTCGAACCCTTACCAAAGAAGAGGCCGCCCCATGGCCGCAGGTCTTGACCAAACTGGGCGGGGACGACGTGCCCCCCGCTTACCTCGCCGGACCGGCAACGATCTTCATCATCGATCCGGACGGAGTGGTCGCCGCCAAAGTGCTCAAGGCTGACAATACTGAGATCGCCATCGCCAAGGCCATTCTCGAACGCCGCTGACACCTCAGGGCAGAGGAAGACCCCACGCCGCAATCGCATTCGCGAAGCGTTCCCCCTACCGCACCATCCCCCGCCCCAACAAGATCGCCTCCGTCAGCCGCGTCGTCATCACCTGGTTCCGATACACCAGCGGCAGCAAAAACCGCAGGTTCTGTTGCGGGCCGCGCAAATAATCCCCCAGGGTCGTCCGCCAGTTGTGGCGGTAGGGCGCCAGCGCGTCCTGCACGTGCGTCTCCTTCAGCGCCTTCTTGATCGCGTCCGCCGCGTACACCGCGCTCCAGACGTTCGGGTAAATGTCCTCGCCGCTCGCCGAGAAGAAGCCGCCCGCCGGCCCCACCAGCACCGTCCGGTTCGCCAGCCCCTCGTGCGCCAGCGCGCCGGCCATCGGCACGTCCATCCACTCCGCCTTGTCCAGAGGCACGTGCACGTCCGCGTGCAGTACGCCGTGCGCCTTGAGCACCCGCTCCCAGTGCGCCAGCAGCTCCGCCGGTTTGAATCGGTCGAGCGTCTCCACCGGCTGTTCCACCGCCAACTGCACGCACGACCCGTGCGCCAGCATCCACGCCCAGGTCAATCGCCCGCCCAGGTCGAGAGACATCGGCACCACCGGCTTCGACCCCACCTCCACCCCCCGCGCCGCCTTGAACTTCACGAACGTATACCGGTGCACCACGTCCCGCCCCCACGACTCCGGCAACCCCAGCAGCTTCTGCTGCCCCTCCGCAAGAGGCCCGGCCAGCACCAGCACCTTCGGATGGACCTCCTGTTTCCCAATCGTCACCTGCAACCCGCGCTCGTCGATCCGGTGGATCTGCACCACCTTCGGACTGACCGATTCCACCCCTTCCGACGCCGCCATCCGCTGGAACGCCGCGCGGACGTCCTTGTACATCGCCAGCGAGCCGAGCACGGTTTTCGACCGGTACTCCGACCGCGTCGCCACGTCGTCCGACAGAAACTGCATCCCGTAAATCGACGTGCAATCGATCCGCCGCTTCAAACCGCCCCCCAGCAGCGGGTCCAGCTCGAACATCTTCGGGTTGATCAGCACCACCCGATCCGGCGGCCGCTCGTCCGGGATGGTCGAATGCAGCACGTTGAGTTTCGACTTCTGCTTCAACAGCGCCGCGGCAAAATACGCAGCCGGATGCTCACCAAGCACGAGCACATCGACCGCCGGGCGCTGGGGTTGGGTTTTGGGCATGGGGCCGTCGGTAAGATACCGATCCGCATCGAAATAAGGTAGCGATGCCCCCTCCCCCTTTCATCATGTCGCGACAAGCACTTATGGCGATTCTCCGGATTCCCCACTTTATCGTGGAATTTCAAACGCGGCTTGTTAAGTTGAGCGCGGTTCCAATGGAGCTTTCCGGAAACGTGGGTGGCCAGTCATGAAGTTGAATAAAGCCTGCCGCCTCTTGGGCGAGCGCGTGGAAGAACTGACGGACGAAGCGGAGAAGGTTCAGGTGGGTCTGAGCGGGCTCTTGGACGGCACGTCATCCTTCGGGCCGGACAAGTCGGTCGAGGGGAGCTTCGGGGACGCCGCGCTCTGGATCGGGGACGCACTGAGCGACATGTCGCAGCGGCTTCGGCGACTCAACGAAGTACTGACGGAACTGAAGCGGACCGATCCTAATGGTGGGCGTTCGCGGACTGATCGGTAACGTGGTAACGGCTGCCGCGCACGCTGGGGTCGGCTTCGCGTTCGATCAGGCCACTTTTCAATAGCCTGGCGAGCAGTGGGTTGGCGACGCCGGTGCGTCCTTCGGCGTGCCAGTTTTCGTTGACCTCGGCCGTCGTGGGATTGCCGTGCGTACGGATGAACTGGAGGACGGACTCCTCGCCGGTCAATGCAAATTTCTGATATTTTCGCCGGGGACGAGGGACTGAGTGCGCGAGCGTCTCCAGAACGGGCTTCAGCGGGGCGGCGGGCGCGTTAGTTGTAGCCGCCCGGATCCCACTGAGTGCACTTTCGACCCGACTAAGCACTTGGTCGATGTGCGCGATTGCCTGAGCGTGCTTTTCGCGGTCGGCCTGCAATTGGCGGATTTTTTGCGCCAATTCGTGCTCAACCGTGTGCTTGGGTGTAGCGGGTTTGGCTGGCTTCTTGAAGTCGTCAGTGTTTCCCAGCATTCCTGAGAACCCTCCAATGACGTTGATAAGAATGACGCCTACAACAATTTACGCTACGAATTGCCAGCGGGCAAGTTGGGTAAAATGCGTAATTACGCGAATCTGAGCCAGAAAAGGTTCCCGACACCCGAGCCACCGGATGCCGTCAGATAGATGGTTTGGACGCCGGTCAGCTTTGCCACGGTCGTGCTCTGCGAGACGACGGTCGTCCAACCGCCGGTGGCGGTCACGGTCAGGATACCAACGATTGTACCCGTCGGGCTGCCCGTTCTGATCTGAATCTGCTTGCCGCCCCAGCCGGAGGCGGCGGCGACACCCAAGGCGACGCGGGTCGCGCCCGTGGTTCCGAAATCGACCGAGTCGAAGCGGGCCCAGTCGCCGTTGTCCAGTGAGCCGAGATATCCACCTGTGGTCGTCAGGCCGGAGACGGCGTTGGCGGTAGTCGCCTGGATGGCGAGGAATGCACTGCGGGTGGGCGTCGTTGGCGTCGTCGGTGTCGAGGACGTCGTGGCCTTCGCCTTAAACCGGAAGGCGTCGAAGTTGGCGACGTAGCCCAGCGAGCCGTTGGCGTCCATGACGACGCGGACGACGTGATTGCCGGCGGTCAGGGCAATGCCCGTCTTCGTTACGGTGCCCCACGTCTGCCACCCGCCGGTGTTTGGAACTGTCAGCAATCCCGTCTTATCGACGCCGTCGATCAGGACGTGAAACTTCCCGCCGGCTTGGAGGGAGGCGACGGTGGCGGAGAGATCGTAAACGCCGGCGGTGGTGACGTTGACGGAGTATTCCATCCACTCGCCGGCCTTGGCGTAACCGACGTAACGGAGCGAGCCGGCGTCCGGGATGTCCACGCCGGTCGTGCGGTACTTGCTGCCGCCGAGGTTGGCGGCGTCGGTGTCGTGCCAGGTGACGCCTTCACCGCCGTTGTCGAAGTCTTCGGCCTGCACGGTCGTGTCGGCGCCGATCTTGATCGCGGTGCCGGCGAACGGCGAGCGCGCGGGGACGGTGACGGTGCCGGACGAGAGCGGCGGCTGTGGTGTGCCCGAGCGGCGGGCGTAGGCGAGGGCGAGTGCGGCATCGACATTCAATCGCTTGTAGGTGCGATTGGACGTCGCGTCGTACGTGGCCGTGCCGCTGTCCTGCATGATCTGCATGATCTGCATCGGCGTGAAGCGGGGGTCGATCTGCTTGATGAGGGCGGCCGTACCGGTGGCGGCCGGAGACGCGAAGCTGGTCCCCTCGGCGTTATCGACGTAGATGTGCTTCTTGGTCGAGATGTCGTAATACGGGAGGGTGACGTTCTGCCCCGGTGCGACGAGGTCCAGCTCGGCGCCGCGCTGGGTGAAGCTGGTGAGCTGGCCGTTAAGTCCGACGGCGCCGACGGCGAAGTCGGCCGGGTCTAGCGCGGTGCTGACCGGGACGGACGCCCCGCCGTTCCCCGCGGCGTGGGAGACGAAGACGCCGGCGGCGATGAGGTTCTTGAGGACGTCCTTGTAGATGAGGCCGGACGCGCCGCCGAAGTCGGTCATGTTGACGGCGACGATGTTGTATTTCGTGCGATTGGCGTAAACCCAATCGAGCGCCGCCTTGACGCCGTTGGTGCTGTTCTCGCGGAGGGCGATGATTTTTGCACCGGGGGCGACGCCCTGGTTCTGGACGCCGTTGTAGACGTAATGGTTCGCCCCCAGGACGCCGGCGACGCCGGTGCCGTGGGCGTAGGTGTCGCTCATCGGGTTGGCGTCGTTGGACTGGAAGTCCCACCCGGCCTCGACCTTGTAGTTCGCGCCGAACCCCCCGCCGAGCGCGGGGTGGTTGTAATCGACGCCCGAGTCGATGACGGCGATGGCCTCACCGGCGCCGGTGATGGTGGGGTAATGGGCGACGGCCCGGTCGAGGGCGATGAGCTTGGAGGACGCGGCCCACGGTTCGGCGGAGAGGAGTTGTCGCGACTCGAGGGATTCGAGCTGAACGGCGGCGGTGTTCTGCGCGTAGGGAGAGCGGCGCTGGTGGTTTGTTTGGAACATAAAACAAGCCGATCCATGCCCTTCGAATTCGCGAAGGGGATAGTCAAAGGTGAATCAGTGCGTCTGAATCAGGCCGCCGCAGAGACGCAGAGAGCGCAAAGAAAGCGGGGAATCAGATGCTCTAAAATTGGGAGGTGTCCGTAAGGCGGTGACGGCCGCCGGTATTCAGATCTGTCGAACGTGCGGGCTAAGGAGCCGCGCGACGGACGACGCCCTCAAATGGATTTGGCGGTGACAAACGCCCGGGCCATTTGTGCCAATTGCCACACTCGGGAAGGACAGCAACCGGCGTCGATCTGAAGAGGACACGGCCGACGAACATCATCGGCCAATCAAGGCATCGGGTAATTTAGCGGTGGAATTAACGGGGTCAAGATTTCGCGGCCCTGGCGACAGGATTGCGCGGTCGGTTTGCGATGGGGGAATGGGTGGTGCGAAGTCGGAGGCCACCGCGCGCCCACCCGTATCATGCGGAACGTTTGTGCCGTTGCGATTTGGCGGCGTCGGCGCCGCGTTTTGACAGCATGGATCCTAATTCGGCCATCGTCATCTCCTTGATTTGCTGCGGGGTCATGCCGGGGCGTAGCCCGAGTTTCATCAGCAGCCGCAAGCCGATGGCGATCATCTGCGACCGAGTCATTGTGCGCCCGCGCGCGCGATCCGCCTCTTCGAGCAATCCCTGCTCGATGCTGAAAAAAATCTTCTTCGCGCCACGCCCGACGCGCGGGCGGCCGATCTGACGGGCGGCGGCCCGAACGCGGCGATCGGCCGCGATCAACTCTTTGGGCGCGGGCGCTGGCCGAGGATTGGGGTCGGGAATGTCGTACTCCCTGGTGGCCTCCGCCAGTTGGGCCGCCGACATGCCACGGAATTTTATGAGCTTGGCCATATTTCACCTTTTGCGTTTGCGACGGTTAAGCTTGCGGAACACGACCTTTTCATTTTCTTCCAGCGGTCGGGCGTGAATGACGTATATTGCGTCCGCTACGTCCGCCAGGTCCACCAGATCGACCTGCGTGTAGTCGATCGTCGCGGCATCCGACTCGAGCACGTAAATAACCTGGACGTAATGGCCGGATTCGGTTTGCCCGCGGACAATAAACTTGCCCCCGCCGTGGGGCATAGGCCATGGACGGGAGGCGTGGTTCACGACGTACTCGATGTCTTCGATGGCCAGGTCGTGTTTCTGCGCGTGTTCAAGGTTGGCATCGTCCCAAATGAACCCCGGCATTCTTTAGTATATACCAAATTTCAGGTCGGCGGTCAACCATGCCGGGCGGCCTAGCGCCTCCACACGTCTGCCCGTGTGCCACGTTCATTCATCCGGCGGTCACGCGTGCAACGCGGCACGCGTCCGGCCGACCAGCTTGTTGTCCGGTTGGTTGCTGGTGGGGAGGTAGAAGAGACTGGTGGCGAGGTAGCGGTTGCGCCACTGCGGCGACAGCGTGTAGTAGTCTTCCAGGACGGCGCTGCTGTACTTGTAATCGTGGGCGTCGTTCCCTTTGAGGAAGACCAGGCGGCGGGCGTGGTGCATCAGGTCTTCGGGGTGGGCCGCGGAGTTGAGATACGCGAGGGCCTGGCGGACGGCGGTGGGGCGATCCTTGTTCGCGAAGATTTCTTCGGGGCTGAGGTTGTCTGCCGGCTGGGCTTCCAACTCGTCGAGTTTCGTATCGGCGAGTTTGCCGGCGGCGGCTCGGAACAGTGGGACGAAGGCGGCGTTTTGCAGCATCAGCCAGAGGCGGGTCTGGGGGTCGGCGCACGTCTGCCAGGTGTAGTGCAGGGCGTTGGAGGAGGTGACCGAGTGCAGCGTGACGATGCCGGTCTTGCGCATGAGAAGTTCGCCGGAGGCTGCGAGCAAGGCGTCCCAGATCGATGCGGGCGCGACGCCGGTGTTCAGCGCTTCGACGACGGCGGCGCAGCATTGCTCGGGCGTGTCGGTGCGGAGGGTGCTCAAGAGGTGGGCGGCGGCTTCTTTGCTCGCTTTTCCGTCCTGCCAATCGGGGCGAATCTTTTTGGCGAGCTCCAGGTTCTGGCGGCCGGGGCGATCGGCGGGTTGGTCCGACTTATCCGGGCGGTCGCCGTCGAACTTGAGCAGCGCGTAGGCCAGCGAGCGGAGCACCGGCTCGGCGTGACGCCAGCCGATGGCTTCGAGGGTACGGAAGCTGTTGGCGACGTAGATGGCCTTGTGGCCGATGTCGCGGAAATCGCGGGCGCCGAAGCGGGCGAAGAGCTCGAAGGCCTGATCGCGGCTGGCGGTGCGGGCGAGGGCGGTGGCCGCGGCGTCGGCGGCGCCTTCGTCCCAGGTTTCCATGGCGAGGATGAAGGCTTCGGCGGCCTTGGACGCGGCGGGGACGTTGGATTCGTTCACGGGGGACATGCGCCAGCCGTTCGCCTTTTGCGTCTCCACCTGTGCGGCCTTGAAACGGTCGAGCGCCCAGAAGATCGGCAGCCAGCGGTCCTGATCGGGCGACGCAAGGCTCGCGAGGTGGGCGGAGTTGATGACGAGGACCGCGTGGAACTTGAACCCGACCTGCGGCCGCGGCTGGACGTTGCGCACGCCGGCGAGCATCAGCGCGGCCAGAAGCTCGCGGTAGGAGAGGCCGCGCTTGATCGAGGCGGCGACTTCTTCGAGGAGCTTTTCTCGTGGGGTTTCTTCGAGGAGACGGAGCGTGGGCGCGATGCCGTTGTCGGCGTTGAGGGAGGCTGGGTCGAGCTTCGCTTCGGCGGCGGGAACGGGGCGGAGCTTGGAGAGAAACGCGAGACTGGCGGCAGCGGCGGTCGTCGATTGGAGGAAGTGGCGGCGGGTGGCGGGCATGGTCGGCTCCGGTAGAAGGGAGCCGTATTGTAGCGGATAGGAGGGCGGGGTGATGTCAAAAGTCGAAGGCCAACTGTCAAAAGTGGCCCTCAGGACCACTTTACGAAAACTGGAACCAGTCCAGGTTGCCGACGCCGTTGCCGGCGGGGATGGTCAGGAAGATGTCTTTGACGCCGGTGATCTTGGTGATGGTCGTGCTCTGGGTGGTGAAGGTGGACCAGCCGGCGGTCTGGGGGACGGTGAGGGTGCCGATGATCTGGCCGGTGGGGCTGCCGAGGCGAATCTGGATCTTGGTGCCGCTGCGTCCGCCGCCCGCGGCGACGCTGGCGGTGAAGGTCGTCGCGCCGTCGCCGAAGTCCATGGCTTTATAGAAGGCCCAATCGCCCTGGTCGAGGTAGCCGAGTGCGTCGTCGGAGGCGGCGGCGCCGAAGGTGGCGTCGGCGGCGAGGGCGGGGGTTTTGACGAACGGGTTGCGGGTCGGGGTAATGCTCGGGAGGCAGACGGTGGAGGCGGGGGTGATGCTGAGCGAGTCGAAGTTGCCGGTGTAGCCGGCGCGGCCGACGGAGTCCATCTCCACGCGGACGACGTGATTGCCGGCGGTGAGGGCAACGTCGCCCTTGCCGACGGTGAACCAGTGCTGCCAGTCGCCGGTGTCGGGGACGCCGATGGCGCCGGTCTTGTCTTCGCCGTCGACTTCGATGTGGAACGTGCCGCCGTTGCCGTCGGAGGCGACGCGGGCGTTGAGGTAGTAGGAGCCGTTGGCGGCGACGTTGACGGTGTACTCGAGCCACTCGCCGGCTTCGGTGTAACCGACGTAGCGGCCGCCGCCGTTGGCATTCAGGACCTCGACGCCGGTGGATTGGCGGAAGGCGCTGGCGCCCAGTGCGGCGGGCTCGGTGTCGTGCCAGGAGAGGCCTTCGGCGCCGTTGTCGAAGTATTCGGCTTCGATCGTGGTGTCGCCGGCGACGCGGATGGGCGTGCCGGAAAAGGGAGATTGCCTGGGGGCGGGGACCGGAGCGGGCGTGGGGGCCGGAGTTGGAGCGGGTGTCGGCGTCGGAGTTGGGGTTGGAGTGGGAGTGGGTGTGGGCGTGGGCGTGGGTGTCGGGGTCGGCATGTTGCCGGGTCGGCGCTGGTAGGCCAGGGTCAGGGCGGCGTCGATGTTGAGGCGCTTGTAGGTCAGCTTGGAGATCGGGTCGTAAACGCTCGCGCCGCTGTCCTTCATGACCTGGAGGATCTGGAGCGGCGTGAAGCGCGAATCGATCTGCCGGATCAACGCGGCGGTGGCGACGACGGCGGGGGAGGCCCAGCTCGTGCCGTCGGCGGTGTCGAGCGTGATGTGCGACTTGGTGTTGACGTCGTAGTAGGGGATCGTGACGTGTTCGCCGGGGGCGAGGAGGTCGATCTCCGGGCCTCGCTGGGAGAAGCCGCTGACCTGGTTGGCGAAGTTGACCGATCCGACGGTGACGTCGGCGGGGTCGAGGCCCTTGCGGGTGGCGAGGGTGGGGCCGCCGTTGCCGGCGGGGTGCGAGATGAAGACGCCCTCGGCGATGAGTCGGCGGAGGACGTCGGCGTAGACGGCGCCGGCGGTGCCGCCGAAGTCCACGAGGTTGACGCCGACGATGTTGTATTTCGTGCGATTGTTGAGGACCCAGTCGAGCGCCGCCTTGACGCCGTCGGTGCCGTCCTCGCGGAGCGCGATGATCTTCACGCCCGGCGCGATCCCCTGGTTGCGCAGGCCCTTGTAGACGTAGGGGTCGGCGGCGATGACGCCGGCGGCGCCGGTGCCGTGGGCGTAGGTGGTGCTCATCGGGTCGGCGTCGTTATCGATGAAATCGTAGCCGGCCTCGACCTTGTGACCGGGACCGAAGGCGCCGCCGAGGACGGGGTGCTTGTAATCGACGCCGGAGTCGATGAGGGCGATGGATTCGCCGGCGCCGGTAAGGTTGGGGAAGTGCTGGACGGCGAGGTCCTGACCGATGAGGCGCGCGGCGGGCACCCAGGGCTCGCCGGAGAAGAGGCGGCGGCGCTCGAGGAGCTCGATCAAGGCGCGGGTGCGCGTCCTTGGCTGGATTGTGCGAGTGGGGAACATCGCGGGGTCCTCGCGCGAACGAAGGCGGCGGCGCCGGGCGCGCGCGAACGACACGAAACGCGCGCGGCGCGGGGCCGGGGTGATCTGTCTAGGGGATCGGCGTGGCGCGGGCGCGGCTTAACACGTTTGCGCGGTTTGAGATGGGTTTATCGACGGGCGCTGGAATCGGGCAAAAAAACAGCGGCCCTTTGGGCCGCCGCTAAACGATTGGGATGGGAAACCGTCCGGTTAGAACTCTCTGGTCTTCTTGATGCCCGGTTGCGGGACGGGGTATTTGCCGTCAGGCCCGCACTGGAGCGGGGCGGCGGAATCCAGCGTGAGCTTGTCCACGTCGGGCGCGAACTCGTGCGTCGAATTCAGGATCTGATCGCGGGTGATGACCTGGCCGGTGTGGGCGGCCATGCGGCCCATGGAGGTGATCAGGCTCGTTTCGGCGCCGCGGCGGACTTCGTTATAGGGCTTGTCCTTGCGGATGGCCATGATCAGGTGGTCCCACTCGAGCTGGTACGGGTTGCGCTCGGGTTGGGGGTAGGCCCAGACGAGCTTGTCCTTGTCGGGGAGCTGGCCGCGGTAGATGCGGCTGCGGGCGGGGGTGTGGGATTCACTCGAGATGACGGCCAGGCCCTTGCTGCCGTGGGCGTAGCTGGCGAACTCGTTGGAGCAGCCGTCCATGCAGCGGCCGCCGACGAAGAGCTTGGCGCCGTCGAGGAAGGTGTACTCGACGGAGTAGGCGTCGAAGTTCTGGTCGACGTATTCGCCGCGGTAGGTGCGGCCGCCGACGGCCTCGGCCTTGACGGGCCAGGCGTCCTTCATCCAGCAGCACTCGTCGATGTTGTGGATGTAGAAGTCGGAGAAGAGCCCGCCGCTGGCCCAGAGGAAGGAGTGGAACTTTTTGACCTGGTACATCAGCTCGCTCATCTTGCCTTCGTTGGGGCCGGTGAAGCAGTCGGCGACGGGGCCGTGCATGCGGTAGCAGCGCATGGCGATGATGTCGCCGATCTGGCCGAGCTTGATGCGTTCGAAGAGTTCGCCGCGGGCGTCGCAGTGGCGGCACATCAGGCCGACGCCGACCTTGAGGTTCTTGTCGATCGCCTCGTCGGCGAGCGCGAACATCTTGCGGGTGGTCGGGCCGTCCACCGTGACGGGCTTTTCCATGAAGACGTTCAGGCCCTTGTCGATCGCGTATCGGAAGTGAACCCAGCGGAAGGCGGGCGGCGTGGTGAGGATGACGACGTCGCCGGGCCGCAGGCAGTCCATGGCCTTCTGGTAGGCGTCGAAGCCGACGAAGCGGCGTTCGGGCGGGACGTCGACGTCGTCGCCGAAGTTCTTCTTGATGCTGTTGTAGTGGCCCTGGAGGTTGGCGTCGAAGATGTCGGCCATGGCGACGAGCTTGATCGGGCCGGACGTGGTGGAGAGCGCGTTGACGGTGGCGCCACCGCCGCGCCCGCCGCAACCGACGATGGCGAGGCGGATGGTCTCGTCGCCGGCGGCGTAGACGCTGGGGATGCCGACCCCGGTGATGGCGGAGACGGCGGCGATGGTGCTGGTGGCCTTGAGGAAGTCGCGACGGTTGGTGCCCGGTTTGCGCTGGTTCATGCGTGGATTTCTCGCAGCGCGGGGGCGGAAAAGCAACAGAAAACAGGTTCGTGTAACCGCGACAAAACGGGGGCGGCGGAGCGTACGGCTGGAACCGCAGAGGCGCAGAAACACGAAGGAAGACGAATCCGATGTCATTTCGTCTAATTCGTTTCTTTCGGTTATTTCACTTGTCCTTTTTTGACGATATAATTACGGTGATTGAATTAGGAGTGAATTTGCCATGAGGACCGTCCTCGACGAAGCCGTTTCGCCGTCAGAGCAGGATGCCAAGATCGCCCAGGAGTCGAGCCGGCGTCTTAGTCGATTCGCTAAACAGGATCGACTCAGACTCCAACTCGTGGGGAAGGATCGCGCCGAGCCGATCGAACTGCCGCGCGCCGCGGTCGGGCTGCTCATGCGCATCCTGACCGAGATGGCCGAGGGGAACGCGGTCACGCTCATGCCCATTCACGCCGAACTGACGACGCAGCAGGCGGCGGCGATCCTCGGCGTGTCCCGTCCGTTCCTCGTCAAGCAGATGAGGGAGAAGAGGATCCCGTACCGTCAGATCGGCACGCACCGCCGCGTGCGGTTTCAGGATCTGATGGCGTATAAAAACCGCATCGACGCCGACCGCGCGAAGACACTTCAGGAATTGGCCGCACAGGCGCAAGAGCTCGGCATGGGTTATTGATCCGTGACGGGCTTCAAAGTCATTTACGACGCCAACGTACTCTACCCGGCGCCGCTGCGCGACCTGCTGATGTGGATCGCGCTACAGGACGTCGTCCTGACCCGGTGGACGGACGAGATTCACGACGAATGGATTCGCAACGTTCTCAAGAACCGGCCGGATCTGAAGCCAGAGCAGTTGCAACGCACGCGTGAATTGATGAACGCCAACGTGCGCGACTGCCTGGTCACCGACTATCACGACCTCATCCCCGGCCTGAAACTCCCCGACCCCGATGACCGTCACGTGCTCGCGGCTGCAATCAAGGCCGGCGCGAGCGTCATCGTCACGTTCAACGAGAAGGATTTTCCGGCCGCGGCGCTGGACCCGTACGGAATCGAGGCCCAGCATCCGGACGACTTCCTCGTGTACCAATTCGACTTGAATCGGGCTGCGATTTGCAACGCCGTGCGCCTCCAGCGGGCCGCGTTGAAGAATCCACCGAAATCGGTTCAGGAGCTACTCGATATATTCGTGTCACAGCAGTTGCCGACCTTTGTAGGGCGGGTGCGCCCGTTCCAAGATCTTCTTTAGTCAAGCCTCGAAGCCTATCAAACGACGGGCGGACATTTCTGGTAAGATCGGCGCAAGTGGCTTCGTCGTCTCTACATCCGAAGTGACGCGGGAAGGAGTCAGGCGTGCAGGAGGCTAGCCGCAAGAACGTCGGCGCCGTCCCGTATGAGAGGAAGCACCCGTTCGCATCGAACGGCGGATGGGTACCGGTCAAGGTGCGCGGCGATGTGATCGCCCTCCGGTGTCCGAACGTCTGCTGCTGGTGTCTGAAGGCGACGGACCAGTTGTCGAAACTCGATCCGGGCACGATGTATGACGCGTACGTTCCGCTCTGCGAAACGTGCCGGAGTTATTGGAAGAGGCGTCGTAAGGTGATACAGACGATCTTCATCGTGCTGCCCGCACTCGCCATACTTGCGATCTGGTTGATGGAAAAGGATCGATTGATTCGCTTCCAAACAACTACGGGCACGGTGGCGATTGCATTCGTTTTATTTCTGTTCGTTGTCGATCGGCTGGGGCATCCGGTGAAGACGTCTACCGCGTTTCGGTATCGAATTGGGGACGACGCCGAGATCAAGTTCAAGAACCGCGATTACCTCAATGTCTTTGCCCGGCATCTCGAAGGCGAATCGAACGAGCGGGAGTTCCCTTTACCGCCTAAGCATTTGAAGTGACGGATGGATCGACTCCGAGTTGATCAGCGGAGGGTGGACCTGCGAAGCCGCGAGCGGCAAGAATGGGCAGTCAACGGCTGGATCGAGGACATCAACATCCAAGCGCGCAGGGCGGTATCTCTTGGGCACGCGTTTTGACCCCATTGAGAGCAGGAAAACCATGAAATCAGCGGTCCGTAAGTGTTTGGTTGCATCCGTCATCTTCGTCTTGCCGGCGGGCCTGGCGTTTGGCGCCAGGAACGACCCCAAGCCAATGGACCCGGTGACGATTCTGAAAGGGATCAAAGGGCCGAAGGATTTCGACGTGACGGTCTTCGCCGCGCCGCCGGACGTGATGTATCCCACGGCCGTGGCGGCGACGCCGGGCGGTGACGTCTATGTGGCGATCGACGAGGACGGCTCTTTAGGCAAGGATCCGGGCAAGGGGCGAGTGGTGAAGTGCATCGACACCGACGGCGACGGCAAGGCGGACAAGTTCGTCACCTTCGCCAAAATGGAGCACCCGCGGGGGATCTACTTCGACACCTCGACCGACACGCTTTACGTGCTGCACCCGCCGTTCATCACGGCGTTTCAGGACACGGACGGGGACGGCGTTTCGGACAAGTCCGAAGTGCTGGCGACCGGCATCGCCAACGAGCGGGCGCAGAAGGAACGCGGCGCGGATCACACGACCAACGGGTTCCGCGTCGGCATCGACGGGTGGATGTACATCGCGCAGGGGGACTTCGGCTCGCCCAAGGCGGTGGGGAAGGACGGCTCGACTTACACGCGGCACGGCGGCGGGGTGTCGCGGATGCGGCTCGACGGATCGGGCCTGGAGATCTATTCGACCGGGCAGCGGAACATCTGCGACGTCGCCGTGGACCCCCTGCTCAACGTCTTCACGCGCGACAACACCAACGACGGCGACGGCTGGGACGTGCACCTCTCGTACGTCGTGCCGTCGGGGTATTACGGTTACCCGTCGATGTTCAAGCACTTCAAGGGGGAGTACATCGAGTGGCTGGCGGATTACGGCGGCGGTTCGCCGGTCGGGGCGCTCTACCTGAGCGAACCGGGCTATCCGCGCGATTTGGGGAATTCGCTTTACACGGTGGAATGGGGGCGCGGGGGCATCTTCCGCCACCCGCTGGAAGCGGACGGCGCGAACTTCAAGGCCAAGCAGGAAGAGTTCATGACCGTGCCGCGGGCGATCGACATGGACTCCGACGCGCTCGGGCACCTGTACGTCGCGTCGTGGGCGAACGGCGGGTTCAGCTACAGCGGGCCGAACGTCGGCTACGTCGTCCGCGCGACGCCGAAGAATCACACGCCGGCGACGTTTCCCGATCTGCGGAAGCTGCCGGACGATCAACTCGTGGCGCTGATCGCCTCGCCCAGCGCGGTGACGCGGCAGTACGCCCAGCGGGAAATCCTCAAGCGCGGCAAGGCGAACACGGCGGCGTTCGCGCCGACGCTCGAGAAGATCGCCGATTCGTCGGAGTCGCTTCCCGTGCGCGTGGCGGCGATCTTCACGCTCAAGCAACTCATGGGGAGCGGCGCGAACGAGACGCTGGCTCGGCTGGCCCAGAAGGACGATTTGCGCGAGTTCGCCCTGCGAGCGCTGGCGGACGTGAAGAAAGATCCGATGGCGCCGACGGGGCCGTTCGTCGAGGCGCTCAAGGACGCCAACCCGCGCGTGCGGCTGATCGCGGCGTGGGGGCTGGCGCGGTTGAACAAGTCGGACGCGGCGGCGCAGATGGTGCCGCTGGTCGCCGACGCCGATCCGATCGTCTCGCACATCGCGATCACGGCGCTGACGACGCTGGACGCGTCCGGGCCGGCGCTCAAGGCGGTGGATCCGGCGACGCCGAAACTGGTGCCCGGCGCCCTGCGGGTGCTGCAGGGGCTGCACGAGACGTCGGTCGTGGACGCGCTGGCGGAGAAGCTCAAGGCGGCGACGCAGGACCCGGCGCTGCGCGGGCAGATTTACAAGGCACTGGCTCGGCTGACCTACCGCGAGGCGGATTGGAAGGATGACTGGTGGGGCACCCGGCCGGACACGTCGGGGCCGTACTACAAGACGGCCGAGTGGGAGGGCACACCCAAAACGATCGCCATCCTGAAGGACGCGCTGGCGAATGAGCAGCCGGCGGTGATCAAGGAACTGGCCGTGAACCTGGCGCGGAACAAGGTGGACTTCCCGGAACTCGGCGCGACGCTGCAAAAGCTGGCGGCGGCCGACCCGTCGTTCAAGTCGATCATGGTGGACCTGGTGGCGGACAAGAACAACTTGAACGAAGCGCAGGTGGCGATGCTGCAGGACGTCGCCAGCTCGCCGACGAATCCGGCGGACGTGCGGGCGAAGGCGCTGCGCGTTTTGGATAAAAATGTGAGCGGCCGGAACGCGGCGGTGCTGAGCGCGGCGCTGACGTCGGCGGCGGCGATCGCGACGGCGCCGGGTAATGCCGACAAGGAGCTGACGGCGGCGTTCAACGAGTTCACGCGCGACGCAAAGTTGTCGCGGCAAATCCCGCAGCTCACGAAAGCTTCGGAAGCGACCGGCGGCGGCGGCGCGACGCGCGACGTGGCGACGCTGGTCCTGCTGAACCTCTCGAACAACAAGCTGCTGCAGAAGGAATTCCGCGTGGCGGCGCTCACGAAAACGATGGAGGCGGCGTGGGCCGATCCCAAGCGGGCGCCGGAGTTTTACGGCGTCATCGCCCGCCTGCACGCCGACGGGTTCGGCGACCGCCTGAAGTCGGGCGCAACCAGCACCAACGCCCAGATCGCATCCGCGGCCAAGGCGGCGTCGGCGGCGCTGGGTTCGGGCGGCGGCACGGGCGGCGGTGTGACGGCGAGTAGCGCCGGGACGCTGATCGAGAAGATGCCGTACGACAAGGTCGTCTCGATCGCGACGAAGACCAAGGGCGACGCCAGGCGCGGCCAGGAATTCTTCACCAAGCTCGGCTGCATCCAGTGCCACACGGTGTCGGCGGAAGAGGCGCCCAAGGGGCCGTTCCTCGGCGGCATCGCCCAGCGATATAACCGCACCGAGCTGTGCGAGTCGATCATGAAGCCCAGCGCCAAGATCTCGCAGGGGTTCGAGACGCAGTGGTTCAAGACCACGGACGACGACGACTACGAGGGCTTCGTCACCAAGGACGCCGGCGACGAGATCGAGCTCCGCAACATCCTGGGCGTGACGTCCACGATCAAGAAGTCCGAGATCAAGGAGCGCGGCAAGCGCGATGTCAGCGTCATGCCGGAGGCGCTGGTGGCCAAGATTACGCCGGAAGATCTGGCGTGCGTGTTGGCGTATTTGGAGTCGTTGAAGGGGAAGTGAGTCACGGGTCGCGGAACGTCCGCCGCGTCGGCGGGTGGCACTGGCAAGCTCTCAGGCTTGCCAGTGGTCTTCGCCATGCGAGACGGCTTCAAGACTTCCTGCTGGAGTTGCACGAACAAGCGACTTAGAATTCCGGTATGAGCCGCATCGTCATCGACCCGGACGTCTGCAACGGCCTTCCCACCATCCGCGGCACGCGAATTGCCGCCCAGACCGTGCTCGAGTTCCTGTCTGCGGGGGACTCGATCGACGACGTGTTGCGCGAGTATCCGACACTATCGCGTGAGGACGTGCTCGCCTGCCTGGCGCTCTCGACGTCGCTCATGAAGCACCATTTCTCGTTGCAGGAGGTCGATTGAAGGGCTTCCTGCTGGATGAGAATCTACCCCGTCGTCTAACGTTCACCCTATCGCTGCCGGTTGTTCACTCTCGAGATTTGGGCGTCAGCCTATCCGATTCCGCCATTTAGGATCACGCCCGATCCAGCGAATTGGTTGTCGTGACGAAAGACGCCGACTTCTCCAACCGGATCATGCTCTCGGCCCCGCCGCCGTGGATCGTTCACCTTCGATTCGGCAACCTTCGCCTCGCAGCGTTTCACGCGCTTCTTGCAAAGATGTGGCCGCACGTCGAGGCATTACTGCCGGCCCACAAGCTCGTTTGCGTCTACTCCGATCGCGTCGAGGCGTTCCGCGACAGCCCATGACCGCGGGGCGATCTCATTCAATCGTCGTCATCGTCCTTCGTCTTGGGCACTGTCACCCCCGCAATACCGTTCGGCGTCGCCGGCATTTTGGCATTCGGCCCCCTGCTCACCTTCCATAGAATCTCATTCAGCTTGTCCGCCGGGGCGCGGTCGGCGACGGTGAAGTCCATCTTTAATGATTCGTCGATCAGCGCCTGCTCCGGGCTGCTCGGCGTGACCTCGTTCGCCAGCGGGTTGGTGTCCATCATCACCTTCGCCGGCGGCAGGATCGCGGCGTACGGCGCGTCGTTGCGCGGGGCGGTGTCCCAGTCGCCCACCAGCGACGCGATCGCGTCGTACTGGCACATCGGCGGCAGGCCCAGCACCTGCTCGAGCGTCCGCAGGCAGCTCGCGGTGTTGTGGAACTTGTGGTCGATCGTCCCCCGCTTGATCCACGGGCTGATCACGTAGCACGTGCTGCGGTGCGCGTCCACGTGATCCGGGCCGTTCTGGGCGTCGTCCTCCAGGATGAAGATGGCGGTGCTCCGCCAGATCGGACTCTTGCTGATCGTCTCGACGAGCTGGCCGATGGCGAAATCATTGTCCGCCACCATCGCCCGCGGGGCCTTCTTGCCGGGGTTGGCGCCGTGGGTGTGATCCGAGCCCATGCGAATCGTCATCAGCGCCGGCACCGCGTCGCCGCTGGAGTCCTTGGCGAGCATCTGACGAAACTCGCGATTCCACTCGCTGAAGCGGCTGGGCGAATCGTACTGACCGAACTTCGTCTTAGGCCACTTGAACCGCTCGTTCTTCGTCCGCCCGTAATAGGTCTGCCACGCTTCGCTGTCGGGATAGTCGAGGTCGAACTTGCGGTAATCGACATTCGTCACACCGCCCAGGTCGCGGCCGCCCGGTTGCAGGCCGGTGCTGGCGGGGTAATTGTCGGGGATGATCTGCTTGCCGTCCTTGGTCTTGCTGCCGTTGGACATGAAGAAGCCATAGTTGCGATACGTCAGGCCGGCCTTGCGCGCCAAGTCCCAGATGTGCCCGCCCGGCGCCTCGGCGACGTCGGGGAACGCCTTGGCCCCGTCCTTGAACGCCGGCAGGTCCGACAGCGGCTTGCCGTCCGGACCGGTCGCGGGGAAGCCGCCGGTCAGCCAGTTGTTGTTCGTCCCCTCGTAGTCGAACACCCGCCCGCGGCCGCTGTACTGGTACGGCACGTTGCGGATCGTGTACTCGTTGGCCATCGCCTGCGTGCTCCAGGTCCAGCCGTCGCCGCTCACCTCGCCGCTGTCGTAAAAATTGTCCATCAGCACGAACCGCTCCGCCAGCGCGTGCTGGTTGGGCGTGATCTCTCGGCCGTAAAGCGTGTAGCGCGCGTCGCCGTTCCCCTGCTTCATGTCGCCCAGCACGTGATCGTAGGTGCGGTTCTCTTTCACGATATAGATCACGTGCTTGATCTTGCCGGCCTGCAGGCCGATGGCCTTGAGCGGGTTTTCGTCGTTCACGTAGCGCGGCGTGAGGCGGGCGAAATCCATCACCCGTTCGGTCAGCTTCTTCAACTCGTCCTTGGCGGGCACGGCGACGCCGATGACGTTGCCTTCGATCAAATTGTTCGGGTTCTGCTGGTGCTTCTTCGGATCCACGCCCTGCGTCGTCGGGGCGGCCGGGTTGGCGTAACGCGCCTGCGTCCCCTTGGCGTTGGCGACGAGCAACCGCTTGCCGTCAGGCGATACAACGACGCTCGACGGATACCAACCGACCGGGACGTACCCTTCCAGTTCCTTGTCCGGCACGTCGATCACCGCGACGGCGTTCATGTCGCCCAGCGTGGCGTAAAGGAACTTCTCATTGGGCGACAGCGCCAGGCCCGTCGGCGTCGCCCCCGCCAGCGCCCGCGCGATGTCCGGCCGGAGCAGGATCGTGCTCACGACGGCGTTGCTGGACGCATCGACGAAGGAAATCGTGTCGCTGTGCGCGTTGGCGACGAACAGCCGCGACTGATCCTTGTTCAAAAGCAGCGCCACCGGGTGCGAGCCGCTCTCGATCTTTGCGACCTGCCTGATATGCGACGGGTTCGACGTGTCGAGCACGTAGACGGCCCCGTCGCGCTGGCTGCCGACGTAGCACCGCTTGCCGTCTTTCGTCACGGTGATCGCCATGGCGAAGTTAGGCGTGCCGCCGAAGCTGTCGGAGAATTCGAACCGGCCGAGCTCCTTGCCTGCCGCCGCATCGTAGACTGTCAGGCCCGACGGCTTGAAGATCGGTGGAAAGGCGACGGGGTCATTGTTCGCCACATATAACCGCCCCTGCCCGTCCAGCGCGAGCCCCGACGGGAAATCCCCCTTCTTCGTCACGATCCGCCCCTGCCGCTTGAGCGCACCGTCGGCGTCGATGCCAATCACGGCGATCGTGTCGTGGGCACCCTGGGCCGCATAGATCACGCCGTCCCCCGCCGCCAGGCCATAATAGAGACCGATCTCCTTCTCCTGCGTGGTGGCGAACTTCCCCTTGCGGTTGTTGAAGATCAGGTGCGACACGCCCACGCCGTCGCTAAGCCGCGTCGCCCAGAGCGCCTCGCGGTAACCGCCGTCCGTGCTGATCGCGTATTTGCCGTCCGCAGACGTGATCAGGTTTACCGGCAGACTGCCGACATTCTGCGTCGTCAGTGCGTCCGGCCCGATCCACCGCCCCGTGGAAAGGGGCGGATTCGGATCCGGCGGCGCGACGTACTGCTTCGCACCGCCGCACCCGGCGATCGCCGCCGTCACCGCCGCCGACAGAATCGCCCCGACCGCCGCCCGCGCCGCCTGACCTCGTATGAATTGCACGCGCCCTGCTCCCTGCTCAAGAGTGAGATGCCTCAAGACCGCTATCGCCGGAAATAGTACCGACGAAGCCGCCAAGCGCAAGAGGGGCGGCAAAATTTATGAAGACTTAACGCCGAAGACGAATCGCGCCAGGTGGCACTGGCAAGCCCTCAGGCTAGCCAGTGGCGAACAGCCGAGGAATCGCGCCTACCGCCTCGACTCCGCCGGCACGATCCGCACCTCCATCTTCTCCACCCCTCGCAGCACCGTCAGCGGAAGCCCGACGCCCACGCGCTCTTCCGTCAGCAGCCGATGCAAATCATCAATCCCCGCGACCGCCTGCCCGTCGAACGCGACGATCGTATCCCCCTCGACCAGCCCCGCGCTCGCCGCCGGACTGCCCGATTCGATCTGCGTCACCCGCACGCCTCCGTCGTGCTCCAGCCGGTGGAACCGCACGACCCGACGGTGCAGCGGCACGTTCTGCCCACCGACGCCGATGTACGACCGCCGCACCCGCCCGTCGCGCATCAGGCGGCTGGCGACGAACTTGGCCGTATTCGACGGGATCGCGAAGCAGATCCCCTGCGCCATCGGGATGATCGCCGTGTTCACGCCGACCACCTCGCCCCGCGCCGTCACCAGCGGCCCGCCGCTGTTGCCGGGGTTCAAAGCGGCATCGGTCTGGATCACGTTGTCGATCAGCCGCCCCGCCTGCGAGCGGAACGACCGCGCCATCGAGCTGACCACGCCCGCCGTCACCGTCGCCGAAAAACCCAGCGGGTTGCCGACGGCAATGACGAGCTGGCCGACTCGCAGTTCGCCCGAATCGCCGAGCCGCGCCCACGCCAGGTCCGGCGCGTCGATGTGCACGATCGCGAGATCGGTTTCGGGATCGTCGCCGACCAGATCAGCCCGATACCGCCGCCCGTCCGCCAGCGCCAACTCGATCCGCGCCGCCCCGTGCAC
>Ga0207674_10002571_pt1 | contig 22863 bp, 17 predicted proteins | sample KBSCornC72_FD_184303 | JGI IMG/M metagenome (GOLD analysis project Ga0207674, IMG submission 184303) | Corn rhizosphere microbial communities from Kellogg Biological Station, Michigan, USA - KBS Corn C7-2 (SPAdes) (version 2) | ecosystem: Host-associated > Plants > Roots > Rhizosphere > Soil ...
CGCTCGATCAGCCGGGCGGCGCTGTTGTAGCCGACGCGCAACTGGCGCTGGAGATAAGACGTGGACGCCTTCTGGCTTTCGGCGACGATCTGGATCGCCTTGCGGTAGAGCTGGGTCTCCGCATCGTCCTCGCCGGTCGGCTGCCCGTCGAACAGGTAGCCGCCGTCTTCCGGCTCCTCGGTGACGGCGGACACATAATCGGGCGAGCCCTGGCGCCGCCAATGTTCGGCCACGGAGCGCACCTCCTCGTCGCTGACGAACGGCCCATGGACGCGGATGATCTGCTTGCCGCCGGGCATGTAGAGCATGTCGCCGCGCCCAAGCAGCTGCTCGGCGCCCTGCTCGCCAAGGATGGTCCGGCTGTCGATCTTGCTCGTCACCTGGAAGCTGATGCGGGTCGGAAGATTGGCCTTGATGACGCCGGTAATCACGTCGACGGACGGGCGCTGCGTCGCCATGATCAGGTGAATGCCCGCCGCGCGCGCTTTCTGCGCGAGGCGCTGGATCAGGAACTCGACCTCCTTGCCGGCGGTCATCATCAGGTCGGCGAGCTCGTCGACGACGACGACGATCTGCGGCAGCACATCATAATCGAGCTGCTCGGTCTCGTAGAGCGGCTGGCCGGTATCGGCGTCGTAGCCGGTCTGGACCCGGCGGCCGAGGGTCGCGCCCTTGGCCTTCGCCTCCCGCACCTTGGCGTTGAAGCTCGGCAGCGCGCGGACGCCGAGGTTGGCCATCATGCGATAGCGTTCCTCCATCTGCTCGACCGTCCACTTCAACGCGCGGATCGCCTTGCCCGGCTCGGTGACCACCGGAGCGAGCAGGTGCGGGATATCGTCGTACATGCTCAACTCGAGCATCTTCGGGTCGATCATGATCAGTTTGCACTGGTCCGGACCGTACCGGTACAGCAGCGACAGGATCATGCAGTTGAGGCCGACCGACTTGCCCGAGCCGGTGGTGCCGGCGACGAGCAGGTGCGGCATCGGCGCCAAATCGGCGATCACCGGATCGCCGGCGATATTCTTGCCGAGGATCAGCGGGAGCGACATGTTCTGGTCCTCGAACGCCTGACTGCCGATCAGCTCGGACAGGCTCACCATCTCGCGCTTGGGATTAGGCAGCTCGATGCCGATGACGCTGCGACCGGGGATCGTCGCCACTCGCGCTGACAGGGCGGACATGTTGCGCGCGATGTCGTCGGCCAGCGCGACCACGCGGCTGGCCTTGATCCCGCTGGCCGGTTCGAGCTCGTACATGGTCACGACGGGCCCGGGACGGACCTCGACAATGTCGCCGCGGACGTTGAAGTCGTCGAGAACCGTCTCGAGCAGGCGCGCATTACGCTCGAGCCCGGCGCGGTCGATCTGCTGGCGCGTCTCCTTGGGCGGCGGGGACAAGAGCTCGACCGTCGGCAGCTGGTAGCTGTCACCGAGTGCGAGGCCGGGCTGTGCGCCCAGCGCCCGCCGCTCCTTGGCTCGCCCGGCGGGCGGCAGCGGCTTGGTAGCCTCCAAAACTGCCACGGTCGGGCGAGTCTTGGGCGGCGCCGCGGGAACGACGCGCTCGTCGCGAATCTCGGTCGAGCGCGGCGCGGCGCGGCGTTCGAGCGGCCGTCTCGCGAACAGCCCGGCGATCCAGCTGCGCTCCGAGTCGGTGAGGCCGAGCGCGAAATAGCCGACCGCCAGGCCGGCGAGCGTGAACAGCAACAGCACTGCGAAGCGAGTTGGCGCGGCGGCTTCGGGATTATGGATCAGTCCGATCGCGGAATTGAGGCCATGCGCGGCAGCGAGGCCGAGCGCACCGCCCCAGCCAGCTGGGAGCCCCGACACTGCCGATGCGCTGGTCAGGCCGAGCGCAATGCCGATAAGCACTGCGCCGATCGCCGCCAGGCCCAGGCCGCGGCTGATTCGTCCCGCCGGCTCAAGCCGCAGCATTCTGAGGCCGCCGATCGCGACGACGGGCAGGAACAGCACGGAGCCGAGGCCGAACAGCAGCAGGAGCGCGTCGCTGAAATAGGCGCCGAAGCTGCCGAGCCAATTGGTCGGCGGCCCCCCGGCGGCGGTGCTCAGCGATGGATCGGTTGCACTGTGTGTGGCGAGGGCAAGCGCACCGGCGAGGCTCAGACCGACGAGCAGCGCGCCGCCCGTGCGCACGCAAAACCGCCGCACCGCGTCACGCAGTGCGTCGCGCCAATCGGGCGCCAGTTCGCGCTTCGGCGCGCGCGTGGCCACGGTCGCCATGTCCCACCCCCAAGAAGTCGGGGCTTAGAATCCCCCACGCGGAGTCCGCGGTCAAGCGAAGTCGTGGCGTCATTGCGACGAACGGGCTAGTTGCCCGCCCATGGACCGCGCGGACGTGATCATTTTCGGTGGCGGCCTGGTCGGGCTGGCGCTCGCTTCGGCGCTCGATTCAAGCGGAGTCTCCGCGATCGTGGTCGACCCCGCCGACCCCGCGCCGCGCGTCGAAGCGGCGTTCGATGGTCGGACGAGCGCCGTGTCGTCGAGCTCGATGCGGATGCTCCAGACGATCGGCGTCGCCGAGCATCTTGCCGAGCCCGGCTGCCCGATCTGGCGGATCGCGGTTGCCGATGGCCTCAAGCCGGGCGGGCTGCACTTCGACCCCGACGACGAGGAGCCGCTCGGCTTCATGCACGAGAACCGCAATTTGCGCACGGCGCTGCGTGTCCGTGCTGAGGCGGGCAAGAACATCTGGCTGATGTGGAAGTCGCGCGTGACTGCGGCCGAGCGCGGCGAATACGGCGTCGTCGTCTCGCTTGAGGATGGGCGCAAGCTCAGCGCCCCGCTGCTGGTCGCGGCCGACGGGCGCAATTCGGCGACGCGCGAGCAGGCGGGGATCGCCGTTGCGCGGTGGAAGTATGACCACCAGGCGATCGTCTCGGTGCTCCGGCACGAGCGACCGCACGAGCATGTCGCCTATGAGATTTTCTACCCCACCGGCCCGTTCGCCTTGCTGCCGATGAACGACGACAAGGTGGGGCATCGCTCGGCAATCGTCTGGTCGGTTCGCGATGAGGATGCCGCGGGCTGGCTGTCGCTCAACGACGAGGATTTCGCGGCCGAGGCGCAAACCGCCATGGGGGGCTTCCTTGGTGAGATCGCGATGCTCGCGCCGCGCTCCTCGCACCCGCTCGGCTTCCACCATGCGGCGCGGATCACGGCGCAGCGCCTGGCGCTCGTGGGCGATGCCGCGCATGCGATCCACCCGATTGCGGGACAAGGTCTCAACCTCGGCTTCCGCGATGTCGCGGCGCTTGCCGAAGTGCTGGTCGAAGGCGCCCGGCTCGGCCTCGATCTCGGCGACAAGCAGTTGCTCGACCGCTACCAGCGCTGGCGCTCGCTCGACGCGCTGTCGGTCGCCTTCGCCACCGACACGCTGACGCGGATCTATGGCGTGCGCGGCGCAACCGCGTCGGCGATCCGGCGCTTCGGCATGGGGCTGGTCGGGCGCATCTCGCCGCTCAGGCAGCGGTTGATGAGCGAGGCTCGCGGCACCAGCGGCGACCTGCCGCTGCTGCTGAGGGGATTGCCGATTTAATTACTGAATCGTCTGCTCGACGTCGGCGCCCCCGGTGACCGCGGCACGGTGGAACTGCATCAGCTGCACCAGCAAATCGGCACGGCTGTCGAGCGTCGGTTCCTCGAGCAGCGCTTGCTTCGCCCCGATGTCGAATGGCGCGACCTGCGCGATCGCATTGACCAGCATCTCGTCGTCGAGTCGGCCGACCGCATTCCAGTCGACTGCGAGGCCCATCGCATCGCCGAGACGCCGCGCTTCGCACTCGACCTCGGCGCGTTGGGCGAGCGACAGCGGCGGCGGCTCGCTGTCGTCGAACGCCTCGACGTCCACGTCGGCGCAGCGATAAGGCGCGCCGACACTGGCTTCACCGACCAGCCGAAAGCGGTTCGAGCCGAGGAGCACGATGTTGTAGCGCCCGTCCTGCAGCTCCTCGACCCCGACCAGCTCGCCGACGCAGCCGACGCTGTAGAGCGGCGCCTGGTTGTCGTCGTCGAGGCATCGCGGCTGGATCATCGCGATTCGGCCGCCGCCCTCGATCGCGTCGCTGACCATCTCGCGATAGCGCGGTTCGAAAATGTGCAAGGGGAGCTGCGAACGCGGGAAGAGGATGGCGCCGGCGAGCGGGAAGAGAGGCACCCGCAGCGTGCGGCTCATGTAAAGAGCACCGCCGACAGACGGCGACGCTGCGCGCTCGACCATGGGTCTTCGAGGCCCTGGGCTTCGAGCAGCTGGAGGAAGCGCTGGCGCGCCGCACCGTGGTTCCACTCGCGGTCGCGGCGGATGATCTCGAGCAGCGCATCGGCGGCGGAGTCGCGGTCCCCCGAGGCCATCTTCGCATTGGCGAGCTCGAAGCGCGCTTCATGGTCGTCGGCATTGGCCGCGAGTCGCGCCTTGAGGTCGGAGGTGTCGGCGGCGGGCGCTGCCGAGGCAACTTCGAGCGCCGCTCGGGCGCGGGCAAGCTCCGGTTTTTTCGCCAGTTCGCCCGGCGCAGCCTCAAGGATCTGCCGGGCTTCGTCGACCTCGCCCGCGGCGATCAGCGCCCGCGCGAGCCCGCCGATCACTTCGGCATTGTCGGGCGCCATCTCGAGGACCTGGCGGAAGATGTTGGCCGCTCGCGGCGCGTCGCCATCTTCGAGCACCTGCTCGCCCATGGCGATCAGCGGCTCGATCTCGGCCTTCGGGGTCGCTCCTTCGGGCTCGATCTTCAGCTGCTTGAGCAGCTGGTCGAGCGCCTTCTTGATCTGTCCTTCGCTGCGGTAATTGGTGAGGTCCGCGACCGGCTGACCACGGTAGATCGCGTAAACGGTCGGGATCGACTGGATGCGGAACTGCGCGGCGAGCAACTTTTCCTGGTCGACGTCGATCTTGGCGAGCTTCACGCCTTTCGCCGCATAATCGGCCGCGACCTTGTCGAGCACCGGCGAGAGCTGTTTGCACGGGCCGCACCACTCGGCCCAGAAGTCGAGAATGACGAGCGCCGTCATCGACGGATTGATGACGTCGCGCTCGAAGCGTTCGATCGATTCGCGCTCGGCTTCGGTAAGTCCCAGTGTCGCCACGGCCCCGATCAGACTCCCTTCAACAACCGTCGTGCCGCGCCCATATGGGCGGCGCGCAAGGCTGTCACAAGCGCCTTGCGGGAGCGCGCGTGGCCATGCTAGGCGCGCGCCTCACCTCCGCCGGGACGCGGTTCCGGCGCCGGCTCGAGCGGGCGTAGCTCAGGGGTAGAGCACAACCTTGCCAAGGTTGGGGTCGAGGGTTCGAATCCCTTCGCCCGCTCCAAAATCGTGAATATCCGGGGGATGTTTCGATTTTGGAGCGCACGAGCTGAGCGAGGGGCGACAGCCCGTCTCGACCGTGGCTCCAAACATCTGACGACCATTGGTGTCGCGATGCTGCACGCCTATGTGCCTTGCGCAACGGAGGCCCCATGTCCGAGCAAGTCGAACTGACCCGACCCGAGACCCGCAAGACAATCGAGACGACCAACCCGGCCACGGGCGAGCCGGGCAAAAGCTACGAAGAAACATCGCTGAAGGACGCGTTCGCCGCCGCCGCGGCTGCACGCGAAGCCTTCGTGGAGTGGCGCCGCACCCCCTTCGCCGACCGCTCAGTCGTCATTCGGAAGGCGGCCGAGATCCTGCGCGCGCGCAAGGACGAGCTCGCGCGGCTGATGACCGGGGAAATGGGCAAGACCATCGACGACGGCCGTGCCGAGGTCGAGAAATGCGCGTTCCACTGCGATTGGTTCGCCGATCACGCTGAAGCTTATCTCGCTCGCGAGCCGGTCGACATCGGCGGCGGTGAGGCGTTCGTCACCTTCAACCCGCTCGGCGTGATCCTCGCGGTGATGCCGTGGAACTTCCCCTTCTGGCAGGTCTTCCGCGCCGCCGCGCCGGCGCTGATGGCGGGCAACGGCATGCTGCTGAAGCACGCGAGCAACGTGCCGGGCTGCGCGCTGGCGATCGAAGAGGTGTTGCACCAGGCGGGCGTGCCGAAGGACCTGTTCCGCACGTTGCTCCTGCCCAGCAGCGAGGTCGAAGCGCTGATCAGGGACGACAATGTCGCTGCCGTCACGCTCACGGGCAGCGTCGCCGCGGGGAAGAGCGTCGCCACCGCCGCGGGCTCGGTGCTCAAGAAATGCGTGCTCGAGCTCGGCGGGTCGGACGCCTACCTCGTGCTCGAAGATGCCGACATCGAGGCAGCCGCGAAGGTCGCCGCGACCGCGCGGATGGTCAACGGCGGCCAGAGCTGCATTGCCGGCAAGCGCTTCATCGTTGTCCGCTCCATCCTCGAAGCGTTCGAGAAAGCGATGGTCGAGGCGATGGGCGGCTATGAAATGGGCGATCCCACGAAGGAGGGCACGAAGCTCGGCCCGATGGTCAGCGTGAAAGCGCGCGACGATATTCACCGGCAGGTGACCGAGAGCGTCGCCAAAGGCGCCCGGCTGCTGCTCGGGGGCAAGGTGCCCGACCGGGCTGGCGCCTGGTATCCGGCAACGGTGCTCGGCAAGGTGCGGCCCGGCCAGCCGGCGCATGACGAGGAGCTGTTCGGCCCCGTCGCCGCCATCATCGCCGCGGAGGACGAGGGTGACGCAATCCGAATCGCCAACGACAGCGAGTTCGGGCTGGGCTCGGGCGTGCTTACCTCCGACCTCGACCGCGGGCGCAGGATCGCCGCCGAGGAGCTCGAGGCGGGAATGAGCTTCGTCAACGAGAACGTCCGCTCGGATCCGCGCGCGCCATTCGGTGGCGTCAAGCATTCGGGCTACGGCCGCGAATGCTCGGCCTACGGCATCCGCGAGTTCGTCAACATCAAGACGGTGCACGTACGCGCCGCGCCGAAGGTCGGCGCTGCCGCGACCGAATAGCGGCTAGTCGCGCTCGCTCGTCTCCTGCAGCGCCGCAGCGTTACCGTAGAAGTGGGTGCCGACGAGCCCGCGCGCCAACGCCGATGCTCGTCCGCCACGCGCGAGATCGTCCGGATCGAAGTCGATGGCGGCGATCGTGAGGGGCGGCAGGTTCGCGGCCCTGAGCTTGGCGTTGAACGCAGCGACGTCGCCGGCCTGCATCGCGGCCCACTGGCTCTCCACGTCCCTCAGCTCACGGTCGAGCGCGTCGATCCGCGCCAGCTGGTAGGCGGTCGGACGATCCTCGACCGAGTTGATTGCGCCGTAGATTTCGTCCGTGTGCTCGCGCAGCCGCTCCTCGCCAGTAATCGCGCCGCCCTCGGTCGTGGCGACGATCTCCTTGCGCAGCGCGTCGGCTTTCGCGGTCAAGGCCGCGGCTGACGCTTTGACGTCGGCGGGGGCTGAAGGGTCTTGAGCGATCTGCCCGGCCTTGGCGCGGAGGCCGTTGATCTGCCCAACCACCTTGCTCATCCGGAGGAACATCGCCTTGATCCGTTCGGCCGCAGCGAACTGCGCCTGGCGGTCGGCCATGGTGAAGGTCGCGCGCTTGTCGAGCGTAATCGTCAGCGGCACCGTGCTGACCTGGCCCGCGCTGGTCAGCCGCACGGTGTAATTGCCGGGCAGGATCCGCTCGCCTGTCGTGGAGGACCCGGCGAGCGATGCGGCCGGCGGGACGATAGGCGGTTTGGTCAGCATCGCCCAGGTGATGCGGTTGAGGCCGCGCCGCTTCGAGGTCGGAATTTCGTCGACCAGCTTGCCCGTCGAATCGAGCACTTCGAGCTTCATCCGTCCGATCACGTGGCGCGCCTTCTGATAGTAAGTGATGACGGCGCCGTTCGGCGGATTGTCGCCGAAGTAAGTGGCGTCGCCCTCGGACCAGCCGCCATTGCCCTGGATGCGCTGTTCGACCGGCCTTCCGGGGAGCAGCACCCCGGCGCTCGCCAGCGTCGCCGGCGTCAGCTGGCGCAAGGGGCTGATGTCGTCGATCACCCAGATTCCGCGGCCGTGCGTCGCCAGCACCATATCGTCGTCGCGTTCCTGGAGCGCGATGTCGCGTACGGCGAGACCGTCGGGGAAGCCGTTGGGCTTGAATTGCGCCCAGCTCTGGCCGCCGTTCAGCGAGACGTAGAGCCCGAACTCGGTCCCGAGATAGAGGATGTTGGGGTTGAGCCAGTCCTCCTTGATCACATGCGCAAAGCCGCGAACCCCCGGCGTGCCCGGACCGACCAGCCGCTGCCAGCTGCGCCCGTAATCCGCGGTCCGGTAGAGGTAAGCCTGCATGTCGCCGACGGTGTGCCGGTCGTCCGTCACGTAAGCGACGGCGGGGTTGTAGCGGCTCGCCTCGACCCAGCTGATCCAATTGCCTGCTGGCATCTGCAGGTTCGGAGTCAGATTCGCCCAGCTCCTGCCCCCGTCGCGCGTCAGCTGAACGTTGCCGTCATCGGTCCCGACCCAGATCTCGCCCGCCGCGCGGGGGCTTTCCGAGATCGAGTAGACGGTGGTGTTCATCTCGGCGAACGAATTGTCGACGGTGATGCCGCCCGATTGCTCCTGACGCTGGCGGATCGGATCGTTGGTCGTCAGGTCCGGCGAAATCCGGTCCCAAGTCGCGCCATGGTCGCGGCTGCGGAACAGATATTGCGAGCCGATGTAGATGGTGCCCTTCTCGTTGGGCGACATCGCGATCGGCGTGTTCCAGTTGAAGCGCAGCTTCTCCTTGTATTGCGCGGTCGGGCGGATGTCGCGCGCCTGCAGCGTCTTGCGATTGATTCGGCCGATGTGCCCGCCCTGCGATTCGGCATAGGCATAGTTCGGGTCCGAGGGATCGGCGAAGGCCCAGAAGCCGTCGCCGCCATAGAGATTCTCCCACCGGCTGTTGCTGATCCCGCCGGGATACTCCTGGTCGCCGACCCAGGCGCTGTTGTCCTGCAGACCGCCATAGACCTGGTACGGGTCCTTGTTGTCGGTGCTGACGTGATAGAATTGGCTGACCGGCAGGTTCTCCGCGTGCCACCAGCGCGTGCCGCCGTCATAGGTGTACCACAGGCCGCCGTCGTTGCCGCCGACCATGTACTTGGTGTTGTTCGGGTTGATCCACATGTCGTGCCAGTCGACGTGCGCGGACCCGCCAGCGTTGGAGAAGCTCTTGCCGCCGTCTTCGGACACGATCGGGAAGAAGCCCATCTTGTAGACCCGGTTGGCGTCCTTGGGGTCGGGGATGATCCGGCCGAAATAGAATGGCCGCCAGACCATCCACTGGCTGCGGTCGCGCTCCTGCCAGCTGGTGCCGCCGTCCTCCGACACGAACAGCGCAGGACGGACGTTCTCGATGAAGGCATAGACGCGCTTCGGGTTCGACGGCGCGAAGGCGAGCTCGAGCCGACCCCACGGCTGCTTGGGCAGACCCTTGCGGTTGGCTGCGTCGAGATAGGTCCAGGTGCGGCCGCCGTCGCGGCTCTCCGCGAACCGGCTGCCTGACGGCGCGTCGGGGCCATTGCCCCCGGAACGGAACTCATAAGCCTTGCGGCGGAAGTCCCAGGTGCCGGCGAGCAGATGGTCCGGATTGGCCGGGTCCATCGCCACCGACGCACAGCCCGTCGACAGGTTCGCGCCCTTCAAGATCAGCGACCAGGTCTTGCCGCCGTCGCTGGTCTTGTAGAGGCCGCGATCGGCCGAATCCGACCACAATGCGCCCGGCGCGCAGACGTAGACGACGTTGCTGTTCCTGGGATTGATCAGGATGCGCGTGATCCGCTCGCTTCCTGGCAGCCCGACGTTGGTCCATGTCTCGCCGCCGTCGGTCGATTTATAGACGCCGTTCCCGACCGACACCGAGTTGCGCACCCAGCCCTCGCCCGTGCCGACCCACATGACCTTGCTGTCCTTCGGGTCGATCGCCACGGCGCCGATCGACTGCACCGGCTCATGGTCGAAGAGCGGCTTGAAGGTCGTGCCGCCGTCCTCGGACTTCCACACGCCGCCCGAGGCGGAGCCGATCAGCAAGGTCACCTTGCCGTCCTTCTCCTGCCGGCCGTCGATCGCCGAGATTCGGCCGGACATCGTCGCCGAACCGATGTTGCGGACACCGAGCCCCGAGACCGATGCGCTGTCGAAGCTTTGGGCAGAGGCGGGAAAAGCAAGCAGCGCTGCGGCGGAGGCGAGCAGGATCGAACGCACCATGATTACTCCCCCTTACCCGGATGGCTTGGACGCGCCGGTTTGGCCGCCGCCGGCTTGGCCGGAGCCGGTTCACCCTTCTTCGTATCGCCGACGTCCGGCTGCGCAGCCGCCCTGGCTGTCGGCACGGGCGTTTGCGGTTCCGCAAAATAGTCGGCGGCGAGCGACGTATTCGCCGTTCCGCTGGCGATGATCGTCCGTTGCCGCTGGTTGGGCTGACCCTGCGTCCAGCTCTCCACCGACATGGGGAAATAGACGCCGGCCACCTTCTCGTAATCGCCAAGCTCGGTTTCGGTGGTCTGCTCGGCGCCGCGGATCTTCCGGGTCTCGTCGACCTTGATCTCGAGGAAGGTGTCGGGGTCGAGCCAGTAGGTGAATTCGTCCCCGTCCTTCTGCGTGACCTTCAGCTTGTAGGCGTTGGTGCCGTCAAAATCCTCGCGGCCGAGATAGTCGACGCGGCTGCCGTCGCTCCGTGCGGCGAGCAGCGGTCCTTCGACCAGCGCCTCGTCGGCGAGCGAGCGCGCCTCGTCTGCCGACATCTTCTCGGCGTCCTTGCGCCCTTGCAGCGGATTGACCTTCCAGCCCTGGCGGCCGTCATAGGCCTGGATGATGTCGAGGCCCTGGAGGCCAAAATCGACGCGATCGGCGGCTGAGGACCCCAGCCGCGCCCGCGCTTCCTTGTAGGTGACTTCGAAATCGCCGGGGAAGATCGTGCGTCCCTCGAAGGTCACGTCCTTGATTGCATCGAGGGCGGCGGCGCCGCCGCGCGCTTCGAGGTTCCTGGCAACGAGGCTTTGCGCATCCTCAGCGGCAGCGGGAACCGCCGCGCAGCCGACCAGCAGCGCGGCAAGGCAATGACGAACCGGCATGATACTCGCCCCCTTCGAGTTAATGGCCGAGCATGGAACGGCAGTTTGATCGAATCAAGCAGCGCGCCGCCGTTCGTCGAGCCGGTTCACGCGTTGGCAGCCGCCGAACGCTCCCTGAACCATTTGGTGAGCACGTACTTGGTGCCGCAGCGGACCTTCATTCCCTGGTGAAGAGTCGCGGGATTCGGCCGCCCGTCGGGCAGCAAATTGTTCCAGGCGAGCAGCTTGCCGGTCTCGGGCTGCACGGTCTTGCCGATCGCCTTGAACCGGGTCGCGCCGCCGTCTTCGGGCTCGTTCAGATAGACCATAGCCGTCCAGGTGCGCTGCCCGCTTCCGGCGGTGTGCAGGTAGAAGTCGTAGCCGCCCGGCTCGAACGTGTCGGTGTGCGGTCTGAACTCCTGCCCGGGCGCATAGCGCTGGCCCTGAAGCGGCTCGCTGGTTGCCAGCGGAAGCCCGAGCAAATCGGCGATCCGTCGGTCGACCTCGCCGACGATCGCATCATGCCAATCGAGGTCGCAGGTCTCGCTGGTGCGGAAATTGGCAATTCCGACGTCGTCGGCGATCTCCGACGGCCGCCGCTTGGCGTCGATCCGCTCGATCAGCGCGGCGCAGGTTGCGGGATCGAGGAAGCCGCGGACGATGAACAGCTCGAGGTCGCGGGTCGGGACACGCTGCACCCCGGCAGTGGCGGCGAGCTTCGCCGCGGGACTTACGTCACTGCTGTGCAACGGGCGGGTACTGCATGTCGTGCTGCGCGATGACCGCGCGGACGACCTCGTTCATCAAGGTCATCCGCACGGGCAGCGGAGTCGAGGTGAGCTTGATCATTACCGCGACGGCATAGCTCTTGCCGTCAGGCGCGGAGAGGATGCCGATGTCATTGTAGCCGGCCTGGGCGCCGCCGAGCTCCTGCCCGGTGCCCGTCTTGTGGTTGAGCGTCCAGCCGGGCGCGAGGCCGCCCTTCAGCCGGTTCGCGCCGGTATGCGTCCGGCTCATGATGTCGAGCAAGTAAGCGGTCGACTGCGGCGACAGGAGCTCGCCGCGCTTCAGCCGCGCGAGAGCGTCGACGATCGCCGACGGGGCAGCGCCGTCGTACGGGTTGGCCACGTAGCGGTCGAAAGCGGCCTGGCGGACAGGCATCGGCAGTGCGTCCCGCGCCTGAAAGAATTTGCCGTTGAGCGCATAGTCCTGCGACCAGGTCAGGCCCGCGATCCTGCTCTGCATCGCGCGTTCGCCGTTAGCGAAGTGGATCGCGCCGAGGTGCTTCCTCGCGATCATCGCCCGCACCGCCTGGGGGCCGCCGACGCTGCGCATCAGCTTGTCGTTCGCCGTGTTGTCGCTCTGTGTAATCTCCCGGAGCATCAGATCGGCCAGCGTAGTCGTGTACGCACCAGTCTTGAGAATGTCCTCGGCGATCGGCTCGTGGAACAGGGTGAGGTCGTCCTTGGTGAGCGTCACCGGTTGGTCGAGGCTCACCTTGCCGCGATCGACCGCGTCGAGCGCAGTGATCGCTACCCACAATTTGCTCACGCTCTGCTGCGGGTAGGGCTCGCGGTCTTTCCAGCCGGTCTCCCAACCCTCGTCGATCGATTTGACGGCAATGCCGACGCGGCCGTCGAAGCCGCGGCCGAGCTCATTGATGCGGTCGGCAATATATTGCGGCGCGGGTGGCGAGGGACGGACCGCTTCCGCCGCCGGTCGCGCCCGCTTGGGCGCCGGCTTGTGGCTTGCCGCCGTCGCGACGACGGACGCTGCCGCAAGCGCCGCGAGACCCAGGCCGATCCGCTCCCAAACTGACGTCATGACCTCAATCCACCCCCAGGTTGCTAAACGATTGCAACCGGTTAGCCGATCCAGGCTGAACCGGCGCTTGAACCTAGCGATTCGCTGCGGCGCCGCTCAGCAGCGCCGCCGATTCGACCTCGTCGAGGGAGCGGTGCGCGGCAATGTAGCGGCGGGCTTTGTCGATCCATTCGCCGGCGCGTGAAGCGCCCGGCAGCCGCATCGTCTCGGCAAGCGCCTGGTCGACATCGCCCGCCGACAATTGCTGCAGCGCGCGTTTGTAGCGGGCCTCCGGGTTCGATGCCGGCCGCTCGGCGCGGTGGACTTCCACAAGCGATCCGATCCCGCGCTTGAAATTGGTCCACCAGCTGTCCTGCGGGCCGCCGGTGCGAAGCTCGGGCCCGAGCGACTGATATTCGCTGATCAGGTCGTTGAGCAGCACCGGCTGGTGGGATGCCGTGATGATTGTCGCGACGGCGGCCCTGTGCTGCGCGCCAAAGCGGTCGACGAGCAGCGGCTCGAGATAGCCGAGCGCCACTCCACGGTCGATCGCCCGCCGGGCTGCGAAGGCAACGACCAAAGCATCCGCACGGCCGGCAAAGCCTTCCGCTCGCTGCGTCGCGTTCTGGAGCGCGTTGACGCGGCTCTCGAGCGCGGCGATGCGCGCCGCATCGGCCGCGGGAGCGGGGGTTTGCTGCGGCGGCGCGGGAAGGCCGGTTGCCACCGGCTTGGGGGTGAGGACGATCCGCTCGGCCGGCGGGGCAATGCCGAGGAAGCGCGCGGCCGGCTGATAGTGGGCGAGGCCCCATACTGCGGCCGCAGCGCCGGCAAGAATCAGCACAAGCGCCACCAGGAGCCGCGCGGCCCATCCCATTCCGCTGCGCGTTGCGTTCATTTCGGGTCCGGGTTGTTGCACAGCCTTGCGGCGAGAGCCAGCAGCGCCTCGTCGCTCGGTTCGTCGGCCACGTGGGTGCTCTGCCAACCGCTGCCGGCTGCATCGGCCGCCGTATCGCTAATCGCAACGACGGCGATGGATCCTTTGTCGCGCACCAGCTCGGCGAAGCGTCTCCCGGCACGAGGCGAATGGATGAGCGCGATCGAGCCTGACGCTGAGGAAAGGTCGGGAGACTCGATAGGTGCGGACCGGTAAACGACGACTGGCGTGATTTCCTGCGGCGGCTGTTGGGGCTGTCGCCGGTCGGCGCCGCAGAGGTGGAGGAGCTTCAGGTCAGGCGCGACGGAGGCAAGCAGCCGGTCGACGCCAGCATCTCCAACGGCGCCAACCCCGAATCCTGCTGCGCGAGCCGCAACCGTCGTCGTCTCGCCGACAGCATAGACGCTCAGGCCGCGCAGTCGTTCGAGCTGCTCGCCACCATGGCGGACGGCATTGGCGCTCGTCAGCAGCAGCCCGTCGAAGCGCGCGGGATCGGGCGCGCTCCACGCAACGGGTTCGACTTCGAACAGCGGCACCGCGAGCGGATCGAGTCCGTGCTCGCGTGCCCGCCCAACGGTCGCGCTGGCGCCGGGCTGGGGCCGCAGGACCAGCACTCGCCTCATGTCAGGCGTCGAACAGCCTCCGAATCGATTCGGGCGCCCTGGCGAGGAGCGAGCGCGCAAGCTCTTCCGCCGGTTCGTCCTCACCGCAGTCGAACACCACGCGCTCCTCGACCATGTCGCGGCCATCTTCGCTGAACAGCTGGCCGCGCAGGCGCAGATCGCCGTCTTCGAAGGCGCAGAAGGCCGCGACCGGCGAGTGGCAGGTCGCGCCGAGCGTCCGGGTGAACGCGCGCTCGGCGCGCACGCAATCGTAGGTGATCTGGTTGTTCACCGTCGTCAGCACGCTTTGTGTGCGCGTGTCGTTGGTGCGGCACTCCATCGCGATGACGGCCTGGCCGGGCGCGGGAAGCAATCTCTCGGTCGGAATCGCCGTGCCCTCGTTGATGTCCAGCCGCTTCAGGCCCGCCGCGCACAGCAAGGTCGCATCGACCTCGCCCGATTTCACCTTGTTGATCCGCGTCTCGACATTGCCGCGCAGCGGCACGATCTCGAGGTCGGGCCGAAGCCGCAGCAGCTGCGCCTTGCGCCTCGGCGACGACGTCCCGACAATGGCGCCCTTCTTGAGCTCGTCGATCGACGCGGCGCCGATAATCCGGTCGCGGACGTCGCCTCGCGGCCGAACCGCGGCGATGTGGATGTCGTTCGGCCGCTCGCTCTCAATGTCCTTCATCGAATGGACGCAGAAATCGACTTCGCCCTCGATCAGCGCGCGGTCGAGTTCCTTGGTCCACAGCGCCTTGCCGCCGATGTCGGCGAGCGGCCGGTCCTGGACCTTGTCGCCGGTGGTCCTGATCTCGACGATCTGGACCCAGCCGTCGGGCCAGCGCTGCGAGGTCTCGATTGCCGCCGCCACCTTGCGCGCCTGCGCCAGCGCCAGCGGCGAGCCGCGAGTCCCGAGGCGAAGTCCCTGCATCGGCTCACCCCTAGTGCAACGGAGCGCGTTAAGGCAAAGGGCCGCAGGCGAAATGATTGTGACATGACGGTAATTTTGGGCCTGGAATCTTCGTGCGACGACAGCGCCGCGGCGCTGGTCACCGGCGATCGGCGCATCCTCGCGCAGGCCGTCGTCGGACAGACGCAGGCGCACCAGCCCTATGGCGGCGTTGTGCCGGAGATCGCCGCCCGAGCCCATGTCGAGATCCTGCCCGGCCTCATTCGGCGCGTGCTGGATGAGGCGAAGCTGCCCCTCGCGGAAGTCGACGCGATTGCCGCGACGGCGGGCCCGGGCCTGATTGGCGGCGTGATGGTCGCGCTGCTCGCCGGCAAGGGGCTGGCGCTCGCCGCGGGCAAGCCGCTGATCGCGGTCAACCATCTCGAAGGCCATGCGCTCTCGCCGCGGCTCGCCGACCCCGATCTCCAATTCCCTTACCTGTTGCTCCTCGTCTCCGGCGGCCACTGCCAGTTGCTCGAGGTGCGCGGCCTTGGCGATTATCGCCGCTTGGCGACGACGATCGACGATGCCGCGGGCGAAGCGTTCGACAAGGCGGCGAAGCTGCTGGGGCTTGGCTATCCCGGCGGCCCGGCGGTCGAAGAGCTGGCGAAGCATGGCAACCGCTCCGCCGTCCCACTGCCCCGACCGTTGGTCGGCTCGGGCGAGCCGCATTTCTCCTTCGCCGGCTTGAAAAGCGCCGTTCAGCGCGCCGCCTCGTCCGGCGAGCACAAACCCGAGGACATCGCCGCCAGCTTCCAGCAGGCGGTGGTCGATTGCCTCGTCGACCGTACCCGCGTCGCGCTCGACAAGACCGACGCGCCGACGCTGGTCGTCGCCGGCGGAGTCGCCGCCAACCAGGCGATCCGCACCGCGCTCGCCGGACTCGCCGAGGCGAACGGCCGCCGGTTCAGCGTTCCGCCCGGCTGGCTGTGCACCGACAATGCAGCGATGATCGCCTGGGCCGGGGCCGAGCGCTTCGCCGCCGGCAAATGCGACGGGCTCGATGCGCCGGCCCGCGCTCGCTGGCCGCTGGACGAGCGCGCCGAGAAGGTCCGCGGCGCGGGCGTGAAGGCATGAAGCTCGGGATTATCGGCGGCGGCGCCTGGGGCACGGCGCTCGCGCAGGTCGCGGCGGCTGGCGGGCGCGAGACGCTGCTGTGGGCGCTCGAACCCGACGTGGTGCAGGCGATCAATGGACGACACGAGAACCCGGTTTTTCTGCCGTCGATCGCCCTCAATCGCGAAGTCCGCGCGACCTCCGATCTCGCGGAGCTCCATGGTTGCGATGCGTGGCTGGTCGTCACGCCGGCGCAGCACATGCGTTCGGTACTTGCCCAGGCGCGCGACTGCGCCAAGCCGCTGCTGCTCTGCGCCAAGGGAATCGAGGAAAGGAGCGGTGAGCTCCTCCACCGCGTGGCGAAACAGGCGTGTCCGAAAGCGGACGTGGCCGTGCTGTCGGGGCCGACCTTCGCTGACGAGGTCGCTCTGGGCCTGCCGACGGCCGTGACGCTCGCGGCGGAGGACCGTGGGCTTGCCGAGCGGCTGCGCGACCGCCTCGCGCTGCCGACCTTCCGCATCTACGTTTCGGACGATGTCGCCGGCGCGGAGATCGGCGGGGCGGTGAAGAATGTGCTGGCGATCGCCTGCGGCGTGGTCGAGGGCAAAGGCTTCGGCCAGAATGCCCGAGCGGCGCTGATCGCCCGCGGCTTTGCGGAGATGACGCGGTTCGGGCTCGCGTTCGGCGCACGGGCGGAGACGCTGACCGGACTCTCGGGCCTCGGCGACCTAGTGCTGACCTGCTCGTCGACCAGCTCGCGCAACTATTCGCTGGGCAAAGGGATCGGCGAGGGCCGTTCGGCCGCCGAGCTTCTCTCGGATCGCAAGACCGTGGCCGAAGGCGCGTTCACCGCGCCGGTGCTTGCGCGCCTCGCTCGTGAGCGAGGCATCGATATGCCGATCGTCGACGCCGTCGACGCGCTGATCGCTGGGCGAGCCAATATCGATCAGGTGCTCGAGGCGCTGCTCTCGCGCCCACCGAGGTCGGAGGGCATTTAGAAATCGATTGCAATGCCCTTCTTCTCCCAATCGCCGTATCGAGTCGGGTCGAGCCTCTGCTCTTCTCCGGCGGGAGGCGGAGCCGACTCCATGGGCTCGGGGTGCGGCACCGGCGGCGACCGGCTGAGATGCTTCGGCGGATCGAGGTGAGCCGGCCGCTTGGTCGCGCGTTTCATGGCTCCAAAATGAGGATTGGGAGCGGCGATGCCAAGCACTGAGGGGCTCGCTGCCCGACGCGTGGCACTGCAAATCCTCGACGCGGTACTTCGGCGCGGGCAGACGCTCGAGGCGGCAGCTGCGCGTGTCAAGGGATTGCCGCCCGCGGACGCAGGGCTCGCATTGGCGATTGCTGGCGAGACGCTTCGCCGAATTCCCGATCTCGATTCGCTGATCGACAGCGCTACTCGCCAGCGCCTGCCCGACGATAGCAAGGCCCGGTTGGTGCTGCGCATTGCGCTCGCGCAGCGGATCTCCCTCGGCACGCCCGAGCATGCGGTGGTCGCGACCGCGCTACCGCTGGTCGACGGTGGGCCCAGACGACTGGTGCATGGCGTGATCGGGACCTTGCTCCGTCGCGGCGTTCCGCGGATGGATGCCCCGCATCTACCGGCGCCGGTCGAGGAACGCTGGGCCGCCGCGTGGGGCGAGCAGGTCGTCGAAGTCGCTCGCAGACAGCTCGCCAAGCGGCCGCCGCTTGATTTGACCTTTGCCAACGACGCCGAAGCCCAGGCCTATGCAGCTGAGCACGGCGGCAGGTCGCTCGCACCACACCACGTGCGCCTTGAAAGCTCGTCGGTGACCGCATTGGCCGGATTCGAAGGTGGCCGGTGGTGGGTGCAGGACCTCGCTGCGTCGCTGCCGGCACGGCTGATTCCCTCAAGCGCCATTGACGTGCTCGACCTTTGCGCTGCTCCCGGCGGCAAGACAATGCAACTGGCGGCCGCCGGCCACACGGTGACGTCCATGGACGCATCGGAAAGTCGTCTGGCACGACTGCGCGAGAATCTCGAACGAACGCACCTTCACGCGAAGCTCGTTGAAGCGGACGCGCTCTCCTGGGAAGCTGATCGCCAGGTCGATGCCATCCTCCTCGACGCACCCTGCTCAGCGACCGGCACGTTCCGCCGGCATCCCGAGGTGCTGTATCGCGCGCGGCCGCCGATCGTCGCCGCCAATGCGGAGCTGCAGGCAAAGCTGCTCGAGCGTGCGACACAATGGGTGAAGCCCGGCGGCACGCTGGTCTATTCGGTCTGCTCGCTCGAGCCGCAGGAGGGCGAGGAGGTGATTTCTCGCTTTCTCAGCGGCACCGACGAATTCCGCCTCGACCCAACCGCCGATCTGCCCAGCTTCGTGCCGGTCTCGCCGCAGGGATGGGTGCGCATCCTTCCGGGGGTGCTCGAGGAGGAAGGCGGACTCGACGGCTTCTTCATGGCGCGCCTTGTCCGCGCGGGATAATCCCGTCTAATCGGCACCATGCCGATCATCGCGCCATCGATCCTGTCCGCCGACTTCGCCAGACTCGGCGAAGAAGTGCGCGCGATCGACGAAGCCGGTGCCGACTGGATCCACATCGACGTCATGGACGGCCATTTCGTGCCCAACCTGACGATCGGCCCCGCCGTCGCGAAGGCGCTTCGGCCGCACACAAAAAAGCCGTTCGACGTGCACCTGATGATCTCGCCGGTGGACCCGTTCCTCGACGCGTTCGCCGATGCCGGCGCGGACGTCATCACGGTCCATCCGGAAGCCGGCCCGCATCTCCACCGGACCATCCAGCGGATCAAGGCATTGGGCAAGAAGGCAGGCGTGTCGCTCAACCCCGCGACCCCGCTCGATGCGCTCGATTACGTGCTCGACGAGCTCGATCTCGTGCTGGTCATGAGCGTCAATCCGGGTTTCGGCGGCCAAAAGTTCATCGGCAGCCAGCTGCAGAAGATTGAGCTGATCGGCGAGACCATCGTCCAGCGCGGCCTCACGGTCGAGCTCGAGGTTGACGGCGGCATCGACGCCGAGACGGCGCGGCAGGCGGTTGGCGCGGGCGCCACCGCGCTCGTCGCGGGGACTGCCGTGTTCCGCGGCGGACCTGCGGCTTATCGGGACAATATCAAGGCGCTCAGGGGCGACGGGTGAGCAACGGGGGATCGGCCGCCGAGCGCGCCGTTGTCACCAAGCTCGCGCGCGGCTCGCTGCTCTCGCGGCTCAAGCGGTCGAAGCAGGCGCTGAAGCTCGTCGCCGTGCCGCGCGACCATGTGCATGGTGAGCGCCAGCGCGGCGAGGCGCTGCTCGCCGGCCGCTTCGCGGTCGGGGCGCAGAGCCTCTCACTGAAAGATCTCGATTTTGCCAAGGTGGGGGCGAGCGGCGCACTGGCCGAGCAATTGCAGGGATTTTCCTGGCTGCGCGACCTTGGCGCCGCCGCATCCCGCGAAAAGGGCGCGCGGCTTGCGGAAGCGGTGGTCGGGCGATGGCTGCTCGCGCACGGCACCAAGGCCGACGATGCGTGGGCGCCGCACCTCTGGGGCGAGCGCATTCTCTTCTGGACCGCCTATGCGCCATATATCCTGTCGAGCAGCGACAGCGGCTATCGCTCGGCGCTGCTCAACACGCTCGCGCGGGGCGCGCGCCATCTGGACGCAAACGCCGACAAGTCCCCCGCCGGACTCCAGCGGATCACCGCCTGGTGCGGCGTCGTCGCGGCGGGATTGCTGGTGCAGGGCGGTGTCCCGAGGGTCGCCCGCGGAGAGGCGGGGCTCGCTCGCGCGCTCGCCTCGGCGCAATTCGATGATGGCGGCTTGATCAGCCGCTCGCCGTCCGAGCAGACGCAACTGGTCGACCGCTTCGGCCTGCTCCGCGCCTGCTACCAGGCGGCAAAGCAGACGGTCCCTGACGGCATCGAGGCGGCGGCCCAGGCATCGCTCGCGGCGCTCCACGGCATCATGATGGGCGATGGCGCGCTGTCGAGCTGGCAGGGTTGCGGGCCCGGCGAGGCGGCGCGGCTGACGGCGCTGATCGAAGGCTGCGGACTGCGTGCGCGTCCGCTCCGCAACGCGCGCGGCTGGGGGTATCAGCGGATGTCCGCGCTCGGCACGATCCTCGTCATCGATGCCGCCCCGCCCCCGCCACAGAAGATGGCGGAGCATGGATGTGCCTCAACGCTGGCGTTCGAGCTGTCCGATGGCAGCCAGCGGCTGGTCGTCAACTGTGGCGGGCCGGGGCCGCTTCCGACCGAACTTCCCGACGAACTGGTCCAGGGCCTGAGGACGACCGCCGCGCACAGCACGCTCGTGCTTGCCGACACCAATTCAACCAGCATCTTGGATGAGGGGGCGCTTGGCAAAGGCGTCGACGACGTCACCATCGAGCGCAGCGAGGACAATGACGCGAGCCGGCTCGAAGCCAGCCACGACGGCTACGTCCGCGGCTTCGGGCTAATCCACAAGCGCAGCCTGATGCTCGGTAATGACGGGAAGGAGCTGCGCGGCGCCGACCAGCTGATCGCCAAAGGCCGCAAGAAGATCCGTGAAGCCGCGCCTTATGCCGTGCGCTTTCACCTCGCGCCCGGAGTCGAAGCGACCATTACCGCGGACGGCATGGGCGCCATCCTGCGCTCGAAAGGCGCGCCGCCGTGGAACTTCCGCTGCCGCGGGGGCAATCTCGCGACGGAGGAGAGCCTCTGGATCGACGGCCGCGGCCGCGCGCAGCGCACGAGCCAGCTTGTCATCGTCGGGGAAGTGTCGGCATTGGGCGGCGAAATCGGATGGCAGTTCCGCCGCACCAGCTAGAGCGAGGATTTTCAATGACTGACCTGGTCCCGGTCAAACGGGCATTGATCTCCCTTTCTGACAAGAGCGGCCTCGACGAGCTCGCGAAGGGCCTTGCGAGATACGGCGTCGAAATCGTCTCGACTGGCGGGACTGCGGCGAAGCTGCGCGAGGCGGGCGGCGAGGTCCGCGACATCTCCGACCTGACCGGCTTCCCTGAGATGATGGACGGCCGCGTTAAGACGCTTCACCCGAAGGTCCACGGCGGGCTGCTGGGGATTCGCGACAATCCCGACCATGTCGCGGCCATGGAACAGCATGGGATTGCGCCGATCGACCTCGTCGTGGTGAACCTCTATCCCTTTCTGAGCACGGTGATGAGCGGCGCCGACCGCGAGACGGTCATCGAGAATATCGACATCGGCGGCCCCTCGATGGTGCGCTCTGCGGCCAAGAATCACGCGCACGTCGCTATCGTTACCGATCCGGCGGACTATGCCGCCCTGCTGCTCGAGCTCGACACCTATGGCGGCAGCACGAGCCTCGAGCTCAGGAAAAAGCTCGCCGCCAAGGCGTTCGCGCTCACCGCCGAATATGATTCGCTGATCTCGCAATGGTTCGCGTTCGCCGACCAGGGGGAGCGCTGGCCGGCCAACTGGACCTTCTCGTCGCGGCTGAAAATGCCGCTGCGCTACGGCGAGAACCCGCACCAGTCGGCGGCGCTGTACCTGCCGGTCGGACCCGCCGCGGCAGGCGTCGCTCAGGCGCAGCAGGTGCAGGGGAAGGAACTCAGCTACAATAATTTGAATGACGCGAACGCCGCGCTCGAGCTCGTGTCCGAGTTCCGTGAGGCGCCCCCGACGGTCGTGATCGTCAAGCACGCCAATCCCTGCGGTGTGGCTACGCGGGACAATCTCCTCGACGCGTGGAAAGAGGCGCTCGCTTGCGACAGCGTATCGGCATTCGGCGGGATCGTGGCCACGAACCGTCCGCTCGATGCGGATACGGCGACGGCGATCACCGACATCTTCACCGAAGTCGTCGTCGCGCCCGATGCGGACGAGGCCGCGAAGGCGATCTTCGCCCGGAAGAAGAACCTGCGGCTGCTTCTGACGGGATCGCTACCCGATCCGCGGCGCGGCGGCACCAGTCTGGCGCTGATCGCCGGTGGCCTCCTCGTTCAGGACCGCGACAATGGCATGGTTGCAAGAGAAGAGCTCAAGTGCGTGACCAAACGCGCGCCGACCGACCAGGAACTCGCCGACTGTCTATTCGCCTGGACCGTGGCCAAGCACGTCAAGTCGAACGCGATCGTCTATGCCAGAGACGGCGTCACCGCCGGCATCGGTGCCGGCCAGATGAACCGCCGCGACAGCGCGCGAATCGCAGCCATCCGCGCGAAGGAGGCGGCCGAAGCGAACGGCTGGCCAGAGCCGCGCACCGTGGGCTCGGCGGTTGCCTCCGACGCTTATTTCCCCTTCGCCGACGGACTGCTTGCCGCCGCGGAAGCCGGGGCCACGGCTGTCATCCAGCCCGGCGGGTCGATCCGCGACGATGAAGTCATTGCCGCCGCTGACGAAGCGGGCCTTGCCATGCTGTTCACGGGAATGCGGCACTTCAGACATTAGTGCGCTCCGCACGAGGCAGATCAGACGATGCTGTCCTCAATCTGGTCGCGCGCCAGCGCCGCCTCTTCGGCTTCGCGCAGCTCCTTCACTTCGTGCTTCCTAAGGCGGAACAGCTCGCGATCTTCCGGGCCGAACCCCTTGGTCCATAGCACTGCGAAAAA
>Ga0207674_10002572_pt1 | contig 22860 bp, 18 predicted proteins | sample KBSCornC72_FD_184303 | JGI IMG/M metagenome (GOLD analysis project Ga0207674, IMG submission 184303) | Corn rhizosphere microbial communities from Kellogg Biological Station, Michigan, USA - KBS Corn C7-2 (SPAdes) (version 2) | ecosystem: Host-associated > Plants > Roots > Rhizosphere > Soil ...
ATTTTTGGATTGGAAGGGGTTGCGCGGGAGAATCGTAGTTATCAAGATGGAGCGAACATGGACGAAACACGATTCTGGTTGATGATCGAAGACGCATGGGCGGGAGTAGAGGGCTCGGCGGCCGGCCGAAAGAAGCTGGCCGACGGCAAACTTGACGCACAGGCTGCGGAGGCACTCGTTCATCAATCGTGGGCGGAAATGGTCCCGGCCCTCCAGGCGTCGCTGGAACAATTGCCCAAGGACGAACTGCTGCAATTCGACCGCATCCTTGAGCGAAAGCTCTACGACATCGATCGGGCCGACGTCCAGGAGCAAACGGACGGTTCCGACGACGGCTTCCTCTACTGCCGGGCGTTTATCGTCGCCGCCGGACAAGCGTACTACGACGCGGTGAACCAGAACCCGTCACGGGCGTTGATGGACTTGGAGTGCGAAGACCTGTGCTATCTGCCGGTGCGCGTCTACTCGGAGAAGTTCGGCGAGATGCCGGACTCGGGCATCTCTCGCGAAACCGGCTGGAACAAGGCCGGGTGGTCCGATGGGGAGGAGTAACAGATCCGGCTGAAGCAGGCGACTATGTGCGGGCGGTCGGTGATGTACGAACCAAACGCTGCAGCGGGTCGGGCGGGCGTTGCGGTTCTTGTTGCCCCGTGCCACTTCACAAATACGGGCGGGGCGCCCGTGGTACGACGGGGGGCTTGGTTTAGAAGTTATCCATCAGCGCGCGGAGGTGACGAAGCGCTTTGCCGCGGTGGGAGATGGCGTGTTTTTCATCGGGGGAGAGCTGGGCGGTGGTCTTCCCCAGGGCGTCGATGAGGAAGAGGGGATCGTAGCCGAAGCCGTTGTGGCCGCGGGGCTCGTGGATGACGCGGCCTTCGACGGTGTCGCGGGCGGTGAGGACGATGCGGCCTTGTGGGTCGGCCAGGGCGAGGACGCAGACGAATCGTGCGGCGCGACGATCGTCCGGGATGTTTTGGAGTTGTTTCAGAAGGAGGGCGTTGTTGTCGGTGTCGCCTTTGCCGGCGGCGTTGATCTCGGCCCAGCGCGCGCTGTGGACGCCGGGGGCGCCGTTCAGCGCGTCCACTTCCAGGCCGGAGTCATCGGCGACGGTCCAGGTTTGGAAGTGCTTGGCGTAGAAGGTGGCCTTGAGGCAGGCGTTGGCGCGGAAGGTTTGGCCGGTCTCTTCGACGGGATCGACGCGGGGGTGGGAGGAGAGGTCGGTGAAGGCGAGGTCGGCGGCGCCGAGCATTTCGCGGAATTCGCGGACTTTGCCCGGGTTGGTGGTGGCGACGAGGAGGTTGGTTAGCATGGATTGACGATCGAAAGCGATCCGACTCCACAGGAGTCGACGGGTAGGGAGTCACGTTCGTCAGCGCTTGCTAGCGGCTGAAGCGGCTAGCTCGCAAATCAATAGCGCACGCCGGGGAGTTGGCCGGTGCCCGGTTGTTGCTGGCGGATGCGATCGAGCGGGGGGACGGGGGCGGGGGCGGTGTTGTTGTTGACGGCGTCCTGGGCGTCGCGCGGGATGGTGACGAGCAGGCTGGGGGCGATGCGGTCCTGCATGGTTCCGTCGACGGTCTTGACCTTCTTTTTCATGGCTTCGTAGTTGACGTAGTGGTAGGGGTATTCCTTGAAGGTGGCGGTGAGGCTGGGGTCGGCGATCTCGACGCGCTGGGCGTACGGGACGAGGCGCTGGCCGTCGGCCGTCTTCATCTTGGCGTTCTTGTAACGGTCGGGGAGGGGGACGGGGCTGACGAGGACGGCGTCGTCCTGGTCGGCGGCGGCGTGACTGCCGTCGATGTCCTGCTGCTTGACCGCGTCCGCCGGCCAGGTGCCGACGCAGACCGAACTGATCGACGGGCCGTGGTAGAAGAAGGCGGGGATGCCCTTGGCGCGCATCTCCTTGACCATTTCGACGGCGGCGACCTTGCGCATGGGGTTATCACGGAAGGCGGCGATCTCGACGGACCAGTAGGCGCGGGCGGGGGCGTTGGACAGACTCCATTCGGCGGGTGCGGGCGGGGTGGGGGGCGTGATGGGGGTGAAGAAGCAGGTGGCGAAGGGCATCTGGCCGTCGGCGTCCTTCCACTCGGAGATGCGCTTGCGGTCGTCGTGGGCGCGGGCGGAGGCGGGGTCGGATTTCTCGACGGAAGGGTAGAACCCGTAGAAGAGGGTGCTGTCGTGCTCGTTGTGGACGACGTACCAGTTCTTGAAGGGCGTCTTGGAGGTGAGGTACTCCTTGTACTGCTTCATGCGGGTGAAGCGGTCGGGGCCGGCCGCGGAGGCGCAGTAGAGAGACCAGCGGGCGTCGGCGGGGATTTGCACGGCGGGTTCGCTGGAGGCGCCCGAGCCGTCGGTGGCGGTTACGCCGCCGCCACCGGCATTCGACAGATGCAGTTCGGAATGGCCCGGCGGCATGGTCGTCGTCGGTTGCTGGCTGCTGACGTTGGCGGAGTAGGTGGCCTTGCCGTTCTTGAGGGCGTTGAGGAAGGCGTTGTTCGAGGTCTCCGGCTTGGCGGGTTGGTTCTCGTTGCAGGAGGCGAGCGTAAGCGTGAGGAGTGCGGCGGTCGCGACGATGGAGCATCTCATGGTGTGTATCTCCGCAAACGTGGATTTTGCGTATCGAGGCGTTTTGGGCACGGCCCGCTCCCGGGCCGGCTAAACGTTGCGAACGTAAGGGCCTTGAATGTCGGCGAGGTTCTTTCGGACGAGTTTATACCACATATGGGGAATGGATTTCACGTCATATGGTTGCTGACGTCTGATGGAGATCGTGCCAGCGAGATTGGTGACCCAACTTACGGTGTCAGGGCATTGTTTTGATGACTCATCAGGCTTTGGCAGCCTTGCTGGGCGAGGTCAAGCAGGCGGTTCATGGTGGGGCGGTCGAAGCCTTGGCCGTTCTCGGCGGCGCCCTGGATTTCGACGAAGCGACCGGTGGCGGTCAGGGCGATGTTCATGTCGACGTTGGCCCGGGAATCGTCAATGTAATCGAGATCCAGGCGTTCTTCGCCGTCAACGACGCCGACACTGACGGCGGCGAGCTGGTCGACGATGGCGGCGGTGGGATCGTAATACGATGCGTCATATCGGGCGGGGATGGCGGGGGTTTCGGGGCGGTTGCCTTCGTGATCGAACTGCCCGCCGCGCGGACCGCCGGCGGGAAGGGCGCCGGGCATTTGCCTGGGGAGCCTGGCGATGGCGTCCTTGAGGGCGACCCAGGCGGCGGAGATGCAGGCGGTGCGGGTGCCACCGTCGGCTTGCAGGACCTGGCAATCGAGTGCGATGGTGTGGGGGCCGATCTTGGAGAGGTCGAGCACGGCGCGGAGGCAGCGGCCGATGAGGCGCTGGATTTCCGTGCCGCGGGAATCGGTGTGACCGATCTTGGGCCAGCCTTTGCGCTGCGGGGTGGAGCCGGGGAGCATGACATATTCGGCGGTGACCCAGCCGCCGGGTTTGGATTCCTTGAAGAAGGGGGGGAGTTCCTGTGAGACGGAAGCGGTGACGAGGACGATGGTGTTGCCCTGTTCCCAAAGGACGGAGCCGGCGGGGGTTTTGGTGAAGCCGCGGGTGATTTTTACGGGCCGGAGTTGATCGTTAGGGCGTCCGTCATTTCGCATGGGGGCGGGTTATACCAGATGTGCGCACCAAGCACGGACGACAGATTGTCTCATGCGGGCCGGGAGGGAGTTCCGATAACCGTTTATAAGATGATCGACCTCGTTGCCGCTGCCGAAGTCCTCCGCTCTTTACGGGTTGCCGAAGACGATTTTCTCGGGCGGTTCGCGGTGGATTGTCTGATGGAGGACCGGCGCGTGGTCGAAAAAATAGTCGCCGATTTGCGGGGAAGTGAGCATTCTGCTTCCAGCGGCGACGGCGGTTGGACGATGAATTAAGCAGCTATGGGACGCATAACCACCGGGGTCGGTCTCGTCAGCGGGATCAACTCCAAGGACATCATCGATCAGTTGATGGCGCTGGAGGCCAAGCCGAAGGACCTGCTCCAGACGCGCGTCGATTCGGCCAATCAGCAGCGGCTGGCGTATACGGACATCCAGGCGCGGCTCAGTTCTTTGCGCGTGTTCGGGCAGTCGGTGCAGAAGACGCAGACGTTCGCGGCGGCGACGACGTCGAGCAGCGACGAAAACGTGCTGACGGGGACGGCGGCGGCGGGGGCGGCGATCGGGTCGTTCCAGTTCCAGGTCGCGCGGCTGGTGACCACGCAGCAGGCCGTGACGCAGGGGTTTACCGGGACCGACGCCAAGGTGGGGGCCGGGACGATCACGATCGAGCAGGGGGGCGGGGAAGTTTCGTCGCAGACGCTGATTTCGCAATTGAACGGCGGGCAGGGGATCCGCCGCGGCATATTCCGGATTACGGACGGCGGCGGGAACAGCGCCGTCATCGACACGACGGCGGCCGTGACGCTCGACGACGTGGTGAAGAAGATCAACACGTCCCTCGACATCAGCGTGCGGGCGAGCATCGACGGCGATCACCTGAAGCTGACCGACAATTCCGGCCAGACCACGTCGGCGTTTAACGTGGTGGATCTGGCCGACGGGCACGCGGCCGAGGACCTGGGAATCGGCGGTGTTGCGGCGGCGTCGGGCGTGATTACGGGGAACGACATCAACTACCTGTCGAACGCGACGACGCTCAACGGCATCAACGACGGCCGCGGCATCCGCAAGGCGTCGTCCGGGAACGACATCGCGATTACGGCGGGCGGGACGACGTACAACATCTCGCTGGCGTCGGCCAAGACGCTGAGCGACGTGTTCGACCTGATCAAGACCGGCACGAGCGGCGCGGTGACGGGATCGATCGCTTCGGGCGGAAACGGGATCACGCTCACCGGTAGCGGTGCGATCACGGTCGCGGACGTCGGTGATTCGAAGGCCGCGACGGATCTGGGGATCGCGGGATCGGGCGCGGGGTCGGTGACGGGCGGGCCGGTGCTGGCGGGACTGGACTCGGTGCTGGTCTCGTCGCTGAACGGCGGGTCGGGGTTGACGCTCGGTTCGATCCAGATCACGAACGCGGCCGGCGCGAGCGCGACCGTGGATTTGTCGGGGGCGAAGAGCGTGCAGGACGTATTGACCGCCATCACGAACGCCGGCATCAACGTGAAGGGCGCGCTGAACCAGTCGGGCAACGGGATTCAGGTGATCGATGGCAGCACCGGCAGCGGCAGCCTGACGATCGCCGAATCGGGCGGCGGGACGACGGCGGCGGACCTCGGGCTGGCGGGAACGGCGGCGGCGGGCACCAACGCGATCGGCGGGAAGAACCTGCAACGGCAATGGGTGTCGGAGAACACGCTGCTGTCGGACTACAACGGCGGCAAGGGTGTGACGCCGGGCAGCTTCCGCATCACCAACTCCAAGGGGAACACGGCGACGGTCAACCTCGCCACGGGCACGAAGTTCACCATCGGCGACGTCCTCCGGGACATCAACAGCAAGAACATCGGTGTGACCGCGTCGATCAACGCGCACGGCGACGGCATCCTGCTCACCGACACCGCGGGCGGGGGGCTGAAACTCAAGGTCGAGAACGTCGACGGCACCAGCGCCTCGGACCTGAACATCGAGGGGGCGGCGACCGGGACGGACACCACGATCGACGGGACCTTCGAGAAGACGCTGACGCTCGACGCGAACGACACGCTGGCGTCGGTGCAGACCAAGCTGTCGACGCTGAACTTCGGCGTGCTGGCGCAGGTGATCAGCGACGGGTCGAGCACCGCGCCGTTCCGGCTGTCCCTGACGGCGAAGAACGCCGGGCGGAACGGGCGGGTGGTCTTCGACGGCGGGACGACGAACCTGGGGGCGAAGAACCTCGTCGAGGCGCAAAACGCGGCGGTGTTCCTCGGGTCGGCCGACAACCCCGACCCGCTGCTCATCACGTCGAGCCGAAACCAGTTGTCCGGTGTGATCAAGGGGGTGACGATCGACCTGCACGGCACGAGCGACAAGCCGGTGACGCTGGGCGTGACGCGGTCGGTGGACGGCGTCGTGGACCAGTTCACGAAGTTCACCAGCGATTTCAACGACCTGATCGACAAGATCAACGACCTGACGAAGTTCGACCCGGACACGCAGGAGGCGGGGCTGCTGCTGGGCGACAGCACGGTGCGAACGGTGGAAGATGACCTCTACAGTGCACTTAACACGGTGGTCGTCGGGGCGGGGCGGTACAAGGTGCTGGCGGACGTCGGTGTGACGCTGGGGGACGGGGCGAAGTTGCAGTTCGACGAGGACAAGCTCCGGGCCGCCTACGCGGAAGACCCGGACGCCGTGCAGAACCTGTTTACGGCGGCCGGCAACGCGCTGGGGACCGATACGCCCACGGCCAAGCTGAACTCGGGCCGCGGCGTCCGGACGTTGGGCGACGGGCAGAACGATTTCCAGATCGGCCTGCGCGACGGCACCAGCGTCACCGTCTCGCTGGGGAGCAGTGTGAACACGCTCAACGACGTGATCAACGCCATCAACGTCGCCGCAGGCTCGAAGCTCAAGGCGTCCGTTCGGGACGACGGGAACGGCCTGCGGCTGACGGACCTGACCGGCTCGACGTCGGCGCCGCTCAAGGTGACGGCGCTGAACGGGTCGCAGGCGGTGTACGACCTCGGCCTGTCGACCGGGGCGATCGGCGACACGCTGGACGGGTCGAAGATCATCACGAGCACGTCGGTGAGCAACAATTCGGCCGGCCTGGGGTTCGCGATCACCAACGCGATCACGAAGCTGATCGACCCGGTGAACGGCGTGGTGACGCGGAACAACCAGACGATCGACGAGCGTACGGCGCAGTTCCAATCGCGGATCGACGACCTGAACAAGCTGCTGGATCAGAAGCGCACCCGTCTCGAAACGCAGTTCGCCAACATGGAATCGGTGCTCGCGGGGTTACAAAGCCAGCAGGCCGCACTGGGGTCACTGAGCTCGGTCAAGGCGGCGTAAGCGGGGCATTGGGTCGGTCAGTTCGCCGTTTCGCCCGCTCGCCGCTTCGGGCCGTTCACTGATCAATCACGGCGCATCTTTTGCGCCTCGCCACGCAATCCTCGCCCGCCTCTCAATGTCCACCCCGTCGCCAGCCGATATCAATTCCAGCAACCCATGAACCCACAGGCCGCACAAAACTACCTCCGCACCAAGGTCTTCACCGCCACCCCCGAGCAGCTCCAGCTCATGCTGTACGACGGGGCCCTGCGGTTCGGGGAGCAGGGCCGCCTGGCGCTGGAAGCGAAGAACTACGAGCAGAGCTTCAACATGATCTCGCGGGTGCAGAAGATCATCGCGGAGATGCACTCGTCGCTGAAGCCCGACGTCGCGCCCGAGTTGTGCAAGAAGATGTCGGCCCTCTACAACTACATCTACCGCAAGCTGATCGACGCGAACCTCGAGCACCGCGTCGCCGACCTCGACGAGGCGATGAACATCCTGCGGTACCAGCGGGAGACGTGGATGATGCTGCTCGAGCAGCTCGGCAAGACCAAGGCCGCCGCCGCCGCCACCACGCTGGACATGCCCGCCCCCGACGCCCGCATGGAAGCCAGCATCCGCATCAGCGCTTAGACGACCTCCCCAATTCGAAGAAACCCAAAGATGGTGGGGCAGACATTCTTGTCTGCCTCGTCTTTCGTCTTTTTAGAGCTTCCACCCAAAGAACGTCTCCGCGTTCTCGGTCGTCACCCGATCCAACTCCTCCAATCCGATCCCCTTCACCTCGGCCACCCGCGCCGCCGTATACATCACCAGCGCCGGCTCATTCGTCTTCTGCCCCCGCTTCGGCTCGGGCGACAGGTAAGGTGCGTCCGTCTCCACCATCAGCCGGTCCAGCGGGACGATCTTCACCACCTCGCGCAGCTCATCATTCTTCTTGTAAGTGACCGGCCCCGTGAAGCTGATCCAATACCCCGCCGCGAGAATCCGCGCCGCCTCGCTCATCGTCCCCGTGAAGCAATGAAACACCGCCCGCACCCCCGGGAAGTCCTTCATCACCGCGAGGGTATCGTCGATCGCCTCGCGGGAATGGATCACCACCGGCCGCCCCACGTCGGCCGCCAGCGCCAATTGTGCCTCGAACAGCCGCCGCTGATGATCGCGATCCGCGAACTTGTGGAAGTAGTCCAACCCCATTTCCCCCAGCGCCACCACCGCCGCGTCGGCCTGCAGGCCCCGAAGCTCGGCCACATCCTCCACCCGCGCATCCTGCGTGTAATTCGGATGAATCCCGACCACACACCGCACGTCTGCCCGCCCCCCGCAAACGGCGATCGCCGCCCGATCGTCTTCCAGGTCCGTGCCGATCGTGATCATGCGCTCGACCCCCGCCGCCCGCGCACGTTCGATCACCGCATTAACCTCGGCGAGCAGTCTCGGGTCGGTCAGATGACAGTGTGTGTCGATCATGTCAACTTCAACGCCGCCCAGCGCAGCTTCTGACTACCGGCCACTTCCCGCTTCCCCCTAAAACGTCGCGTCGAACGCATTTGGCGTGTGCCGGATAATCGGCGGTTGCCCCTTGGGCCACACGATCGCGATCACGTCGAACCGCGCGGGCGGCTGCGGAAAGCCGTACCGCGACAGGAAATACTTGGCGGCCTTGGTGATCTGGTGTTGCTTGACGTCGTTGACCTGCTCTTCGGGCGTGGGGTCGTCGTAGGCGCGCGTCTTGACCTCGATGAAGACCAGCGTCTTGCCGTCCCGCGCGATGATGTCGATCTCGCCCCCCTCGAACTTGTAATTCCGCGTGAGCAGCTTGTAGCCCAGCGTGCTGCGGACGTAGCGGGCCGCGATGTTCTCCCCCTGGTCGCCCAGCGAATTCTTGACCTTCGCCCCGGGCACTTCCTTCATCAGGGGCTTGAAACTCCAGAGCCTTTGCAGCCAATTGGGCATGGCGGAGAATATCCCAAAGGCCTCCCCCCTCATCAAGTCCCGTCCCGCCGCGCGTCTTTTTCAGTCCCCGTTCGTCTACCAGGTGTCCAGCGTGGTCCCGGGCGGCAGGTGGTTCAGCAACTGCATGTCGCTCGGCGGGCGTGCGGCGATCCAGTCGCGGTCGCGGTCGAACAGCGCGTTCAGCATTCGCCGGAGGTTCTCCGGCTGCTGGTGCGCGCCGTCCCAGAACTGCTTTGGATCCCCGCCGTACGAAGCGACGGACGTGTAATCCCGAAAGATGACCCGCCGGCCGTCGCTCAGTTCCGACAGTCGCCGCCGCAGCGTCTCGCGCAGCACGCGCATGTCGTCGTTGAACACGAGGCGCTCGTAGTCGGGGTGCAGCGGCAGCAGGACGACGCGCACCTCGATCCCGTTCTGCCGCGCCAGCTCGACGAACTCCGAGAGCAGTTGCAACTTGCGCCGGTTTAATTTGAGCGCCTGATCGGGAACGAATTCCCGCGCCAGGCCGTCCGACCAGCGCTGGGCGGTACGTTGAATCTCCGCGGCCAGGTCCTCTGTTCCCACCGCCTGGCGCAGGGTGTGATCCCGGTACAGCAAATAACCGTCGGACATCAGCACGCTCGACACCTGCCGCAGTTTCCGATGGCGCGGCTTGCCTTCCCAGAGCATGACCAGGCTTTGCAACGTCGACTGCGGGGTGAGCATTCGCAGAACGCCGCTGACCGCGTCGAGGCGTTCGGGCACGGGCATCGACGCCAGCAGCCCCCAGTGCGCCATCGCCTGGTAAAAGTAGCGGCTCGACAGGCCCGCACACGCAACTTCGTCGACGCCGACGATCAGCAGGTCGGGCTTGGCGCCGCGGCGCAGGACGTAGCGCAACTGGGTGATGAAATCGACCGGGGTGGCGGCGCTGACGCCGTAGTTGAAGCACGGCTTACCGGTCAGACCTTCGACATACGCCGGCCGCACCTGCATCATCCGGCTCGATCCCATGACCAGGACCTTGGGCGCCCGCCCCGCCGCGATCGCCTCGTCCAGACGCCGCGTCTTCCACGACCGATCGGACATCGCCGGGCGAACCGGCGAGTCGAAGAAACCCGTCGAGTTGCCGAGGAAATTAGCCGCCAGCCCGGCGAGAACGAAGAGCACCGCGGTCCCGATCAGCACCAGGCCGAATCCCGGCGGACGCCGTGGAAGCGCGTCGCTGGCATCTTTGGCCGCCGACGGCGGTGCGGTCGCCGGCTCCGTCGCCGTTGCTGACATCGTGGGGGTATCAACCTGCGTCATGGCCGCCATCGTCAGAACCGAAAGTAAAGGAACTCCATGCGAAAGCCCATGTAGAACATGCAGCTTCCCAGCACCAGGCCCGCGATCGCCGCGTGCCGCCGGCGCAGCCGCGCCCGGTAGGCGATCGCGAAGCTGTTCGGCACGAAGTTGCACCACGCCCAGCACAACGGCAGCATCGCCGCCAGCAGGGGGCTGACCGTTGCCGCCGCATAGTCGTCCGGCGAGCCGCGTACGCCCAGCCCCGACATTTGCCCCAGCATCCGAAACGCCGGCGCGATCGACGTCCAGCCGTATTCGTGATCGTGCACGTCCGCCGCGCGGAACACCACCCATCCCAGCACCACGCCCAGGAAGGTCAGTTGCCGGTTGAACCACCGGCCGGTGTGCGTGTCGTTCGACGCCCACCACCCGCGTCCCTTCAAAACGTGATACCCCGCGAGCATCACGCCGTGCCAAGCCCCCCAGATGACGAACAGCCACGCCGCGCCGTGCCACAGTCCGCCGATCAGCATGGTTACGACGAGGTTTCGCGCCGTGAGCAGTTTTCCGCCCCGGCTGCCACCCAGCGGGATATAGAGGTAGTCGCGAAGCCAGGCCGACAGCGTCATGTGCCACCGCCGCCAGAAGTCGGAGGGGTCGCTCGCCTTGTACGGGCTGTCGAAGTTCTGTGGGAGGCGCACCGCGAAGAGGTGACCGAGACCGGTCGCCATGTCCGAGTACCCGGAAAAGTCGAAGTAAAGCTGGAACGTGAACGCCAGCGCCGCGGCCCACGACGCCGCCGGCCCGAGGACCCCGCCGTGCGCGAGCTGCTGCCAAAGCGGCCCGGCCTCCAGCGACAGGCGGTCCGCGATCATCAGCTTTTTCGCCATCCCCATCGTGAACAGCAGCAGCCCCGCGTGTACCTGCGTCCAATCCGGGTCCCGCCGCCCCCAGGACGTGTCGCGGAACTGGTGAAGGATGTCGGACCAGCGAATGATCGGCCCGGCGATCAGGTGCGGGAAGAACGAGATGAAACACGCGTAGTCGAGGTAGCTTCTGGCCGGTTGCGCGACGCCGCGGTAGACGTCGATGACGTAGCTCATCGACTCGAACGTGTAGAAGCTGATCCCCACCGGCAGGATGACGCCGGCGATCGGCACGCCCCCGCCTCCCAGGAATCGCGAGATCTCGTCCGCGATGGCCGAGAAGAAACCCGCGTACTTGAAGAACACGAGCAGGCCGACATTCGCGGCCAGCGACAACGCCAGCAGCAGGCGGCGCCGCCCGCGCCGGTCGGACGCCAGGCGCGCCATCGCGCTGGCGGCGAAATAGTCCACGCTGCTGCTGGCCAGCATCACCCCCGTGAACCGCCAGTGCCAGGCAAAATCCCACACCCCGCCCGGCCGCCAGACGGCCAGCGTCCGCACGAATTCGTCGATCCCGCTGAACTGCCACCAACTGTAAAACGCGTAGCTGGCGAACGTGAGAAACCCCAGCCGCCACCGGATCCCCTTCCCCGCGAACCAGAAAAGGAAAAACGTCAGCGGCAGAAACAGCAGGACGAATTCGTAGCTGTTAAATAGCACGGCGCAGTTGTCGGTGTGTCACGCATACGGGAGGCGGGACTAGCATAGGGGCCGTCCCCATTGACGCAAGCGGGCGACCGGCGGCGTGGGACAAAAAAGAACCGGCGTGAATGCATTTCACGCCGGTACAAGTTCTTTTGAAGATCCCCTTGGAACGCCGGACTTGTCTCAGCTCGCGGCGCCGGCCAGTTCGGCCTTGGCTTCGCCGCCGGCCTTGGGGGTTTCGTCCTTCTTCACGCGGCGCTTCTCGGTGAGGCGGACGGCCTTGCCGACGCGATCGCGAAGGTAGAACAGCTTGGCCCGCCGGCGCTCGCCGCTGCGCTTCACCGTGATGCTCGCGATGAACGGCGAATGTACCGGGAAGATACGCTCGACGCCCTCGTTGTTCACGATGCGGCGAACGGTAAACGTCTCGTTGATCCCCGCGCCCTTGCGCATGATCACCGTGCCGCTGAAAACCTGGATACGCTCCTTGTCCCCTTCGACGATTCGCGTGGCGACGTCGACGGTGTCGCCGACTTCGAACTTCTGGGTTTCCTTTTTCAGGTGGGCCTTCTCGACGCCCGCGATGATGCTGTTGGTCATGACTCTACTCCAGACACGTTAGGCCGGCCCATCAAAGCGAGCGGACGGCGAACCTGATTGATTACTCGATCGACTGCTTCTCTTGTCGTTTCAGCCACGCCTGCCACAAGTCCGGCCTGCGTCGCTCGGTGCGGACTTTCCGCTGCTCCAGCCGCCACTGCGCGATCAGCTTGTGGTTGCCGCCGAGCAACACGTCCGGCACCTTCATGCCCCGATACTCCCGGGGCTTGGTGTACTGCGGATACTCCAGCAAACCGTCGGCGAACGACTCGTCCGCCGCGCCGTCTTCCGCGCCCAGCGCCCCGGGAAGCAACCGGACGACGGCGTCTACGACCACCATCGCCGCCAGCTCACCGCCGCTGAGCACGTAATCGCCAACGCTTAACTCCATCGGCGACAGGCCCTCGATGATCCGCTCATCGAAGCCTTCATAATGTCCCGCGATCAGCAGCAGACGCTCCTGACGGCTGAGCGCTTCCACTACCGCCTGATCCATCACGCGCCCTTGCGGGCTCAGCAGGATGCGCGTCGCGGGTCGCGGATCCTGTTTATCGACATTCTCAACCGCGTCGAACAGCGTCTGGCACATCATCACCATGCCAGGCCCGCCGCCGAAGGGCTTGTCATCAACTGACTTATGAGCATCCGTGGCGAAATCCCGGATGTTCGTCAGGTGATACGAAACCAATCCCTTCTCGGCCGCCCGCTTGGGAATACTAGTCCCCAGGACGGACGGAAACATCTCCGGAAAGAGCGTAAGGATGTCAATCCGGAGCGCCATAACAGCCACAAGTGACCGTTAAGCCTTCTTCTCTGCCGCCGCCACCGGCGCCGCCTTGGGCTTGCCGGGCTTGGGAAGCTTCAACTGCTTGTGCTCGACACCCGCCTTTTTCAGCAGCGACGAAACCGTCTCCGACGGAACCGCGCCAACGCCCAGCCAATACGTGCAACGGTCCAGCTTGGCGACGAACTGCTTGCCCGCTTCCTTGTTGCGCGGATCGTAAAAACCGAGCTCTTCGATAACGCGGCCGTCACGCGGGCTGCGGGAATCGATCGCATTTAAGCGGTAAAACGGGTGGTTTTTGCGACCCATTCTCTTCAAACGTAGCTTAACGGCCATGGAATCTCCGAATCTGTCCAAAATAGTGAAGAATCGAGGAGTATACCAATTCAGACGCGGCTGACAAGCCCTACCACCGCGATTGAGCGGACAGGGCAGGGCATGAAGTGGGATCTGGATCACGCTGGCGGAGGGTGCCTTGGGGATTTCATGACCCACGGTCGCGGCGCCCGTGAGGCGGCGTTTTGAGTCATTTGGGCGTGGATTGGGTGGCGGGGCGTTTGACGCGCCCGCCGATGAAGCCTTTTTGCCAGTAGGGTTCGTAGCCTTCGGATTTACCGGCGAGTTGGGATTGGATCGAGCCCAGGCGATGGGTGAGGAAGGTAGGGAGGTCGTAATCCTTAGGCAACGTCGGAGGCAGGGGGCGGTGGGGAACGTTGGCGAGTTTCTCGGCTTTGGTGATGACGTCTTTGGCGGCGGTCAGGCGGGATCGGACGTTCGCGGGCGACAGGCAGGATTCGGTGAGGCGCTGGTACTCGGCGCGGTAGGCCTTGGCGTAGCGGTCGATCTTGAGGAGACGCTCGGTCAGGCGGTTGGGGTTGACCCAAGGGTGGTTGAGACTGAGGTCGGCTTGTTCTTCGATCGTGCCGACCCAGTCGAAGCCGCCGAAGGCGAGGTTCAAGTCCCAGGGGATGAAGTGGGCCTTGAGGGTGTCGGGGTGAATGTAGAGGTAGAAGTTGTGGCCGGTGGAGAGGAAGGAGTCCATGTTCGCGATGGCGGCGTTGGCGGCGACGAAGCGGAGGAAGGCGGCGGTGTCGAGGTAGTTGTCGATCTGGCGGTCGAAAGCGGCGTCGTCGGCCTGGTGGATGAGCTTCACGAAATCGATCAGACGCTGCCTCGTGGCGGGGGTGCCTTCGGATTTCGGGCGGTACATCTTTTCGTACTTGTCGAACTTCTCGCCGAGGTAGGGGAGGTTGAAGCAGTTCTCGGGTTTGAGGAGCAGGCCCTTGGCGGAGCCGAAGTGGTCCTTAAGGAAGGATTTGCTGATTTCCTCGACCAGGGTGTAGAGGCCGAGGCGTTTGTGATCGTGCAGTTTTTCGACGGAGAGGTAGACCAGCGCGTTGGACGTGCGGGAGGCGGGAACGCCGGCGTCGCGGAAGAACTGGTAGGCCAAGGCCTCGTGCATGAGCGTGGGGTCGAGGGCGTTGTTGTTGAGGTTGAGGGAGGTGAGGCCGGCGTAGTTGAGGGATTTGTCGTAGTGGTTGAGGTCGAGCTTGAAAGGGGTTTTGAGTTCTTTGGCGGTGAGGTAGGAGGAGTTGCCTTTGAAGCGGAGCCCGACGTCGGGAAAGGATTGTCCGGCGACTTCGGCGGCGGCGTGGACGAAGGCGTAGTGGTAGCCGAAGGGGCTGTCGTGGGTGGGTTCCTCGTTGGCGGGGCGGGAGGCGGCGAAGAGGTTGCCGAAGAGATTGCCGCGGCGGGGCTGGATCTTGTCCCAGTCGGATTGGGTGAGCTTGAGGTGGATGATGTGAAGGGCGGCGGGGTCGAGGAAGGCGTCGGTGGGGGAAGTGGTGGGGCTCGCTTTAGCGGGTTGCTCCGCTCTGGCGGTTGTGGCGAGGATGAGGAGAAGGATGGCGCGAAGTGCCCGGTTCATTCGCGCGTAGTTTAACGCAGTTTGCTTGGAATTGCTGGCGCCGCCGGTTTTCCGCGCTTTTAACACGGGCAGGATGCCCCATGCCACGGTGGGTCAGCTTGTCTTTCGCGCTACTGGCTTTTTCACGGGCGTCGGTTTGGCGGGCGGTTTCCGTGCGGGGGCGGGCTTCGAGGGCGCGAGGGTTTCTCCGGCGCTGGCGACCAGGGGGCCGCCGGCGGCCGGCGCCGGGGGCGGTGTTAGGAAGCCCAGGTCGGGGTTAATGAAGTGGGAGAGGTTGGGGAAAATCAGGTTGAGATTCGACCCGGTCACGCCGAACCATTTCGCGAGGGTGGCGGAGTATTCGTCGACGGAGATGCGCGGGATCCAGCGGCCGAGCTGCGTGTCGTCGGGGCCGTTGACGGCGTAGGTGGGGAAGGCGCCGTACAGCTTGCCGCCCTGCACGCCGTCGCCGAAGACGATGTGATGACTGCCCCAGCCGTGATCGGAGCCCTTGCCGCTGTTGACGGGGAAAGTGCGGCCGAAGTCGGAGGCGGTGAAGCCGACGACGCCTTCGTTAGGCGCGAGGGTGATGGCGGTATTGGGGTCGGTGCGGAGCTGGGTGACGGCCGCCTGGAAGGCGTTGACGCACTGGCTGAGCTCGCGGAAGAGGTTGGCGTGGGCGCCGACGGTGGTGTCGTCGGGAAGGGCGCCGGTGCCGTACTGAGAGTCGTGGAGGTCGTATCCGCCGACGGAAACGAAGAAGATCTGGCGCGAGTGATTGAGCGCTTTACGCCCGGCGATGATGCGGGCGACCATCTTGAGCTGGCTGCCTAGGGAGGTGGCGGGGAAGGGGGTGGTCCAGTAGCTCTTGGTGCCGGTGGTGGGGTCGACGGTGGGGGAGATGGCGCCGTTCATGGCGGCGAAGTTATCGATGGCGCGCTTGGTGACGGTGGCGTGACCGACCTCGTAAAGGTTGTTCTGCGGCACGGTCGGGGAAGCGGGGGTGAGAGAATAGCCGATGAGGTTTTTGAGCTGCTGGTCGAGGGCGTAGGATTCGCTGGTGGGGGAGGTGATGCCGGTCAGGCCGATCGGGCCGCTGGTGCCGACGTTGTACTCGGTGACGGTGTTGCCGACCTCGAGGGTGTTGACGCCGGAAAGGGAGATGGACATCGAGACGGTGGGGTTGGTGTTGAAGGAGTTGGCGAGGTCTGCGACGCGGCCGGCCCAGCCGGTGCGGGAGTCGCGGTCGGGGATGGAAGTCTGCCACTGGATGACCTGGTCGTTGTGGGAGAAGAGCTGCGGCGGGATGGGTTTGGACTTGGCGAGGTATTCGGAGCGGACGATGGGGGCGAGGAGGGTGCCGACGTTGCAGAGGATGGCGAGGTTGGAGTTCTGGGCGTTGAAAAGGCTGGCGATCTCGGTGCAGGAGGGGTGGAGGCCGTAGGTGTGCCCGTCGGCCAGTGACGCGCCGCCGGCGAGCGGTAGGAGCGCGGCCTGGGGGAGCGCGAGGTTGAGGCGTGCCTTTTGGTAGGCGGGGTAGCCGAAGGTCGGGGTGGGTGAGGGGTTGGGATCGGTCTGGACGAGGAAGTTGTTGGAGTCGTTACCGCCGAAGAGGAAGATGCAGACGAGCGCCTTGTAGTCGGTCGCTCCGGCGCCGGCGGGGAGGGTGTCTGCGGCGGCGGCGTTGATGAGGCGGAGGTCGCGGACGGCGGAGGCGATGGCGACGGTGCTGACGGCGGCGCAGGCGGCGCGGCGGAAGAGGTCGCGGCGGGTGAGGTCGGGTTGATTGGGGGCGGGGCGGCGGGTCATGGGTGTACTCCTATGGGCGATCGCGAGTCTGAGCACTTGGACTCGGCCCGCGAGCGGGCCGGCTAAACATTCGGATCGTCGGGTCCTCTATTTTTGTACGGCGAATTGCGGCGAGGCGGCGACGAGGAAGATCAGGCCGCGGGCGCGCTTCTGGGCGTTGGCGGCGCTGGGAGGCGTGACCGTGGTCACCGTGGTGTAGTAGGTCTTGAGGGTGCCTTGCATGTTGGTGGGCATCTGGCCGGCCATGAGTTGGCGGTTGAGGTAGGCGACGAGGTTGTCGCCGGTGGAGACGGTGGCGAGGGCGTTCTCGTTGTCGAGCAGGACGCGGACGTCGGTGGTGCCGTTGGAGAAGCCGGTGCCCGCGATGAGGCCCTTGTTGAAGAGGTTGGCCGTGGTGATGGCGGTATTCTCGTTCAGAATCTGCATCTCGGGCGTGCCCAGCACTTCGGTGTACTGGGTGGGGTAACCGGGTTTGGGGTTGGGGTTGGTGAGCGTGAGCGAGGTGACGTAATCGGGCTCGAAGAAGTTGAAGACGGTGGGGGAGCGGTAGACGGTCTGGAGGAACTCGGTATCGGTGCTGCCGAGGCGCCAGTATTGGACGGCCGGGGTGGCGCCGTTGGAGAAGGGGTGAAGGGCGCGGACGACCTGCGTGGTGCGGAGGAGCGGCTCCTTGAGGCGCCCGTACCCTTCGTTGCCCAGGAGCGTTGTGGTGCGGGCTTCGTAGTCGGTGAGGATGGCGCGGATGACGGCGCGCATGTCGCCCCGGACGCCCTGGCCGTTGTCGCGGAAGACCTCGGCCACGCGGTAGATGTAGGCGGGACTGGGGTTGGACGTCACAAGGCGCTGGATGAGCCGGCGGGCGATGAAGGGGCCGACGTTGGGGTGGTTGAAGATGTTGTCCAGCGCCGCGTCGAGCTCGGCGGTGGCGGAGTTGACGTCGTAGCTGGCCTTGCCGGTGATGACGAAACCGTTGAGGAGCGTCTTGTTGCTGTTGGCGTGATTGCTCGGGCGGACCGTCATCGGACGGACGTAGCTCGTTTTGCCGTTGGTGTTGACGCCGGCGGGCGACAGCGTGGTGTCCCAGAAGGAGTAGACGTATTGGGTCGGGTCGGTGTCCCAGCCGGTGAAGACCTGGGCGAAGTTCTGAATGGTGTCCTGATCGTAGGTGGGGATGGGGAGTCCGTTCTGATCGAGTTTGAGCGTGCCGTCGGGGTGAAGATTATTCAGGCCGATGGTGAAGAGTTGGAGGACTTCGCGGGCGTAGTTTTCGTTGGGGGCGGTGAAGTTGGGGCTGGTCGGCTTCTTGTTGCCGCGCATGTTGAGGTACTGGCCCATGATCGGATGCAGCGTGACGTCTCTAAGGAGGGTGCGGAAGTTTCCGAAGGCGTCGGCGGCGAGGGTGTCGTGGTAGCTGGCCACGCCGAGAGGCTGACCGCTGATCACGTCTTCCACTTTTGAGACGACGAAGATCTCACTGTAAGCGAGGGCGACGCGCTGGCGGAGCTGGTCGGGTGACTTGAGCGCGAGGTACCACCAGACGTCGGTGATGTTGCTGGCGCTGATGAGGTAGGAGGCGGAGGTGATGCGGCTTTCGACGATCGACTTCATCGTCGTCGCGGGGGTCATGGGGGTGTTGAACTGGTTGTTGAGCCAAGCGTCGAAGCCCATCTGCTTGACGGCGGCGATCGTGTGGTTGGCCTGGTCGGGGTCGGTGGTGTCGTCCGGGGCCGCGCCGAAGGTCGCCTGGGTGAGGAAGCGCGCCGCGTCCTGGTCGGTCGGCGGGCCGGACGGGAGCGGCGGGGGTGGCGGGGGGGGCGTGAAGGTGGTGGAACCGGCGGCGAAGTTGAAGTGGCCGCGGATTTCGCCGCTGGGATACTTGGCGCTGTGGACGTTGAGGTAGAGGCGGCCGGCGTGGAGGGCGTCGCGGATGTCCTGGACGCTGGTGTTGCCCGCCTGCTGGAACGTCCAGACGTACGAGCCGTCTTCCTGCGGGGTAGTGATGTCGATGTCGAAGATGATGTCGGCGTTCTGGCCGGGGTCGGCGGGGCCGTGGATGTGGGTGCCGGTCTTGTTGGTGGTGAGGTTGGCGTAGTTGAAACGGAGGACGGCCTGGGTCTCGGCGGCGTCGACGAGGAGCGTTGCCGAGCCGGACGCGGGGGTGACGGTGGCTTCGGTTTCCGGCTTGAGCGTGGCGACGTACAGCTTGCTCGGCGAGCCGACGGTGAGGAGGAAGGTGTCGTTGGTGACCATCAGGCCGTCCGAGACCGAAACGGTGACGGTGGCGGTGCCGGTGAGGGGTTGCTGGCTGGCGTCGAGGGCGGGGGTGGCGGTGATCGTGCGGGTGGCGCCGGTGCCCGTCACACCGATGTTCGCCACCGGCAGCAACGTCGTGTCGCTGGAGGCGACCGAGATATAGAGCATGTCGGGCGTCGATTCGGCGTCGTGGATGGTGAAGTTGACCGGCGTCATTGCCACGCCGCCGCCGGTGGATTGGTTGGGGATGTCGCTGATCGTCGGGGGCGTGTTGACGGCGAGGCCGCCCGGCACGGAGGTGTTCACCCGGGCCTTGATGAGGTTGGTGTCGGTGGCGGAGACCAGGCCGGAGTGGTCGAAGTCGGCGCGGTAGCTGCCGTAGTTCACCGGCGTGTTGCCGGCGCGGAAGGTGGCCATGTTGACGTCGCTGACGGTAACGCTGCCGGTGCCATTGATGTCCCCTTCGAGGACGCGGAAGAAGATGTCCTGCGAGGGGAGGGTGCCGCCGGTGGAGTCGGTGACGTTGGCGAGGTTGAGGGTGACGGCCTGGGCGTTGGCGACGTTGGTGAGCGGGATGCTCATCGCGTTGCCGTTGAAGGTGGGCGCGCCCGCAGTGGCGACGCCGGTGGTAACGGTGACGCTGCCGGCGGTGACGGGCTTGTCGAAGTTGACGACCACAGTCATGCCTTGTGCCAGGACGCGGCATTCGATGCCGCCGGCGCCGGACTGGGGCAGGGGGATGTCGAACGCGTTGGCGCCGTGGGCCATGCGCGAAGCGACGGTGGTCACGGCGGGCTGGGCGAAGGCTGCAAACGGGGCGACCGTCAGTGCGAAGAGAGACAGGGCGAGCCAAGGCGCTCTGGCGGTGGGGCGGCGGGCCATACGCATTCCTCCCGGATGTGGATCATGTTGCGGCGGCGGACACGGAGACGTGCCGTACGGCGAATTTCGCGAAACGGATCGAATTGCGTGAAACGTGACGACCGATTCAGCGTACCTGGCGTTGCGACTTCGCATTCTTCCGGCGCCAGATGTCGGTCGTCGTGCGTGTGCGAGAGTCTGGGGAAACCATACCGGAGTTTCGGTCGCTTTCAACAGTTTTTGCGGCGGATTTGCGCGAATTTCATCGCGCGCGGTGCGCCGTTTCTCATCGTCGTCTCATGCGACCGATGTCGTCGCGTTCTTTGCAAGATTGCAATTGTCGCATGACGCGCGACGACGCCTCGTGTGCATTGCCGCCAGCGGAGGGTTATCATCCGCGAGCATGAGGTGGGCGTCGTGGTGGATCGCTGCTTGTTTCCTCGTCGGGCTTTGCGCGGCGCGCGCACAGGCGCAGCCGGCGCCGGCGGTGGGGGACAAGCCGGTCACGATGGATTTTCCCGCCGACGGCATTGAGGTGCGGACGCTGGCGGACATCGTCACGCGGCGTCTCAAAATCCCAATTCTCTACGACGAGACGATCAACAATAAGAAGGTAATCATAAGAGTTCCGGCGGATGTGCCGGAAAGCGCGCTGCTTGGGGTGCTGCAAAGTGCGCTGCGGATGAAGCAGTTGGCGCTGGTCGATGCGGATTTGCCGGGATGGAAGCAGATTGTGGCGACGACGAACCTGGCGGCGGTGGCGAAGCCGGTGGGGGCGGGTGGGGCGACGGTGGTTGGGACGCCGATCATTCAGGTGATCAACCTGAAGCAGGCGGACCCGGGGCGGGTGGTGGAGTCGGTGCGGAACTTCCTGTCGTCGCCGGGTGGGCAGATCCAGGCGGTCAGCGGGCAGAAGGCGGTGATCGTCAGCGATTACCCGTCGGCGGTGGCGCGGGTCGAGCAGGTGATCAAGACGCTGGACGAGGGACAATCGGCGGACGTGCAGTTCGTGCCGATCAAGAACGCCGAGCCGGCGGCGGTGGCGCAGACGGTGTCGCAGATTCTGTCGAGCAAGGAAGGGGTGGCGGGCGCGGGGGCCGGGGTCACGGTGACGCCGGACGAGCGGACGAGCCAGGTGATCGTCATCGCGCCACGGTCGCGGATGGCGGAAGTGACGGACCTGATCGCGGGGATCGACAAGCCGCTTGAGCTGGCGACGAAGGTGTATCGGCTAAAGGTGCTCGCCCCGGAACGTCTGGATCGGCTGATGAAGAATTTGGTGGGATCGAAGCGGGCGTACCAGGCGAGCGTGGATCGGGATTCGCAGTCGTTAGTGGTGTCGGGGACGGAAGACGTGCACCGAAGGATCGACGCGCTCGTGAAAGAACTGGATCAGCCGGTGGCGGAGGGGCAGAGCCCGATCAAGTTTTACAAGCTGAAGAACACCAAGGCGGCGGACGTGCTGGCGACGATCAGCAGCCTGATGGGGGAACAAGCGAGCGTGGTGCGGCCGGCGGGGGGTGAGGGGGATTTGGGGGCGGGACGGTCTCTGCTCGGGCCGCCCGACGCGCCATTGGATAATCGCATTCCGACGCGTCCGACGAGCGGGTATCAACCGGCGGCGGGTGCGAACGAGACGGTGATGGCGCCAGGCAGCACGGTGCCGCGGCCGCGAACGGACGATCTGGGGCCGTTGAGTGCGATGGGCGGCGGGACGAAGGGCGGAACGACGGCTAGCGGTCAACCAAATACACAGAACGGCAATGCCCAAGCAAGTGGCGAGGCGGACGATACCTCTGACAAGGCCGGCCCGAACGCCCGCCAGCACAACGCGACGGTGACGGCCGACGCGAACACGAACAGCATCATCATCATCGCGCCGCCGGCGGTGCAGCAGATGTACGCGGGGCTGATCGCCAAGCTGGACGAGCGCCGCCCGCAGGTGCAGATCGAGTGCACGATCGTCACGCTCGACACGTCCGACAACTTCTCGTTCGGCGTGGACATCAGCAAGTCGGGCGGGGCCGGATCGAACAAGATCCTGGCGTTCGGGTCGTTCGGGATCAGCAGTTTGGACCCGGTGTCCGGCGCGCTGGCGCCGATCGACAAGACCGGCGGCACCTTCGCGCTCTTGTCGCCGAACATCGCCAACGTGGTGATCCGGGCGCTGCAGACGAATAGCCGGGCGCGGCTGATCTCGGCGCCGCAGCTCCTGGTGAACGACAACGGCAAGGGGCGATTGCAGAGTGTGAGTCAGGAGCCGTTCGCGGAGATCCTGGACACCAGCACGACGCAGTCGCGCACGGGCCTTGGCGGCTTGGCGCAGGCGGGGACGACGATCAGCGTCGAGCCGCACATCAGCGAGAACGACTACATGCAGTTGTCGTACAGCATCGAATTGAGCAGCTTCACGGGGACGGGCAGCGCCGGCCTGCCGCCGCCGAGCCAGAAGAATTCGGTGGACAGCACGGTGACGGTGCCGGACGGGAACACGATCGTGGTGGGCGGCCTGCGGGTGAAGAACTTCCGCGAGGCCAAGAGCACGATCCCGTTCCTGGACAAGATCCCGGTGATCGAGACGCTGATCGGCACGCGCTCGACGGGGCGGGAGGACCTGACGCTGTTCGTCTTCATTCGGCCGGTGATTCTGCGGGACGACCGGTTTGGGGATTTGAAATACATCTCGGACAAGGCGCTGAAGGACGTGGGGATGCGGGGGCAGTATCCGAAGAGTGCGCCGATTCCGATTCGATGAGGGTGAACCATGAAAGGCACGAAGTAGGAGGGAGAATCGAGTGGGTGAATGGGTGAAAGGGCGACGGGGAAGGCGCCAGGGAACCTCGGAGCGGGAGCGGCGTCCAAGAAACCATGAAAACGCATGCCACGAAGATGGTGCTCGCGCTA
>Ga0207674_10002576_pt1 | contig 22832 bp, 24 predicted proteins | sample KBSCornC72_FD_184303 | JGI IMG/M metagenome (GOLD analysis project Ga0207674, IMG submission 184303) | Corn rhizosphere microbial communities from Kellogg Biological Station, Michigan, USA - KBS Corn C7-2 (SPAdes) (version 2) | ecosystem: Host-associated > Plants > Roots > Rhizosphere > Soil ...
TCCGCTGGTGTCGGGGCGGGAAGGCGGGTCGGGCCTGGGCTTGACGCTGGCGCAGACCTTCGTGCAGCAGCATCTGGGCACGATCGAATGCGACAGCGTTCCAGGACGCACGGTTTTCAAGATCCTGATTCCCCTGCACTGACCTGTCGGGGCGCGACGCATGAAACCCATCTGGATCGTTGACGACGACCCATCCATCCGCTTCGTCCTGGAGAAGGCGCTGGCGCGAGAGCAGCTGCCGGTGCGCAGCTTCGCCACGACGCGCGACGTGCTCGCCGCGCTGGAGACCGACGAGCCGCAGGTACTCGTGAGCGACATCCGCATGCCCGGCGGCTCCGGCCTCGACCTGCTGGCCAAGGTCAAGGAGCGCCTGCCGGGCTTGCCGGTCATCGTGATGACGGCGTATTCCGACCTCGACAGCGCCGTCTCCTCGTTCCAGGGCGGCGCCTTCGAGTACATGCCCAAGCCGTTCGACCTCGCCAAGGCGGTCGAGCTGATCCGCCGCGCGCTCGAGGAAAGCCTGCGCGAGGAAGTGCTGGACGAGCGCAACGCGCCGGCGCCCGAGATCCTCGGCCAGGCGCCCGCGATGCAGGACGTGTTCCGCGCGATCGGGCGCCTGTCGCAGAGCAACGTGACCGTGCTGATCACCGGCGAGTCGGGCTCGGGCAAGGAGCTGGTGGCGCGTGCGCTGCACCGCCACAGCCCGCGCGGCGACCTGGGCAGCAACGGCGCGTTCGTCGCGATCAACACCGCGGCGATCCCGAAGGACCTGCTGGAGTCCGAGCTGTTCGGCCACGAGCGCGGCGCGTTCACCGGCGCGCAGACGATGCGGCGCGGCCGCTTCGAGCAGGCCGACGGCGGCACGCTGTTCCTCGACGAGATCGGCGACATGCCGTTCGACCTCCAGACGCGCCTGCTGCGCGTACTCAGCGACGGCCAGTTCTACCGTGTCGGCGGCCACCAGCCGATCAAGGCGAACGTGCGCGTGATCGCGGCGACGCACCAGAACCTCGAGGAGCGCGTACGGCAAGGGGTATTCCGCGAAGACCTGTTCCACCGCCTCAACGTGATCCGCCTGCGGCTGCCGCCGCTGCGCGAGCGCATCGAGGACGTGCCCACGCTCGCACGCTTCTTCCTGCAGAAGAGCGCCAAGGAGCTCGGCGTCGAACCCAAGCGCATCACCGACGACGCGCTCGAGGCGATGAAGGGCTTCGACTTCCCCGGCAACGTGCGCCAGCTCGAGAACGTCTGCCACTGGCTCACCGTGATGGCGCCGGCCCAGGTGATCGAGAGCAAGGACCTGCCGCCCGAGCTGACCGCTCCGCGCGGCGGCCTCCCGCGCGCGGCCGCGAGCGAGGCGACGCCCTCGCCGGGGGCGGACGGCCACGGCGGCGCGGCGGTCGTGAGCGCGGATGGGGCGTCGGGCACCAGCGTGTTGCCTGCCGCCCGTCTTGCGGGCGTGCCGGCCGGCAGCAACTGGCTGGGCGACCTCGAGTTCGCCGCCCGCAGCCTGCTGGACGCCGGCTCGCCCGACGTCTGGGACCAGCTCAGCCGCCAGTTCGAGGGCCAGCTGATCCGAACGGCGCTGGCGCTCACGCGCGGCCGCCGCATCGAGGCCGCGCAGAAGCTGGGCATCGGTCGCAACACGATCACGCGCAAGATCCAGGAGCTGGGACTCGAGGATTGAGCCCCCACGGTCGCTGTGGCCCGGAGGGAAGGCTTCGCGCGCGCTGCCTGCCCTCCGAGGAGGCGCCTCGCGAGCGGCCCGGCAGAGCCGGTTCCGCCGCTCCCTCGAATCTCGTGCCGTCTGTGCGAGCGGCCGCGCGGGAAACGTTCGCATGCGAGCCGGTACGAGCAGCGACCTACAATTCCCTTCATTGATTTTGGGGGGAACTCCGTGCCGCTTCTTGGCTTCCTGGACATCGCCATCGCGATCTTCTTCGCCGTGCACGCCGTGCGCACCGGCCGGCCGATGTATTGGGTGTTCATCCTGATCATCGCGCCGTTCCTCGGGAGCCTGATCTACTTCTTCGCCGAGTACCTGCCGGAGATGCGGCATTCGACGGTGGCCCGCAAGTCGGCGCGCGTCGTCAAGTCCCTCGTGGACCCGAACCGCGAGCTGCGCGAGGCACGCCTCGCCTTCGAGCGCACGCCCACCGTCGACAACCGCTCGCGCCTGGCCGAGGCGCTGCTGGCGCGCGGCGATTACGCCGAGGCGGTCGAGCAATTCCAGGCCTGCGCCAGCGGCCCGTACGCGAAGGACGTGAAGTTCCGCCGCGGGCTGGCGCGCGCGCAGCTGTTCGCCGGCAGCCACGCCGACGCCGCCGCCACGCTGGACGCGCTGCTGGCCGACTCGCCGCGCGATGCCGGCGGCGACGCCGCGCTGTGGCGTGCCCAGGCGCTGACCCAGGTCGACGAGGCGCGGGCACTCGAGGCCTTCGACCACGCCATGCACGTGCACAACACGACCGAGACGCAGGCCGCCTACGGCATCTTCCTGGCGAGCCTGGGCCGCGACGCGCAGGCGCGCCCGCTGCTGGAGGGCGTGCTGCACAACGCCCGCGTCGGCACGCCGTCGTCGCGCGAGCTCAATCGCGAGGCCATCGACCAGGCGCGCGCGGCGCTGAAGGTCGTCGAGTCGCGCGGGGGCTGAGCCGGAGGCGGCCTCGGAGGCGGGGTTCGCGCGGGCAACTAGGCCGCGCGCGGCAGCGTGAAGTGGAACGCCGCGCCGCGATCCGGCTCGGCCTCGGCCCAGACGCGGCCGCCGTGGCGTTCGACGGCGCGGCGCACGATGCTCAGGCCGATGCCGTGGCCTTCGAAGCTGCGGCCATGCAGGCGCGCGAACGGTTCGAACAGCTGGCCGGCCGTCGCCGAGTCGAAGCCCACCCCGTTGTCGCGCACGTGCACCGTGATCTCGCCGTCGTCGCCGCTCGCCTCGATGCGCACGGTGGGCGGGTCGGCGTCGCGCGAGAACTTCAGTGCGTTGGTGATCAGGTTGACGAGCACGGGCCGCAGCAGGTCGGCGTCGGCCTGCACGTCGGGCAGCGCGCCGACGATCCAGCGCGCGTGCGTCGCGTCGGCGCGGTCGTGCTTGATCTGGGCGATGACGTCGCTGGTGAGCGTGTCGAGCGAGACCCGGCGCGGCGCGATGTCGGCATCGCCGACGCGGGCCAGCTGCAGCAGCGCGGCGACGAGCTTGGTGGAGGTCTCGGCCTGCGCGGAGATCGCCGACAGCGAGCGCTGCACCATGCCGGTGTCGCCGTTGCCGAGCGCGTCGGACGCCAGCCGCGCGAGGCCCGCGATGCCGCCCAGCGGCCCGCGCAGGTCGTGCGACACGCTGCGGTTGAAGCCTTCCAGGCTGGCGACGAGATCCTCCAGCGCCTGGGTGCGCGCGCGCACCGTCGCCTCAAGATTGCGGTTGGCGTCCTGCAGCGCCTGTTCCGCCGCCGCGCGCCGCGCCACCTCGGCCTCCAGCGCGTGCCGGCGCCGCAGCAGGCTCACGGTCAGCAGCGTGGTGCCGAACACCAGCAGCGGCATCATCGCGAGCACCCGGTGGTGGCCGGGCACGGTGCGCAGCGCGACCAGCCCGGCGAAGGTGGCGGGCACCGCCAGCAGCGTCAGGGCCAGCGGCACGTGGCCGTGGCCGGGCTCGTCGCGCGACTGGCGCATCGCCAGCACGCCCAGGCCGACGTAGCAGACCATGACGGCCAGGTTGACGACCAGCCGCGACTCCGAGGCGCCGACCGCGAGCGGCAGCAGCGCCGCCAGCGACGGAGCGAGGATCAGCAGCCAGGCGCGAGCGCGCCGCACGCCGCCGCGCAGGTACTCGATCACGCCCAGGCCGGTCAGCATCGTCGCCAGCAGCAGCAGGGCCGCCGAGGCGCGCTCGGGGGTGGTGTCGAGCTGCGGCGACGGGGGCGGGTGGGGCGCGTAGAACGCGCACCAGTACGCCGTCAGCCCGAAGCCGGCGGCGAGCCAAGCCAGCCCCGGCTCGCGGTCGCGCCGTGCCAAAGCGAGGAACACCAGCGCGAGCGTGGCCAGCACGAACGCCTCCAGCAGGGTTGCGCTGATGGGGGCGTCCGGCGGGACGAGGGCGGCGAGCAGGTTCATGCGGACGGGTGGTGGACTCGGCGGCGACGAAGGGTGTCGCGTCCATTCTGGACGTGCCCCCGCGGCCCGGCAATCACCGAAATCGGGCCCGTTGCCCGAGGAGGGTCGCGGGCCGCATGGCACACTGCGCGGCCTCATGCACCTGCCGACCTCCGCCCTCTACGCCATCTGCATCCTGATCTGGGGCACCACGTGGTTCGCGATCACGGCCCAGATCGACGTCCTCGCGCCGACGCTGGGCGTCGCCATCCGCTTCGGGCTGGCCGCCGCCGCGCTGCTCGCCTTCTGCGTCGCGCGCCGCATCCCGCTGCGCCTGCCGCCGAGGGTGTCCGCGCTCGTGGTCGTGCAAGGGCTGACCGGGTTCTACGCGAGCTATGTGTGCGTCTACGAGGCCGAGCGATTCGTGGCGAGCGGCGTCGTCGCGGTGGGCTATGCCGCGTCGCCGCTGTTCGGCCTGGTGCTGGCGCGGGTGTTCCTCGGCACGCCGATGTCCGCGCGCGTGGCGGTCGGCGGGGTCGCGGGTGTCGCCGGGGTCGTGCTGATCTTCTGGCACGAGTTCACGCGCCTGACCGCCTCGCAGCAGGTGTTGTGGGGCGCGGAGCTGACGATGGCCTCGGTGCTGCTGGCGAGCCTGTCGACGATCGCCGCGGCGGGCTACCACCGGCTCGGCGTGCGTGGCTGGGGCCCGCTGGCCTGGGCGATGGCCTGCGGTGCGGCGGCGGCGCTCGCGCATGCCCTGCTGGCGGGGACGCCGTGGCATTGGTCGTGGCGGCCGGTCTTCATCGGCTCGCTCGCCTGGCTGGCGCTGCTGGGCTCCATCGTCGCCTTCGGCGCCTACTACGCGCTGGTGCACCGTGTCGGCGCCGCCAAGGCCGGCTACGTGGGCGTGCTGACGCCGCTGGTGGCGCTGGTGGTGTCCAGCGTGTTCGAGAACTTCCTCTGGACAGGGCTGACACTGGCCGGGATCGCGCTGGCGATCCTGGGCAATGCGGTCGCGCTGTGGCCGGTCGCGCAACGGCCGGGGCCCGTGCGGCTCGTCGCCTGAGCCGTCAGGCCGCGGGCAGCTCGATCTCGACGATGACCGGCGCGTGGTCGCTGGGCCGCTCGAGCTTGCGTTGCGCCTTGTCGATCGTGCAGGCGCGCACGCCGGCGCGCAGCGGCTCGCTGACCAGGATGTGGTCGATGCGCAGCCCCTGGTTCTTGCGGAATGCGAGGTTGCGGTAGTCCCACCAGCTCCAGAGCTTGGGCGGCTGCTCCAGCAGGCGGAAGGCGTCGTGCAGGCCCAGCCCGCACAGGCCGCGGAAGTGCGTGCGTTCCTCGTCGGTGCAGTGGATCTGGCCGGCCCACAGCACGGGGTCGTGCACGTCGCGGTCTTCCGGCGCGATGTTGAAGTCGCCCATCAGCACCAGCTTCGGATGGGCGGCGAGCTCGGTGGCGAGCCAGGCCTTCAGCGCGTCGAGCCAGGCCATCTTGTAGGCGAACTTCTCGCTGCCGGGCGCCTGCCCGTTGGGGAAGTAGCCGCCGACGATGCGCACGTCGCCGATCGTGCCCGCGATCACGCGCGCCTGTTCGTCGGCGTGGCCGGGAATGTTGCGCACGATGGCGGTGGCGGGCTGCTTCGAGACCAGGGCCACGCCGTTGTAGGTCTTCTGCCCGAAGAACTCGACGTGCCAGCCGGCCTCCTTCAGCTCCGCGTGCGGAAACTTCTCGTCGACCAGCTTGGTCTCCTGCAGCACCACCGCATCGGGCTGCGTTTCGGCCAGCCAGGCCAGCAGGTGGGGCAGGCGGATGCCGAGGGAGTTGACGTTCCAGGTGGCGAGTTTCATGAGTTTTGTAAGTTATTGATATTCAACAATGAAATCGGCGGCTCAGCGATTCTTCGCGCTTTAATACCCGCATTCGTACCCGCAATTCGATTGCTTGGACTGCCGTAGCTCGGGCGACGCATCGTAGACCAGCCGAAACTGCCGATGTGGGGATCACTCAAGCGTAGGGCTGCCGCTCTTGTCCCACAACATGGCCCAGAACTGCTGGCTCCAATCGGTTGCGTGGCCGTCAAGGTAACGCGATTTACCAAGCGCTGCGCCGAGGCGGTCAATCAGGCCCGCGAAGGCCCCGTCGCCCGAATTCGCCGCGAGCCAGACGCGCCCCAGCAGATACGTCAACAGGGCGTGATAGAGCGTGATGCGCGTCGCCTTCTGAGGGTCGTAGGCGCGGGGGCGGAACTCCACGTACCCGAAGGTCGCATTCTCCCCATCGGCGCCTTCTGTCATGTGATGCAGGCGAAGCTGCCACTGGGCAAGGTGTTGGGTGTAGTGGGCGTAGGGCTGTATCGCAGCCGAGAACTCTCGCATGAAGACGCCCCACGGCTCTTGCCAAAGGCCGTTGCCGTATTTCGGCCAGACATTCGTCTCTAGCCATGCCCTCAGTTTTCCCGGCGAAATCTTGTCACGATCCCACTGCAGAAGAACTTGTTCCGCATCGGCGTGGCCGCAGATTCCAAGCTCGATGACGCCCAGGGCCTCGATGCACTGGCGCGTCAGCGCGAGAGCATTTGCGTGCATCCCCTCGCGGTTCGCTCGATTCGCAAGCAGGAGCGAGTCCGCCATGAACCAGTGCGCCAAGCTGGGTGCCAGCTTGACCTGCAAGCCCATTCCATTGGCCTGACAGGCTTCGGCGACACGACTCATGGTTTCCGGCGTCGCGGCCTCGGCCAGTTCAAACCATTCTGGAGGGTTCTTGGGCATGCTGACCATCGAATGTAGATCGGCCTACCTCAGGTGAGGCCCAGCAGTCTGCGAAGCATGTTGATCCGCGCGACGTCCTGTTTGTACGGTTCGAACTCTTTCCAACGATTCAACAGCTCCAGCCATTCACCAAGAAATTCCTGATCGGTCTGGAGGGCGCGCTTTTGGTCGGCCCAACGGCTCTCGAAGTCTGCCAGGCGGGCTTTCAATTGATGTGACTCCGACCAGCACTCGGCACAGAACTTCCGCCGTTGGTCGATGCTCGCCTTCTTCACCTCGAACGTGTACTTCTGATCCTCAGCGGTGAACACGCAGGCCGCGCCGCACCGCCAACAATTGAACGGCTTGTCGGTGTACTCGCGTATGAAATTGAAAAGATACGAGACCGTTTGCCTACTCTGCTCCGACCATTGGTTCGGGTCAGCTGGGATCGACTTCGGTAGAGCGGTCTTCTGCTTCGCCATGAGAGCTACCCTTCGCTCTGTTGCAGGCGATCAAGCTCGGCGACAAGGTGCGCGCGATTCTTCCCCAGCACCGCATAGCGCGGAAGCCGAGCGACGAAGCGGATGAGATCCGCACTCTCCATTGTGAGATGGCGAAGCGAGGTCTTGTCACCTGCCACGCGTGCGCGTAATGCGGGCAGGTACAACTCGTTCCAGGCCCAGACAGTCCCCTCTGGTACCCGCACTTTGAAAAACGCATCGTCTGGCCAACTGAGCGTCTTCACAATCTTCCCGCACTTTGTACACCCGCCGCGACCCGAAATGGCGCCTTCGACTGCGCCACGCAGGACGCGATATCCGCCCGACGTCTCATCGAATTCATGAGTCTTGGTTAGGTCGGCCTTGAAAGCAAAGCGCGCACCGCAGCGATTGCACACTGCTGCGATGTCTTCCGGACGGCGGTACTGAAAGTACAGGCCGTCGACAGGGCGCCAAAAACGCCTGTCGCCGCGTAGTCGGGGAAAAATCTGAGGCATGAAGGGCGATTCGTGCAACTGAGCTGATCGGCAGCATAGCCCACGCGCGGGATCGACCGTCCCGACCGGGCGTGCCTTCACGCACGGCGATTGCCGATCAGTTGGATTCGCAGCGATCTGCGCTACTGCGGTCGAGGCCGCGCCGCATCAGACTCCCCGCAACTTGACTGAGCGAAACGCGCAAGCGGGTGTCCGACTCGACCTGTCGCTGATGGGCTTGCAAGGCCTCCAGCAGCGCGGAGTCAACGACAACAGTGAGGCGCTGTACCGCGGTGGGGACGCATGGCGAGTGGGCATCATGCATAAGTGTCGTCCTCGCGCCACGAGTTGACCCAACTCGCGCGCTTCCGCCGCGGCGGCGATCCGCGCAAGTGCATTGCGATTTCGTTTTCGAGGAACCGCAGCGCGCGCGCCATTTGCCGTTCAGACAGGGTGGGCCAGCGCGCGGCGATCGCGTCGCGGCTGGCCTTGGCGTTGTGAATCCACCCGCCACCGCGGTTCGCAAGCTGGACGATGATTCGAGGTTCATCGTCGGCGCCTGGCGTTCGTTCCAGGATGCTGCAGCCTCGGATCGCGGATTCGAGATCGGCCGGCAGGTCGCGCGGCTCGGGCTTGATCGGAGCCGGTGTAGAGGCGCCTTTGGCGCCGCGGGTGCCTCGAAGGGCGTTGACGAGCTTGCCGACCATCAGGCGATGCTCCAGAAGGCCAACACGTTCGGGAGGAGGGCCTTGATGTCCGCCCATGCCGTCACCGTCACGCCGCCGGTGAGTCCACGGCGTTCGACAGCCACGCGCAGGTCGTCCATCACCGCCACGGCGGCTCGGGTGAAGCTGCCGGCAACAGTCTCCGCAATGACTGGCGTCAGGGTGGCGCCGACGCCGGCCGCGCGCAGTGCGCCATCCGCCGACACGGCAGCGCCTGCGCCGTGGGTGCCGACGAATGCGCGCAACTCGCTCCAGTCGAAGCCTGCGGAGGCGGCTGCGCCGATGCTGAACGCTGCCGGCGCGGTGGCGACGATGGCGGTCAGGACGGCATGGTCGCAGGCGCGCGCCAGGCCGAACGCGATGGACTCCATCGCCTGTTCGGCCAACGCGTCGAACCCGTATTCGCTGATGTCGCGGCGCGTGAAGGTGTGAGAGACGCCGTAGCTCGGGCCGTCGAACGAGAGGGTGGCGCGCATGATCGACGCGCCCGTGGCTTCCACGTCGGAGCCGTCGGCGACCTTCGCGAACGGAGCGGCCTCGATCAGCACGAAGCGCCGCGGGCGCTCCATCAGCACGAACGTGCCGTTGCCGTCCCCGTGAGCCTTCGGTGCCGGCGCGTGGATGATGACGGTTGCGCCGGCTTGCGCGACACGACTGTTCTTGGCGAGCGATGCGCTGAGCGGCACGAGCTTGCCGGCCGGGATCGTCTCGTCCGAGCGGAGCGCACGCGCGTCGCCAGCGGGCGGCGAGAGCTGCATGCCCTTGAGGGAAATGACCCCGGCGGTGCTGGCCGGCTTGGGAATGCGGACTGCGGTGCCATCGGAGCGAAGGTGATCGGTGAAGGCAGTTTCGCGTGATCCCAGACGGAGAAGGGTGGAGAGCTGTTCGGTGTGTTGCATGCGGCGGTTTGCCTGTCTGAGCCGAAGACTTCGGCGGTAGAGGCAGTCTGGCCGCCCGGGCCGATCCGATCCTCTTGCGGAATTTCCGATATAAGGGCCCAGGCCTGTGCCTGCGCCCGGCTTTACTACGGCCCCTGCCGTCCTGGTAGGCGGCATCGGGGTAGACATAAAGCGCGTTTAAACGGGCCACCCAGATATGAAACGGCGCGGGGGCGTTGCCTCCGCAGGGGGCGGGGCCGAGGGAGTACCTTGGCTTTCGCGCCGCCTATAAGCTCTGACCATGAACAACCTAGTTGTGATCGACGTAGAACGGTATGACGCGACATCCGAAAGTGCGTCAGTGACGCTTTCGAGTGGGCTCGCGGAGGTGGTCGCGTTCTGCTTCCCGTGCAGTTGCGAGCGGGGCGACGCGGTGCCAAACGTGCTCCACGTCTTGGACGCAACAAAGCTGCAAACCCCGTTCTTCGATGATTGGCCGGAGGCCGACCGCGACGCGGCAACAAGGGACGTGCTCAATCGCACGGGCCCCTTCGCCTATAGCGGGTGTGGCAAGGTCGTCGACTCGAACGCGGGGCTTGTTCTTGTCCGCGGATTCGTCTTCGACTTCGGTGAGGTTCCAGCAGGGGCTGAGTTCGTCGAATTCGAGATCACCCGATTGGATCTGCGGTAGGTCGCGCCGGCGCGTTACGCGTCGGGCTTGGGACGCATGGGACGGATGAGGCAGAACTTCCGGTTTGGTGGCCGCGCGTGTGCGCGCGCGAAATGTCGAGGAAGTCTGAAAAAAGCGTCCCATCCGTCCCAAGGCGTCGCAAACCCGCATGGATGCTGGGTTTGCATCGGGACGGATAGGGCGGTGATCTGCCCAGCTACCGTCCCAGCGATGGCTATTCGTCCCAATCCCGCCGGAATTGCCCCGTCGTGTCGGGCGCCGTCGGCCGCACCCTGATGCCCAGGAAGCCGCGCTCGCCACCGCGCTTGTATGCGGTGAAGCCGCGCTTGCGCATCGCATCGCCGAATGCCTTGGTGCTCCCGGCCTGCTCGCCAGCCGATTCGGCGTATCGCTTCCAGCTCGGGAATAGCAAAGCATTTGCTTCCTTCCGCGACTCGCCTTTCTCGCAACGGTCTTCAAGCCACTGCCCGAACAAGTCCTGATCGTCGAAGTATTCGCGCGTCGCTTCGATGACGACCGGCGGCCGAACCAGGCCGTTCGCCTGCCAGTCCAAGCATCCGTCGACCATCCAGCGGAAGATTGCCGGCCACTCGTTGCGGAGCGCCTGTTCCAGGTCTGGATCGGGCGTCGTCGGCTTGTGAACGAAAGGGATGATGTTCAGGCGGCGTCGGGTCGCCTCGTCAACGTTGTTGAGTCGCGGCTTGTGGTTGCCCACGATCACCAGCTTGAATTCGGGCCGGAAGGTGAACGAGTCCTGACGCATGAAGCGCGCCGTGATTTCGTCGCCGCCGGTCATCTGCTTGAGCCGCGCCTCTGCCCATGTTCGTCCGTCGTCAACCTCGCTGGCCGTCACCAGGCGTGCCCCTTTCAGCATCGCGACGTCGGTCGGATGCTTGTCGAAATGGCTCGCGGTGAACGTGTCCATCGCCGCCGTTCGCGAATACTCACCGAGGATTCCAGACAGCGTATTCAGGAACACGGATTTGCCGTTGCCACCAGCGCCGTAGATGAAGAACATGGCGTGCTCGGTCGTCATGCCAGTCAAGGCGTAGCCCGCTACCTGCTGCAGAAAGCGGATGAGGGCTGCGTCGCTTCGCGTTGCATCGTCGAGGAACGCGAGCCAGCGACTCGGGGCCGTTCCGACGGGGGCGACGATGCTGCCGCACTGCCGCGTGATGTGCTCGCTCGGCAGCGCGCGATGCGTTTCGCCCGAGCGCAGATCCAGGGTTCCACCAGGCGTGCCCACAAGCCATGGGTTCGTGTCCCACAGCTCGGACGTGACGGCGAAACGGCGCGCCGACATCGCAAGCCGCTCCACGGCCGATACAGCGGACGCCTTGCCGAACTTCGGCTGACCCTTGCCGAAGTCACGACACACCTGGCGCGCAAGGGCGAACGCGAGCATCGTGCTCTCGCGGGCCCAACGCGTGTCGTCCCAGCGATACCAGGCGCCGGCCGTATGGCAGTACCGCAATTCGTCGGCATGTCGACGCTCGAAACACTGCGCCAGCACGTCCTCGCTCAACGCCGAAGGGTCGATGTCGAGGGTCGCCGACAGCCCAGGATCATTTGCGGAGGGAGGCATTGTCTGGTTTGCCGCGGGGACGAGTTCACGCGCCAGCACGGCGGCGACGGCTTCCAGGCCCTCACGCGCCTGCAAGTCGTTGATGTCCTCGTTCGGCGCCATGTCTCCAGGCATAGCGATCCAAGCACACCGGAGTTCGTCAGCGATAAGCGCGCATTCCACTTCCTTGCCACGATCCGCGACGAGCACGGGCTTCGCACCCTTCGCCTGGGCGGCCTCGATCACCTTGCGCTGGTTGCCCGCGCCGAAGGCCACGAGGGCAGGGCAGTCCGTCGCCGCGTTCGCGCTCCACGCCTGTCCGATTCCTTCCACGACAAAGCATTTCTCGTTCGCTGCGAGTTCACCTACGCCGAAGAATCCGGTCACGCTATGGCCCGGCAAGTTCAGCTTGCGAGCGCCGGGCTGATCCGAAATGAACTGCAGCGTCGAGAGTCGCCCCTCCGAATCGCAGACAGGTAGAGCCAGCCATCCCCGAACGTCATGCCCTTGGATAGCGAACCGAGGCGCCGACTTTGGATAGACGCGCAAGCCATCGGCCTTGCCGCCCTTGCGCGCGATGTACGCATGATCCCGCGTCGCAGCCTCGCACCGCTTCCAAATGTCAGCAGCCTTGTGTCGCGGCTCAGGCATAAAGGGCTCGCGCCGTGGCGCCAGCGCGGGCGGAGTGACGATCGGTGCAGTACGGCCCCAGCCATCTTCCCTCGCATACTGGATCAGCGTCGCGGCTGTTACGCCGCCGCCTGGCGTGAACGATCGCCAGCGCGCGCGGACGTCCGCCTCGCCGCCGTAGTTGGGCGCCTGTTTGCTCCAGTCGTCGTAGTCCTCTACCGATAGACCCGCCTCCTTGGCAGCCATGCCGATCTTCACCCAGCGATCGTTCCCGCAGCCTGGATTGCACGCGTAGAGCGCGGAAAGATACTCGGCGCGCATGTCAGTTGTCGTCCGAGGCATGCGCGACCCTCCTGCGTTTAAACGCCTTGGGCGGCAACGATTGAAGGGCATCGAGCGCGATTCGCTCGAAATCCATGACAGTCAGTACCGGCTGGAAATTGCGCACGATATGCGCCAGGTCGGGCGCCATTTGGGAAAACGCTTCCGGGCGCCCATTACGCAAATGGCGACGGATCGCCGCGTCCGCGACACGCCAGGCGGCGGCCCTCACGAGCGACAGGCGCTGAGATTCCGGCAATCCCTCCAGCAGCCAAGTATTGCAGCCGAACAGGGCGAGCCACTTTTTCTGTTCAGTCTTCGCGCCGAGAATTTTTCGGCTGGCGATTGCGAATATCTGCTCGGGTGACTTGTTGCCGTGAATCCGGTATACTGGCGGCGCAATAGGGATTATTGCGAGCACTTTGGGGCTGGTCATTTTATGGCCGGCCCTTTTTATTTGCGCTGATCGCAAATATTTGCAGCCAACAGGTCAATCCTGTACTGCGAATGGCGAAGCTCCCCGTCGACGGCGGCATAGACCGTCCCGTCACAGTTGAAGATGATTTGCGCATTCCTGTCGTAGCACCAGCGTTGAAGCGTCGCGACAGTCACGTCAGCGGTTGCTGCCGACGATGCGCCTGGCAACGGACGCAATGCAAGTGAATTGCGGGTGCTCATGCTCAGCGCCCCTTGTCGTCGTTCGCAGCGACACTTCGGGCGGCCAGCTTGGCGTCGATCCAGGAATCGATTTCCTGTTCGACCCACTTGTTTCGACCGCCGACCTTGATCGGCTGGGGCATATCGCGTTCGCGCCACAGGCGTTCGACGGTCGATTTGCTTCCGAGTCGCTTGGTGTTAACCAAGTAGTTCAGGTCGACAAGATTTCGCGCACTCATGGATTTAGCACTCCTTCATGGGTTGTCGATGCAGTCCAATCCGCATCAATCAGTGCCTGAAATCTAAAGTTCGCCTCGGTCAGCGTCAATTGTTTACGTTTGTCGATACCCTCGTTTAAACGCGGTAGCGGTCGAGTTTATTCACCCGTGTAAACAAAGTTCTGGCCCAAATGCGTTTAAACGCCAGAAATACCGTTGCATTAATGTCAAACCTGAGTTGCCGAGTCGGCCTTTTGCGCTTTGCTCAGTTCTGAGTCCAGGTGATCGGCCCAGCGCTGCAGCAGCGCGCGCCGCTCGGACAGGCGCTGGCTCCGGTCGTAAGCGCGACGCACGCTGTTGCCGACGACATGCGCAAGGCAGCGTTCCACCACGTCAGAGTCGGCGCCACTGACGCCGTGGCCCCAACTCGAGAAGCTGCCGCGAAGGCCATGCATCACCATGTCGCCCGACACCTTGGCGCGCTCCAGAAGCGCATTGAGGCTGCGATCGGCCATCGGGCGCTTCGGATCGCGGCGGTTGGTGAACAGCAACTCTTGCGCGGGTGCACGGGCCTTCTTGAGGGCCTCCAGGCGCTCCAAGGCTTGGCGGCTGAGGGGAACCACGTGCGTTTCGGCGGCCTTCATCCGGCCCGCGGGAATCGTCCACAGGCCCGCGTCCAGGTCGAACTCGCCCCAGGTGGCGTTTACCACTTCGTTCTTTCGCGTCGCGCACAGGGCGACCAGCCAGAACGCGGTCTTGATTTGATCGCCTGCCGCGGTGGCTTCCACCTTCTTGAGCCAGTCGCCGATTGCATCGTGACCGACGGAAAGGTGGTTCTTCGCGCGACGCGCGCGCAGGATGCTGCGGCTCGGTGTCGGGTTGCGTGCGACAGACAGGCCGGTGTCGGCGGCGTGCTCGAAGATCGCATGGAGGTAGCCGTGCACGTTGCGCGCGACCGCGGGGATGCGCGCGTCCAAGTCCTGCAGCAAGGTCGAGACTTCCGCGCGAGTGATGCTGTCGATGTGGCGATGGCCCAGCGCCGGCAGGACGTGCGCGTCCAGCTCGCGCTTTCGCTGGTCGATCGTCGCCTGGCGTCGCACCTTGGCATCGGCTACGGCCCGCCAGGCCGCGCAAACGGCGCGCAGGCTGCTTGCAGTGGCGAGCTGTGCCGCGACGGCCGCATGCGCGTCCTCGCGCGCTGCCTGTTCGCGTTCGGCCCGCCTGGCGATTACCGGGTCGCCGCCGGCTTTGATCAGCTTGCGCCGCTCGCGCGCCAGCTCGCGGGCTTCCTCAAGCCCCAAGGTGGGGAAGGTGCCAAGGGCGGCCATGCGCTCGCTCTTGCCAACGCGATACCGCAGACGCCAGCTCTTGGTGCCCGTGGGCAGCACTTCGACGTAGAGACCGGGGACGCTGGTGTCCTTGATGCGGTACTGCTGTTCTCGCGGCGCCGCCGCTGCGATGGCGGTGTGCGTCAGTCTCTTGGCGGGTGCGGGCAAGCGGTGGCTCCGGCGGTTTCAGTACCCGCAACGGTACCCGCTTTTCGGTGGTTTTGACCAGATCGGATTGACACCCGCTGATGCGATCTGACCGGGCGGTCGACTAGAAAAACTCTTTAATATCAACGACTTGGAGTTGCTCTGAAGTCGTCTGACATTTCCTGGCATCAAGAGTTGACGTTCCAGGTGGCGAGTTTCATGGCGGGCCGGAGGGTGGATCGGGATGACCCATTCTCGCGCCGATCGGTCTCGATGGCCGCCGCGTGCCTTCTTCGGGGCGAACAGTTCGTGTGCGGCTTCGGGGCCGTGCGCGGCGCCACGATGAGGCGCACGCACTGTCCGGTGCCCGAGCGGGGAATAAGTGCCCATTGCGCGCATGGCGTCGTGGCGATGGCGCGCGCAAAATGTGCCCATGAGCAAGACGCCGCCGCCCACCGCCGCCGAACTGGCCATCCTGCGCGTGCTGTGGCGCGATGGGCCCTCCACGGTCCGCGACGTGCACGCGGCCGTGTACGCCGACACGGACACCGGCTACACCAGCGCGCTCAAGCTCATGCAGAACATGCTGGCCAAGGGCCTGCTCACGCGGACCGACGATGCGCGGCAGCACGTCTATGCGGCGGCGGTGTCGGAGCGGCCGACGTTGAACCGGCTGGTCGGTGGCTGGATCGACACCGCGTTCTCGGGCTCGTCGCTCGCGCTCGCGATGCAGGCGCTCGACGCGCGGCCCGTCGATGCCGACGAGCTCGCGCAGCTGAAGGCGATGATCGCGCGCCTCGAGAGCCCCGAGGCGCCGGCGGGCAAGCCGCGGAAGGGCCGGCCGTGAGCGGCTTCACGCTGGCCTACCTGGCACGCCTCGAGGGCTGGGGCCTGCTGGCGATCGCCTTGCAGGGCGGGCTGGTGCTGCTGTCGTGGCGGGCTTGGCGCGCCGCCATCGCGGCGCCGGGAGCCCGCCATCGCCTGGCCTGCCTGCACCTGGCCGCGCTGGTCGTCCTGCCGGTGCTGACGCTGGCCGTGATGCAGTCCGCCTTGCTCGCGGCGGCCCACGCACCCCCGCGCGCCCCGCTGGTGGCGGTGCAGCCGTCCGGGGCCGACGCGCTCCGGGTGGCGCTGGCGCTCGCGCTCGCGGCGGCGTGGGGGCTGGGCGTGCTGGCGATGCTGCTGCGACTCGCACGCGAGGCGCGCGCGCTCGCGCGCTTGCGCGACACGTCCGCGCCCGCCTGCGCGCGGGTGCGCGCGTCGCTGCGTCGCTCGGTGCGGCGCGGGCTGGTCGATGCGACCCCCGTCGTGCGCGCGGCGGCCGTCGACAGCCCGCAGGTATCGGGTTGGCGGCGTCCGTGGCTGCTCGTGCCGCGCGACCTGGCCGAACGGCTGGCGCCGGCCGAGCTCGATGCCGTGCTGCTGCACGAGCTCGCCCATGTGCGCCGTGGCGACCTGCACTGGAACCTGCTGCAGCGCCTCGTGCTGGCGCTGCTGTGGTTCCACCCGGCGGCATGGCGGCTGCAGGCGGGCCTCGCACGCGAGCGCGAACGCTGTTGCGATGTGCTGGCGCTTCGTCATGGCGCGTCGCGTGCGGCGCTCGCGCGGGCGCTGGTGAAACTGGCCGAGGCGGCGACGCAGGCGCGCATGCGCGCCACGCCTGCGCTCGCGCTTGCATTCGACATGTCGCGCGGCGACGGCCTGGTCGAGCGCGTGCGCGCACTCGTGGACCTCGATACGCCGGCGCCGGCTGTCACGGCGCGTCAGCGCGTCGCGCCGGCGCTCGCGCTGTCGGCGGCCTGCCTGCTGGCGCTGGCGGCGGGCCGGGCCGCCACGGCGGATCCGTCGCTGGGCGATTTCTACATGGCCAGCGTGTTCGGGCCGACCCTCGACATCGAGGCCCGCGACGCCGCCGGGCCGTTCGCGCTGCGCGTGCGGCAGGGACGCGTGCTCGAGGCCTCGGTGCGCGATCAGCCCGTCGGCGTGCGCCAGGAGGGCAGCCGTGTCACGCTGACCGATGCCGCGCAGGCACCGCTGCTGGTGCTCACGGTCACGCCGCAGGGGCGCGTGCAGTGGCAGTCGCGACGCTGAGGCGTTCGCGCCGGACTCGTCTCGCAGCATGCCGGCGCGAGCTGCCGGTAGCGTCCGGCGGCGATGCGGTCGCGATCGCGTCTTGCAAAGTACGACGGGCGTCGTATAAAGTACGATGACTGTCGTACTTCAAGGGGATCCGATGGCCTGGCTGCGGCGCTTGATGAACTCGTCCACGGTGAACCTCGCGATGGCCACGGCCGTCGTGGTGGTCGCCGCGCTTCCGCAAGTGGCGCGGGCCGCGATCGACCCCGTGCGGGCGCAGGCGCTGTTCGACGAGGCCGCGCGGCTGTGCCAGGGCGACGGCGGGGCCTTGTGGCATCACTCGCTGTGCGGCCCCATCCTGCTGGTCGACTGGTCGGACAACACCGCCGTCGCCAACCAGGCCGATGCAGGAGGCGTGCTCAAGCCGGCCGGCAAGCTGTTCGCGGGCTCGCTGCCGGCGGACGTCGTCATCGCCAACACGCCCATCGAGTGGTCGGGCAGGCGCTGGACGGAGTTGATGTGGCCGTTGCCCGACGACGTGGCGCATCGGCACGTGACGCTCTCGCACGAGCTGTTCCATCGAGCGCAGCACGAGCTGGACATGCCCACGGGTGATGGCGGGAACCTGCACCTGGACACGCTCGAGGGCCGCATCCTGCTGCAGCTCGAGTGGCACGCGCTGGCGCGCGCGCTGGTCGCGCCGGACATGGCCGGGCGCGACGCCGCGGTATCGGATGCGCTGCTGTTCCGGCACGAACGCTATCGCCTGTTCCCCGATGCGCGGGCGGAGGAGCACGCGCTCGAGCTCAACGAGGGCGTGGCCGAGTACACCGGGGTGCGCGTGGGCCTGCCGACCGCGCACGAGCGCACGGCGTATGCACTGCGCGATCTCGAATCCTTCATCCAGTCCGCCACCTTCGTGCGTTCGTTCGCCTACGCCACCGGGCCGGCCTGGGGCCTGCTGCTCGACAAGGCGGACGTCGCGTGGCGCGACAGGCTCGCTGCCGCGATGAAGGCAGGCCGGCCCCAGGGCCTCGACGAGATGCTGCAGGCCGCCTTGAAGCTGCCCGAACCGTCGGCGGCCACCGTGAAGGCGCGCGAAGCCGACTACGACGACACGCTGCGACTGCGCGAACAGGCGCGCGAGCAGGCCAGGCAGGCCCACCTGGCCGAGCTCAAGGCCAAGCTGGTCGACGGCCCGGTGCTGCGGCTGCCGCTGGCCCATCTCCACGCCAGCTACCAGTTCAACCCGCAGACGCTGGAAGCGCTGGGCAGCGACGGCGTCGTCTATCCGACGATGACGTTGAGCGCCGCCTGGGGAACGTTGAAGGTGGAGCAGGGGGCCTTGCTGGACAAGGCGATGAGCGGAGCGGCGGTGTCGGCGGCGGGCTTGTCGGCCGACCGCCTGGCGGGACCCGGCTGGCACCTGTCCCTCAACAAGGGCTGGACGGTCGCGGCCGGCGAGCGCAGCGGCGATTTCGTCGTCAGGCAGGAGGGCGAGTCGCGCTAGCGCACCCGCAGACGGCTGGCGCGATCCGTTGCCGCCGTGCGCCTTGCCCCTGTGCTGGTCCGCGATGTCTTGCTACCGTCGTGGCGCGGCGCGGCGCGGCGTGGCCTCCTGCTGCAGCGGCTGCGTCATCGCGCTTCCGGGCGGCCGGACTGTCCCATTGGCGGCAACGCGCGGGCGGGTGCCGCGTCGATAATCCAGGTCGATGAGCGAAGCCCCGAATCTCCCGGCCTGGGACGCACCGCGCCCGCACGTGCTGCCGGTGGTCGTCACCGACGGCCACATCGACCTGATGCAGCACGTCAACAACGTGCACTACTTGCAGTGGCTGGAGAACGTGGCCTGGGCTCACTCCGTGTCGCTCGGCATGCGGCCGGAGGACTACACGCGGCTGGGCCACGGCATGGTGGTGCGGCGCCACGAGCTCGACTACGTCGCGCCGGCGCTGCTGGACGACCGCGTGCTGCTGGCGACGTGGATCGTCGGCCTCGACCGCCTGTCGCTGCACCGGCGCTACCAGTTCGTGCGCGAGTCCGACGGCGTCACGCTGTTTCGCGGCGCGACCCATTTCGTCTGCGTCGAGATCGCCAGCGGCAAGGTGCGGCGCATGCCGCCCGACTTCACCGCGGTCTATGCGCGCGGCCTCACGGCGTGGCCGTCGCCGGGCGCTTGACGATGCCCTTGCCGTCGTCGTGCGCCAGTGGCACCGACGTGTGCTCGTGCACGACCAGCCAGCGGCCGCCGCGCTGGCGCAGCACCCAGGTCAGGCGGTTGTCGAGCGAGCGCAGTTCCTGGCCGGCGGGGTCGACGGCGCGGTAGGTGAGGCTGGCGGTCAGCGTCGCCATGTCGCCCGAGACCTGCGTGCGCACGTCGTGCGCCTCGACGACGGAGCGCTGGTCGCCGAGAAAGGCGAACCAGCCCTTGGCCATCTCGCGCCAGGTGCCGATGTCGTGCACCCAGGTGCCCCACAGCTCGAAGATCTGCACGTCGTCGGAATAGATCGAGACGAAGGCGTCCGCGTCCTTGGCCAGCACGGCGGCCTGGTAGGCGGCCAGCGCGGCATGGATGGCTTGATCAGCGTCGCTCACTCGAAGTCTCCCGGCGGTTGTCCGAGCGCGGAGTATCCGATGATTTCGGGCAGGGCGGCGGAAGCGGTTCCACTTGCGCGCGGCGGCTCGCGCGAGGCCGTCATCGATGCGCAGCGCGAAGCCGCAGTCGCCGGATCGACCAGCGCGGCGGGACGACATGGCCGGCGTGCATCCTGCGATGTCGCGCAGGATGACCGCTCGAGGTGAGCCGGCGTTCAGATCCCCGCGTACCACTCGTAGCCGCGATCCTCCCAGAACCCGCCCTTGCCGCCGTTCAGGTGCGCATAGGCGTCGGCGACTTCCACGCGCATCACGTACTTGGCCTGCTTGTAGCCGAGCTGGCGCTCGACGCGCAGGCGCAGCGGCGCGCCGTGGGCCACCGGGAGCTCGTTGCCGTTCATGCCGTAGGCCAGGATCGTCTGCGGGTGGTAGGCGTCCAGCAGATCGATGCTCTCGTAGTACAGGCCCGAATCGTCCTTCGTCTCGGCGAGGTTGTCGGCACAGTGGAAGATGACGTAGCGCGCGCCCGGCTTCAGGCCCGCCAGGTCGAGCACCTGCGACAGCGGCACTCCCTGCCACTTGCCGATCGCGCTCCAGCCCTCGACGCAGTCGTGGCGCGTGATCTGGCTGCGCGTCTTCATGGCCTTCAGTTCGGCCAGCGACAACGACAGCGGCCGCTGCACCAGGCCGTCCACCTGCAGCCGCCAGTCGACGAACCGGCCCTGCAGCAGCCGCGCGTATTCCGGGCTGGCCGGCATCGACGACCCGTTGGCGCGGAACACCGGCGACACGTCGCGCTCGCCGTATTCGCGCGCCAGCGGCTGGTGGTCGAGGAGCAGGCGCTGGCTGGCCAGCGTCAGTTTCTCGGTGTTGGCGAGCGTCCCGGCGATGCGCCTGTCCTCGACGGCGCGGTCGCACCCGCCGAGGGCGAGCGTGCCGGCGCCCGCCGCCAGCGTGGTGAGCCAGCGCCGGCGCGCCTGGAACGGCGTCATGCGGCCCTTGCGGAAGGGGACGTCCGGGTTCATCGCGCGTCTCCTTCGACTTCGATCGCGTAGCGCCCGGTGATCATCGAGCGCAGGTTGTTCCAGACCCCCGACAGCAGCACCATCACGAGGTGCACCACGACGAAGGCGACCAGCGCCGACGCGAAGATGAAGTGCAGCGAGCGCGCCGAGGGCCGGCCCCCGAACAGGTCGAGCAGGAAGGGGACGGCCGAGTCCAGCCCGGGCGACATCGTCAGCCCCGTCAGCACCATGCCCGGGAGCAGCACGAACGCGACGGCCAGGTAGGTCAGCTTCTGCAGCACGTTGTAGCGGCGGGCGGCCTCGCCCTTGGGGAAGTTCAGTTTCGCGTGGTCGACGACTTCCTGCGCCAGGTGCGAGGGCGCGAGTTCGGCCTTCGTGGGGAGCAGGTCGCGCCGGAAATGCCGCGAGAGCAGCCCGCCCACGAGGTAGACGGCGCCGTTGATGGCGAACAGCCAGGCGAAGAAGAAGTGCCAGTGCCGGCCGTCGGCCAGGTCCTGGTACGACGGGATCGTCAGCCACGACGGGAAGCCGCGCGGCTGCAGGTTGCCGGCGCCGTCCTTCGACGCGCCCAGCACGCCGGTGGTCTCGACGCTCAGCGGCCCGAGGTGCAGCACGCCGCGCCAGTGGCCGTCGCTGCGCAGCGAGTCCATGGACAGCCACGCGTGGTCGTAGTCGGCGCCGTACTGGCCCCAGTACAGCCGCGGGTGGGCGTTGAAGATCTGCGCGCCCGACATCAGCAGCAGCGAGAAGCACAGGACGTTGATCCAGTGCGTCACGCGCACCAGCGCGGAGTGGCGCGGCACGAGCTGTCGGGGCGGCCGCAGCGCGCGGTGTCGGAACAGGCCCGAGGGCATCCTGGCGGTGGTCATGGCGGGCGGGGAGGTCATGGCCGTTCGTCGGACGGCGATGCCGGACCTTACACCAGCGGCGCCGCGCCGTGCATGCCTTGACGCGCGGAGAGGTCGCAGGCAAGGAACGGTGCGGCGGTGCCGGCGCGCCGTGACGACGGCCGATGCCGGCTCACGATCCGTTCTTGGGTGTCTCCGGATACAGGCCATGGGCCTGCCCGAACACCCGCGCCAGCCCGAAGATCGCGTCGATCAGCGGCGTCTCGACCCCGACCTGCGCCCCCAGCTCGCGCACCGCGCCGACCAGGCTGTCCAGCTCGATCGCGCGGCCGGCCTCGACGTCCTGCAGCATCGACGTCTTGAACGCCCCCAGTTTGCGGGTGATGGCGTGGCGCTCCTCGGGCGTCTGCGTGATCGCGAAGCCCAGGCGCTCGCCGATGCGCCCCGATTCCCGCATCGCGCCGGTCGTGAGCTTGCGCACGAGCTCGTCCCCGATGATCCGGTCCGTCGTGGCGCCGGTGATCGCGCTGATCGGGTTGGTGGTCATGTTGCCCCACAGCTTGTACCAGATGTCGCGCTGGATCATCTCGCTGGCGGTGCATTCGAAGCCGGCCGCGTCGAATGCGGCCTTCAGTGCCGCGACGCGCCCGGAGACGCCGCCGCGCGGCTCGCCGATGACCAGGCCGCGGCCCATCTGGTTGTGCGCCTTGCCGGGCTCGACGACCGATGCCGCGGCGTGCACGACGCAGCCGATGACCTGATCCAGCGGCAGGTGGCGCGCGATGCTGCCGTCGGGGTCGACGCTCTTGAGCGCGAGCCCGGCCGCGGCGCCGGACAAGCCGTGGCAGAACCACCAGGGCACCCCGTTCATCGCGGGCACGATCAGCGTGTGCGGGCCCAGCAACGGGGCGATGTGGCGGCCGACATCGGCCAGCGCCGGCGCCTTCACGGCGATGACGACGACGTCCTGCACGCCCAGCGCGGCGGGGTCGGCGCTGGCCGTGACCGGCCCCGTGATCGGGCCGGTGAAGCCGTCCACGCGCAGCCCGTGCTCGTTCAGTGCCGCCAGCGTGGTGCCGCGTGCGACGGCGCTCACCTGGTGCTGGCCGGTGGCCGCCAGCCGCGTGCCTACCAGCAGGCCGATGGCGCCGGCGCCGTAGATGCAGACTTTCATCGAGAGACCTCTCAGACCTTGAGGAATGCCGCGATGCCGATCGCGATGCCCACGCCGGCCACGCCCAGCGTGCACCACTCGAGCCAGCGGCGGCGCGTCAGCAGCGCGATGGCGGCCAGCGCGATCGCCACCTGGATGGC
>Ga0207674_10002578_pt1 | contig 22818 bp, 14 predicted proteins | sample KBSCornC72_FD_184303 | JGI IMG/M metagenome (GOLD analysis project Ga0207674, IMG submission 184303) | Corn rhizosphere microbial communities from Kellogg Biological Station, Michigan, USA - KBS Corn C7-2 (SPAdes) (version 2) | ecosystem: Host-associated > Plants > Roots > Rhizosphere > Soil ...
ATAAAAACATATATTTTAAATTGCCCCGGCTGTAGAGGGAGATATTCATATAAATATGATCCTCATCCTGCAAGATAAAAAATTCTTTATTAAAAAAGGATTGATGAGGATTGGTAGTAATGATGATGATCTGTTCGCTGCAATTGTGGCGGATGATGCCGGGATATTTTCTTAGCAGGTATCGGATGATGGCCGTCTGGTCGTCGTGGGACCGGAAGCCTTTTGCCCTTGCCAGCCTGTTCTGCAGGAAGAGACTTATAATGACCAGGAATGCAGGGATAGACAACAGTGCAAGCAAGACGGGTTCGGTCCCCATATAATAGGCGAATCCCACGAAGGAAAGGCAAATCATAAGTACGAAAATACCAGAGACAAAACTCCTTAAGGCAAGCAAAAATCGTTGTTTGCGGGTACCATGGAATGTCAGTCTTTGTCTTCGTACACTCTTTTCAAAATCAATGTTTAAGTTCATAGAAAAAGGTACTCAACGTTAAGGCGTGTGGCAAAATACAAATAATAATTAGCATAGACAATGCCAATTTCCGAACGGACCGGGGGCCGTTGTCCAAAGGACAGACATTAAATGTTTGGCACAATTGGACTAAATTTTTTAACAGGCCGATTGTGCTCAATTCGCCCGGTGATTGTAGTACTTTTACCGCGCTGTAGATGAGGCAATATGAAGAATTATGAAGCATTGGATGACCAGGACCTTCTCCTTTTCCTGCAACAAGGGGATGAGAAGGCTTTTTCCGAGATCTACCGGCGATATTGGGAGAAACTGGTGGCCATTGGATATTTTCATACCCGTGATAAGCAAATGACGGAGGAGGTGGTCAGTGATGTACTGATAGGACTTTGGAACAGGAGACAGGACCTGGAGATTCGATCCTTATCAGCCTGGTTGGGAACGGCCGTGAAATATTCCGTATTCAAGGCCATGGTCAGGCATCAGCGGCGGCAGGATATCCTGGAAGGGCGGCTTGGATCGGGGGAAGACGATGAAACGCAGAAGAAGCTAGATGCCAGGTTCATGCGTGAATTTTTGGAGGACGTCATAGATACGCTGCCCGAAAAGACCCGGTTGGTATTTCGATACAGCAGGGAGGACCATCTGTCGGTAGGGGAAATTGCGGAAAAGATGGAGCTTTCCCCGAAGTCCGTGGAATATCATATTACAAAGGCGCTGAAAACGCTAAGAAACTACATACGAAAATTTAATAATATCATTCCTTTCTAAGCTCCGGTAAAATTTTTTTTCCATTTTAGGGGTTGGCGTCTGTCATGGGTACTAATTAGTACCATGGAACAATCACGTCTTTATGATCTGATCCGGAAGCTGGCCGGCGACACGGCTACTCCGGAGGAAGTGCGGGAACTGTATGAATGGTACGGTACAGTGTATTCCGCCGGAGAGGTGGAATGGCCCGCCGACACGGAGGATGAAAAGCAGCTGTTGGAACAACGTATCCGTGAACGTCTGCGACTGGCGGGCGCAGGGACAGCGGCCCCGCGTGTGCGGCATATTGGATGGAGGAAGTGGATCGCTGCTGCCTGTGTGGTCCTGCTGGCGGGACTTTGGATGGTCTGGCAACAACAGCGTGACAGCGGGGAGGTCACCATGTACAATCCATCCGGCAGGATACTGCAGGTGACACTGCCGGACAGCAGCCGTGTCTGGTTGAATGCAGCCAGCTCCCTGCGGTATGTAAAGGCTTTTGCCCGTCATCGGGAGCTTTACCTGGAAGGAGAGGGATATTTCGATGTGGCTGAAGATGCCGCACATCCTTTTACCGTACATTCCGGGGCGCTGACGACTACTGTCCTGGGTACAAGCTTCGACGTCCGGAGCTTTGGGACGGAAACGTCTACAACGGTGACGGTCATACGAGGAAAGGTACAGGTAGACAATGCCGGAAAGGTGTTGGACCAGCTGACGCCGGCCAGGCAGCTCCAATGGGATCATCGGACAGGGGAATCCAGGTCGGTAGCGGTGGATACTTCAAATATTCTGGCCTGGCAGCATGGAAAGCTCCAGTTCTCGGGCGACCCGCTGGCAAGCATAGCCGGCAGCCTGGAGCGATGGTATAATGTTAAATTTATATTTAAAGATACCGCTGTAGGTAACTGTAAGCTAATTGCGAGCTTCGATAACACGATCACTCTTTCGCAGGCGTTGGAGATCATCCGTAATGTCATCGATATCAAATGGACCATTGATGAAAAACAGCGCATAGTGACCCTATCCGGTAAAGGCTGTCAATAAGATTATTTATGAGCACACGAACTATGACCAATGTTTTTTGGACACTGGCTGCTATGCTGTTGACCTTGCAGGTAGCCGCACAGGACATATCCCAGGTGAAAGTCACTCTCCGCGTGGAACACCAGCCACTGAAGGAGGTTATAAAGATGATCGAGAATGTCACTTCCTTTAAATTTATAGCACGGGCAGAGGAAGTCGATGCAGTACAGGACCTTAATCTGGAAGCAACGGAACAATCCCTGGACAAAGTGCTGAGCCAATTGCTGAAAGGACGCAATATTCAATTCAGGCAAATAGGGACGAACATCATCCTGAAAAAAGACCTTTCCAGAAAGCCTGCTCCATCGGCGATCATCCCTGCTTCCTATCGTCCGCAGCAGAAATATACCATTAGCGGCACTGTACGGGCGCAAAAGACGGGCGAGACGATCATCGGCGCCACCATCAAGGTCAGCGGCAACGGCACTGATCTTTTTACGGCCACCGTCAGCAACGAATATGGGTTTTATTCCCTGACCCTGCCGGCGGGGGCGTATCATCTGCAAGCCAGCTATGTGGGAATGACCACCATCGCCCGTGTGGTGGAGCTGGATAGCAACCTGGTTTGGGATATCCCTATGGAAGAGGCGGCAAAGAACTTACAGGAAGTGACGGTCCGCGCTGCGGCGCAGGGTTCGGGCAGGAGCCTGAGAAGTCCGCAAATGGGTATGGAACGTATGACCATGACGGAAATAAAAAATATTCCTATCATATTTGGCGAAAAGGACGTGCTGAAAACAATACAGCTGCTGCCGGGTATAAAGTCGGCAGGCGATGGCAACAGCGGCTTTTATGTCCGGGGTGGGGCAGCCGATCAGAACCTGATCCTTTTGGATGAAGCCAATGTATACAACCCTTCCCACCTGCTGGGATTTTTCTCCACCTTCAATTCGGATGCCATTAAAAATATCGTCGTCTACAAGGGAGGCATGCCGGCACAATATGGAGGGCGGCTGTCTTCGGTGGTGGATGTCAAGATGAATGAAGGTAACAACAGGGATTTCGGCGCCAGCGGCGGCATCGGGCTTATCTCCAGCAGGCTGAATGTGGAAGGACCGATACAGAAGGACCGATCATCCTTTCTTATTTCAGGCCGCAGGACCTATGTGGATATGTTCCTGCGATTGTCCAATGATTCGAACGTCAATAAGAGCACATTGTATTTCTATGATCTCAATGGAAAAGTGAATTACACACTTGGCAGGAAGGACCGCCTATACCTGTCCGGGTATTTAGGACGGGATGTGCTGGGGCAGGATAACCTCTCCAATATCAACTGGGGTAATACAACGGCTACCGCCCGATGGAACCATATTTTCAATAGCCGGCTGTTCTCCAATACGTCCCTGATATACAGTAATTATGATTTTAAGATCACCAACAAAGAGGCCGGCAATGAATTCAATATCATTTCACAGATAAAGGATTGGAATCTCAAGGAGGATTTCCAGTGGTATGCCGGAAGCCTGCATACCGTGAACATCGGGATCAATGCTATTCATCATACCATCCGGCCGGGGGAGATCACTGCCAGTAAGGCCGCAGGCATCAATTCCATGACATTCCAACGGCGATATTCCCTGGAGAATGCCGCCTATCTCACCGACACCTGGAAGATGACAGGAAAGCTGACCCTTACTTATGGGCTCCGCCTGTCTGCATTCAGCATCCTGGGCAAGGGCGATTATTATAACATCGATACGGCCGGCAGGATATTGGATACCCTGCATTATGGGCCCGGGCAGGTGGTCAAGACCTATTTCAATGCCGAGCCAAGAGTAGCAGCGGCCTGGCAGCTAGATGAGACCACTTCCATAAAGGCGTCCTACGTTCGGAATACCCAAAACCTGCACCTTGTGTCCAACTCTGTTACATCTTCTCCTACCGACCGGTGGGTAGCCAATACCAATATCATCCGTCCGGAAATATCGGACCAGGCATCACTGGGATATTATAAGGATCTCGCTAATGGCCGCTGGGAGCTGACGGTAGAAACTTACTACAAGACCATGCAGCATCAGATCGATTACAAGGACGGGGCCAATGTCTATACCAACCAACCTATCGAGACGCAGCTGTTGTTCGGAAAAGGAAGGGCTTATGGCATTGAATGGCAGCTGAAAAAAAGAGTGGGCCGGCTCACTGGCTGGCTGAGCTATACCCTGTCGAAAACAGAGCGCAGGATCAATGGCATCAACAACGGTGAATGGTACAATGCCCGCCAGGACAGGACCCATGACATTGCTATTGTAGGAGTTTACCAGCTGAATAAGAAATGGACGCTGTCAGCCGACTGGGTCTTTTATACAGGCGATGCCGTGACCTTTCCCAGCGGCAAGTACACGGTGGATGGAACTATCTATTTTCTTTATACCAAACGGAATGCCTACCGGATGCCAAGCTATCACCGCCTGGATCTGGGCGCCACCTGTCTGCTTAAACAACACAGGCGCTTTTCCTCCGAGCTGAATTTCAGCTTGTACAATGCTTATGGCCGGCAAAATGCCTATCAGATATCTTTCCGGCAAAGCAAGACCGATCCTAACAAGACGGAAGCAGTGCGCACCAGCCTCTTCAGCTTTGTCCCCTCCATTTCCTATAATTTCAAATTTTGATGCGTATGCGTTCTGTATTTTTCTTTTCCCTTATTATCTTATTATTGAGCAGCTGTCAGAAGGTCATCGATGTAAATTTGAATAGCACCGCTGCGGAATATGTCATTGTGGGAAAGGTCACCGATCAGCCCGGCACATGTCAGGTGTCCATCACCCGCAGTAAGAACTTCAACGATGACAATCAATTTCCGGGTATCAGCGGCGCCGCTGTAACAATTGAACACAACGGTGTAGTGACTTCATTGCCGGAGACGGACTCCGGGGTATACAGTACCGGCAACCTGGTGGGCCAGCCTGGTGAAACCTATATTTTGACCATACATCTCGAAAAAACGACTTTTACCGCTGCTTCCACGATGCCTCAGCCTGTTGGTCCGGACAGCATTTATGTCAGCCCGGGGAGACTCACTACCAAGAAATATGTCACTGTCATATACAGAGATCCGCCGGGGATTGCCAATTACTATCATTTTATCCAGTATGTCAATGGGAAAAAAGAACCTTCCATCTTTGTCAGCGATGACGAGTTCACTGATGGACAGACAGTAAAGTCGCAATTGGACTTCAACAACGACACCAACGATGCTGCACGGGATATCAAGAGCGGCGACAGTGTCCGCATCGACATGATCTGCAACGATGCGGCCGTATATAAATACTGGTACAGCCTTAATGACGGTGCTACGGGCGCCAGCCAAAGCGCTTCGCCTGCCAATCCGGTGACTAATATCTCCGGCGGGGCACTGGGCTACTTTACTGCCCAAACCGTGCGCAGCATGAGCATAAAGGTGAATTGAGAATGTTTCCCATTTTATCACTTTTTATTCCCAAAAAGGGAAGATTAAATTATGGTTAAAATCATAAATATTTGAGGATGTGTTGGTTGTATAAATGGCGTGTTTTTGGCATACATAAGATCCAGTAATCTAATATCCAAAGAACACCTTAAAAACCAATTATCCATCCCTGCTATGAAAAGACCATTACATAAGGCCTTGAAAAGTGCTTTAGGGATACTCGTACTTCTATTCCTGGCATTGCAAGGTCAGACTCAGCAGATACTGGACCTTTTATCCACCTCACCTACCGTTGCTTTTTCCCTGCGTCAGCTAAAAAGTACAGCCACCAAGGCTATCCAGGTGCGCCGCAGCAGCGATAATGCTGTCATGGACATCGGATTTACTGCCGGAGGTGACCTTGATCAGGCAGCCTTATTGGCATTCACAGGCGGCAGTGATGGCTATATCACCACGTGGTATGATCAGACAGGCAATGGACATGATGCTTTGCAGGCGATTGTGTCCAAGCAGCCCATGATCGTCACCGCCGGCACTGTCATGCTGCAGAATGGAAGACCCATTTGCGATTTCAATGGCACCAGCAGCACTATGGCTACGGCCAACTTCGCATTGACCACACCGCTGTCTGTATTCCTCGTGAACAGGCGTACCGGAACGGGTACGTCGAGCACGGGGTTTGTGACAATGTTCGATGGAAGCAATAACAATACATATAAAATAGCCTACCCCAATACTTCGAACCCCACGAGCATGGGGCTTTCGCCGCAGGACTGGAATGCCGGGACCTCGCTGCAGCCGGTACCGCAGCTGAATTCGAACTCATTATTCATGTATTCGGCCCTTTGCGATGCCACTGGCGGCGTCCAGTATCTCAACGGGGGAGTACAGGCGCATGATTTCCCGGGGGCTACCACCAACCTGAATGGCATTCGTCTGTTCAGGGGAACGCCCCTGCCTGCGGACAATGAGCTGCCGGCAGGGCAGCTGTCGGAGGTGATCGTGTTTGGCAGCAAGCTGGGGAATGCGGACCGGCAATTGCTGGAATGCAGCCAGAGCAGCTATTATGCTATACAAATAGTTCCCGCGGGGCTTGAATTTTATGTCACCGGCGGTATTTCAGCCAGCGCCTGTGCGCAGGTAAAGGAGGATGTGGCCTGGCAGGCGGGAAGCCTGAACAATGTACAGGCCACAGCCAGCACGCTGAGCAAATATGGTGGTAGCGCATGGGATGGAGGCGCTGCCAGCTGGAATACGGTGGGTAACAACGGCTACCTGCAGTTTACGGCCGGCGAAACGAATAAGGCGCGTATGGTAGGTCTCAGCAATGCATATACGAGCACCAGCTATACCACCATTCCGTTTGCATGGTACCTGACCAATGGCGGAGTCCTGCAGATATACGAGTCGGGCAGCTACAGGGGATCATATGGCGCCTACGTCACAGGGGATGTCCTGAAGATATCCGTGGAAGCAGGCGTCGTAAAGTATTATAAGAATGGGGTCCTGCAATATATCAGCAGCGGGGCGCCGACCCTGCCGATGCTGGTGGATGTATCCATTTATGACAAGGGGGGGACTGTAACGGGCGCCACTGTAGTGAACTACAGCACGGACGTGTTTACCGCTACGGCCTCCAATGCCGGATCGAGTCCCGGGTATCAATGGTATTTGAACGGCAGCCCGGTGGGTACCAACAGCAATACTTATACGAATACATCGCTGAACGCGGGCGACGTGGTGAACTGTGTGCTGACACCGAATATTGCAGGCTGTAGTCCGTTGACAGTAACCTCAAATAATGTTACTGCCGCTGCGGCTGCTTCCCCCAATATGGACTTCTATATCCAGGGTACAGCGACGGCTGCGGGCTGTAATTCCGTCATAGAGCAGGTGGACTGGAATACCAGCAGCCTCTCGACGGGGGTGTCGGCCTCTGCGAATAATCTTTCCAAGTTCCAGATCAATGGCTGGAACGGGGGCGCTGCATCCTACAATACCGTGAGCAATAACGGCTATTTCCAATTTACGGCCGGCGAGACGAACAAGTCCCGGATGGCGGGTCTCAGCACTGCCCACACCAGCAGCAGCTATGCCACCATTCAATATGCGTGGTACCTCACCAGTAGCGGCAGCCTGCAGATATACGAGTCCGGTAGCAGCCGGGGCGGATATGGTACTTATACCACCGGGGATATTTTAAGGATCACGGTGGAGTCGGGGGTGGTGAAGTATTACAAAAATGGCGTGCTGGAGTACATCAGCCAGACCGCGCCAACCCTGCCTATGCTGGTGGATGTGAGCATCAACGATGCGGGCGGCACTATCAGCAATGCGGTGGTATCGAATTACAATGCAGGCGTATTCACCGCAACAGCAACGAATGCGGGTGCAAATCCCACCTATAACTGGATGGTCAATGGCGTGTCCATGCAAAATAGCCCCAGTGCGACCTATACCAACAGTTCACTGAACAATAATGATGTGGTGACCTGTTTACTTACCGCTGATCAGGTGGGTTGCAGCAGCGTACCCATGACCTCCAATACCATTACAGAGACAGCGGTCGCACCGGCGAATATGGATTTTTCCATACAGGGTGTTGCGGCTGCTTCCAACTGTAGCCAGGCGGTGGAGCAGGTGCGATGGAAGGCGGTCAATACGACCAGCAATGCCGTAGTATCCGGCAATAGCATATCGAAGTTCCAGAACATCAGCGGCTGGGATTGTGGCAGCTATTCCTGGAATACGGTGAGCAACAATGGGTACTTACAATTCACGGCCACTGAAACGAATAAATACCGGAGTGTCGGCCTCAGCTCCGCCTATACCGTGGTGGACTATACGGGCATACAGTACGCGTTCTATCTTACCAGCGGCGCCGCGCTTCAGATATATGAATCGGGTGTTGGCCGGGGGACCTTCGGGACATATGCCACAGGGGATATTTTAAAGATAACGGTAGAGTCAGGAGTGGTAAAATATTATCAGAACGGGAACCTGCTTTATATCAGCAATGTAGCGCCGACGCTGCCTTTGGGCGTAGATGCCGCCCTATACAATACGGGCTCTACCATTTCCAATGTGCTGGTGGGTAATTATAATAGCGGGTCATTCATAGCCAATGCGGTGAATGCAGGCGCCAGTCCCATCTTCAACTGGATGGTGAATGGGGTCTCTGTACAGAACGGTACGAGCAATACCTATACCAATACGTCTCTCCACACCAGTGATGTGGTCACCTGTCAGATGACGCCAAACCTGGGTGGCTGCAGCAGCGTGCCGATGGGCTCCAATGCTATAACGGATACTGTCATACCACCCATCAATGTGAATTTCTCCATACAGGGGGTGGCGGCTTCCACCAATTGTACTGCCGTTATCGAACAGGTGAAATGGAATCTTTCCAATGTGACGAACAATATGACCGTCGTCGCTACCAACGGCCTGTCGAAATTCCAGTCCAGTGCCTGGGATGGCGGGGCCGGCAGCTGGAATACGGTGAGCAATAACGGCTATTTCCAATTTACGGCTACGGAGACCAATACTGCCCGGATGGCTGGTCTGAGCACAACTTATACCGGCAGCAGCTATACCAATATTCAGTATGCGTGGTATCTGACCAATGGCGGGGTCCTGCAGATATACGAGTCGGGCAGTTACAGGGGATCATATGGCGCCTATGTCACAGGGGATATCCTGAAGATATCCGTCGAGGCCGGCGTCGTGAAATATTATAAGAACGGCGCCCTGCAGTACATCAGCACTGTCGCGCCTACCTTGCCGATGATCGTGCATGTGTCCATTTATACCGTGGCTGCTACTATCACCAATGCGCTGGTATATAATTACAGCGGAGGCAGCTTTATCGCCAACGCGGTCAGTGCGGGAGCCAATCCCATTTTCAACTGGATGGTCAACGGCGTGTCCGTGCAAAACAGCGCCAGCGCCACTTATACCAATACGAGCCTCAACAACGGCGATGTGGTCACCTGCCAGATGACGCCGGACCTCTCCGGATGTGTGGCGGCGCCGGTGGCTTCCAATACGCTGACGGATACGGTCATGGCCCCTGCCAACCTGGATTTCTCCATCGTGGGGACGGCGGCGACCACCAACTGTACTTCCATGGTCGAGCAGGTGAAATGGAAACTGTCGGACCTTTCCACCAACCTGCTGATTACAGGTGGCAATGGGCTTTCCAAATTCCAGGGTGGCGGATGGAATACGGGTGTCTCTTCCTGGAATACGGTGAGCAATAATGGCTATTTCCAATTCACCGCTACAGAGACGAATAAATCCCGGATGGCGGGTCTTAGCACCGCCTATACGGGTTCAAGCTACACGAACATACAATATGCATTCTACCTTGTGGCCGGCGGCACATTGCAGATCTATGAGTCAGGCAGCAGCCGGGGAAGTTTTGGTGCGTATGCTACGGGTGATGTGCTGAAGATATCTGTAGAGAACGGCCAGGTGAAATATTATAAGAACGGAACTTTGTTGTATATCAGCAGTGTGACACCAACCCTGCCGATGCTGGTAGATGCGGCGTTGAACGACGTGGGGTCGACCATTGGCAATGCATTGGTGTCAAACTACAATGCGGGGGTTTTTACGGCCAATGTCGTGAATGCGGGAACCAATCCCATCTTCAACTGGAAGGTCAATGGGATCTCTGTGCAAAATGGCACCAGCCCCACCTATACCAATACATCCCTGAACAACGATGATGTGGTGAGCTGTGTGCTTACGCCTGACCTGTCGGGTTGTAATGCCAGCACTACCTATACATCCAATACGATAATGGACAGTGTGGCCGCGCCGGTGAACCTGGATCTCTCCATTGTGGGAACGGCAGCTACCAGCAATTGTACCTCTGTCATCGAGCAGGTGAAATGGAAGCTGTCGGATCTGAACAATAACCTGGTCGTTGCAGGCGCCAATGGCATATCCAGGTTCCAGAACAACGGATGGAACGCGGGCGCCGACTCGTGGAATACGGTGAGCAACAACGGCTATTTCCAGTTTACTGCTACGGAGACCTCTACTGACCGGATGGCAGGTCTTAGCACGAGCTTCACCGGTAACAGCTATACGAACATACAGTATGCCATCCGCCTGAAGAATGGCGGTACGGTGGAGGTATGGGAGTCGGGGAATTACAGGGGGGCATTCGGCACCTATACTACGGGAGATATCATGAAGATCACCGTAGAGTCCAATGTGGTGAAATATTATAAGAATGGCGCCCTGTTGTATGTAAGCACTGTCGCGCCTGTGCTACCCATGCTGGTGGATGTCAGCATCAACTCTTCCGGCGGATCTGTCGGGAATGCCCTTGTCTCCAACTACAATGCGGGAACCTTTACGGCCAATGTAGCGAATGCCGGTACGAACCCCGTCTACAATTGGAAGGTCAACGGCGTATCCGTGCAAAATGGCCCCAGCGCCACGTATACCAATACATCCCTGAACAATAATGACGTGGTCACCTGTGTGCTCACACCTGATCTGCCCGGATGTAATGTGGCCACTACCTATACCTCCAATACCATTACCAACACCTCGATACCTCCCTTGAATGTGGACTTCTCCATTGTGGGAACGGCGGCCAGCTCTAATTGCGCCTCTGTCATCGAGCAGGTGAAATGGAAATTGAGCAATGTCACGCCGAACATGACCGTAGTGTCGGTGAACAGCCTGTCGAAATTCCAGTCCAATGGCAACTGGGACGGCGGTGCAGCCAGCTGGAATACGGTGAGCAACAATGGTTACTTCGTATTTACGGCCAGCGAGAATAGCACGAGCCGGATGGCAGGTCTCAGCACCTCTTATACCAGCGCCAGCTATACCACTATCCAATATGCCTTTTATCTTCAGGCCGGCGGCGCCCTCTTGATCTATGAGTCGGGCAGCAACAAGGGTACTTTTGGCACCTATACTGCCGGAGACAGCCTTAAGATATCGGTGGAGAGCAATGTGGTGAAATACTATAAGAACGGAACGCTGTTGTATATCAGCGGTGTGGCGCCGACGCTGCCCCTGCTGGTGGATGCATCCATCCGGGATGTAGGCGGTACGATCAGCAATGCCGCAGTAGTCAACTACAGTATGGGAACATTTACGGCCAATGCGGTGAATGCAGGGACAAATCCGGTGTTCAACTGGATGGTCAATGGGGTCTCTGTGCAAAACAGCACGAGCGCCACTTATACGAATACGAGCCTTGGCAATAATGATGTGGTCACCTGTGTGCTCACCCCTGATCTGCCCGGATGTAGCGTCACCACCTATAGCTCCAACACCATTACAAACATGGCCGCGATCCCTCCTGGTCTTGACTTCTCGATACAGGGAGTGGTCGATGCTTCCAGCTGTACGGCAGTATTGGAGCAGGTGAAATGGAAGCTGACAAGCCTGTCGAACAATATGACGGTAGTGGCGGTGAATGGCCTGTCGAAGTTCCAGTCCAATGCCTGGGACGGCGGAGCGGCCAGCTGGAATACGGTGAGCAACAACGGGTATTTCCAGTTTACGGCTACCGAGACCAACACCAACCGCATGGCGGGTCTCAGCAATGCCTATACCAGCAGCAGCTATGCGACTATCCAGTATGCGTTCTACCTGGTGGCGGGAGGCAGCCTGCAGATCTATGAGTCAGGCTCCGGAAAAGGGACTTTCGGCACCTATACCACGGGGGATGTGCTGAAAATAGCCGTAGAAAACAATGTCGTCAAATACTACAGGAACGGAACGCTGCTGCGTACCAGTCCGACGGCGCCGACGCTGCCGATGCTGGTGGATGTCAGTATCAATAGCGTGAATGGCACTATCGGCGGCGCATATGTCTCCAATCTCAATAGCGGAAGCTTTACGGCCAATGCCGTGAATGCGGGTACTTTCCCGACCTATCAATGGAAGGTCAATGGCGCGGTGATGCAATCGGGATTGAGCGCCAGCTATACGAATGGGGCATTGTCCGCGGGTGATGTGGTGACCTGTACGCTGGTACCCAATTTACCGGGTTGCGTGGCGACCACCTATAATTCCAATACCATCACCTTTATCAGGTCGGGGAGCAGCACTATATGGACTGGCGCCAGCAGCAACAGCTGGTTTACGTCCTCCAACTGGAGCAACGGCCTGCCTGACAGGTTCACTTCCGCGGTGATACCATCGGGTACGCCCAACAGCCCGACCATGGGTTCGGATGCCAGTGTCTATGATATTACGATCGCCAGTGGCGCTACCCTGACAATGTCCGGCTCGCCCATATTGTATGTCTACCGGAACTGGACCAATAACGGGACCTTTACGCCTGCGACGGGTACGGTGGACTTTGTCAGCTGTTCGTCCCCTGCCGTTATCAGCAGTGCGAGCGCAGAGACCTTCTACAATCTGATGATCAATACTCCTTATGGGGTCACCTTGCCATCGGGCAACCAGCAGGTGTCCAAGCTAATGACCTTTGTGACGGGTCTCGTGACACAAAATGCCACCCTGACCATCCTGAACGGAGCTGCTGTATCCGGCGCCACGGACAACAGCCATGTCAATGGCGTCGTTACGAAGGTGGGAACGGGAGCCTTTACCTTCCCGGTGGGTGATGCTACGCAATACAGACCCATAACCATCTCTTCCCCCGGCTCGGCAACAGATGTATTTACGGCACAGTATATCCGCGCCAACGTGGGCCCCTCGTATCCCCAGACTTCCAGGGACGTCACGCTGGCTACCATATCGGACAAGGAATACTGGATGCTGAACAGGGTCAGCGGGGCGTCGAATGTTACGGTGAACCTGTCCTGGAATTCGAACAGCGGGACGATCGTGAATATGGGAGGCATGGATGTGACGGGCTGGAGCACACCGCAGTCGAAATGGAAGGACCTGGGCAACGGCGCCACGACGGGCAATGCCAGCGGCGGAACAGTCGCTTCTTCTGCTCCTGTCACACAGTTCGGCGCCTTTACGCTGGCTTCGCTGACGGTGATGAATGTGCTGCCGGTGCAGCTGACGTCCTTTACGGCCAGCGTGGTGAATCCTTCGCTGGTAGACCTTAGCTGGTCCACAGCCAGCGAGCAGAACAGCAATTATTTTATCGTTGAGCGTTCGGTTGACGGGCAGCAGTACGATCCCATGCAGACCGTACCAGCAGCGGGCAACAGTAACCAGATCCTGAATTATGTAGCTAAGGACGGTCGCCCGCTGAAGGGTATATCCTATTACCGGCTGAAGATGGTGGACCTCGACGGGAAGGCGGTCTGGTCGGAAGTGCGGGTTGTCAATATCGGAGGTGGCACTGAGCTGACGATGTATCCGAATCCGGCTATAGACAGGACATTCATCGAGCTGAATGACAATAAGGTATTGAAGGTAACCGTGGTCGACAATGCGGGCAGGGAGCTGCTGTCCATCATGCGGCCCACCGAAGCTGTGCTTTCGGTGGATGTGTCCAGGCTGGCGGCCGGGCTGTACTTTGTCATCATCGACCTGGAGGATAAGACCAGGACAACGAAGAAATTATTGATACGCCGATAAACACCGATTAATACCGATGAGGGTCTGAACCCTAACAAGCCGCTCCAGTCCTGGAGCGGCTTTCATTTTCGGCCCTCCGGTGAAACGGACAGTACCTTCGGGCAACCGACCTGTGGTCGGTTTTGCCTTTTGGAAGGTGATCATTTCCGGTGGGTAGACAGGGTCTTTTCGTATGCATATTATGAGTTATTTCACGGGAAATTAAACTGATATGAAAAGGCTAACCCTATACTGCGCTTTTATCTGCCTGCTAGCGGCATGCAACAAGCACCACGACAAACCGGGGGATGGCGGGCAGGGCCCCAATCACGGCACGGTCATACGGCTAAAGACGGCTGGCGCCAATACCTACAACTATGATGGTCTCGGACGGCTGATCCGGATCACATTCGGCAACAGCGTCACCGGACGGGCGGATTATATTTATACGAAAGACTCGATCGTCGAAAAAGACTTCGACCAGCAAGGCAATCGGCAGTATCCCATGCTTACCTATTATCTTAATGCCGACACACTTGCCAGTCATATACGGTATATCCTTTCGGCCGCCACGGATGTGCCGGCATTGTTCTTTAATCTCACGTATGATACGGAAAAGCGGCTGACCGAAGAGATCGTCGGGGATGAGGGAAGCCCGCCCGACGCGCGTGTGGTCAACTCTTACCGTAATGGGAATGAAGACAGCAGCAGGCAATTTTCCGTCGAAACGGGGCAGCTGATAGAGCTCACGACGTACGAGTATTATACGGATAAGCCCAACTGGCTTGATCCGGTGTACAATGGCATCTCTTATGTCGGAAAAGGCGACGCCAATCTTTTGAAAAAGATAGTGGAAATGCAGCCCGGGGACACTACCGTTATCGAATATACGTACGAGTTCGATGCGGACAACAAGCCTGTAAAGAGACAGGCCTTCCTCAATGGGGCACCCTGGGGCGCCGCTATAGACTATACGTGGATAACGTTACAGCTCTAAAGATCAAGCCGGACCCGTACGGGCTAATGTGCCGCTATCAGCCTGAAGACCTTGCCCGTAGTACCTGAGGGTCCTTGCTGTCCCGACGTGAGCAGGTAGATTTCTCCAGTCTGATCCTGACCAACGCTTTTCAGGTATTGTCCCAGATTATCCGGATAGGATTTGAGCTTCAGCTCTTCATAGGGCCAGGTCCCCGAAGCGGCCATCTGCGCCGAATAGACCTTCGCATTAGGCTGGCCATCCTGGGAGAAGCTTCCGAAGATATAGCGTCCCTTCATACTGGGCAGGCTGTCACCGCGGTAGACATTCCCACCGACAATGGTTATGGCTACGCCACCTCCTTTGGGATTGGCTGCATTGACCAGCTCGATGACTGGATCGATGAGGGGCTGGTTGGCGGTGTCCACGGAAGGACAGCTGGAGCGTTCCGTAAGATCGTTGTCCGTGCTGAAGCAATGGGAGCCTTCTTTTACATTCCAGCCGTAGTTGCCGCCTTTGGTGACGTTGTCTATCTCTTCATACAGGGACTGGCCCGCATCGCCTGCTATCAGCTGGTGGTTCCCGCCCATATCAAAGGAGAAGCGATAGGGGTTCCGGAAGCCATAGGCATATATCTCCGGCCGGACGGCTGTTCCTACATAGGGGTTATCGGGGGGGATCGTGTAAGCAGTGCCATTGTCGACGTCTATGCGCAGGATATTTCCCAGCAGATTGGCATAGAGATCCTGGCCATTGCCGCCGGCATTGACGGTATACCAGTCGGTGACATGTCCCGGGCCAACGTCGTCCTTATTACCGCCGTCGCCGATGGAAATATACAGGAAGCCGTCAGGGCCAAATTCGATGGTGCCGCCGTTGTGGTTGGCTTGTGGATGGTCTTCTTCCAGGATGACCCTTTCCGAGCTCATATCGGCCTGGCTGCCATCCGGGGTGACCTTGAATTCTGAAATTCGGGTGAGGCTGCTCCAGCTGGAGCCAGGTTCAGGGCCACCTGCGTGGGGAAGAGCCGTGTAGAATACATAGAACTTACCATTCGTCTTGAAGTCAGGGTGGAAGGCCAGCCCCAGCAGACCCCGCTCGTCATAGCCCGGATTGAGCGATACCAGTTTGGAAGAGATGTCCATAAAGGGAGTGGAGGCCATGGAGCCGTCGGCCTGGATGATCCATATCTTTCCTATCTGATCGACCACAAACAATCTTTTACTGTCATCGGCAGGGGCTGCCAATGCTACGGGGGAAACCAGACCACTGGCGACCATTTTGAGGTCGGGGCTGGCGTTGTTGTTGGCAGGAGGCTTATCATTCTTTTTGCAGGCGGAGGCTAAGAGCAATAGCGCAAAGATCCCTGCCGCGGTGGTGAATTTCATAGCTGAGGTTTTAAAAATAACGCGCAGGACGGCAGGGAAGTTGCTTTTACCTATGGGGAAAAAGCTCTACAGCGCAACCCCGGTGCGTGATTTGTCCGTTGTACTCTAAAATGCCAAGAGATGACAAAACGGAAACTTTTCTATATCACCGGTGGTATCTTCGGTGGGATCTTAGTCTTATTAGTGACCGCCTATTTTCTGGCCAATTGGCAGATACGCAAAAAAGTGGAAGAGCGGCTTCGCGCGTTGCCGCCCTCCTGGCGGGTGAACTACGGGGAGGTAAATGCCGACCTGTTTGGCGGGTCTTTATCTGTGGACAGCCTCGATGGCCATCAGTCGACAGAGGCGCGGCAGCTGTCTATCGGCAATGTGCGCCTTCATGGGATCAACTATCTGGCGCTGGCGAGATCACGCAAGCATGTAAAGATAGGCGGGGTAGAGCTTACCCATGTACGGGTGGAAGAGAAGAAACGGCTGGAGCTGGAGGGGGATATAGAGGTAGACTCCATATTGGTGGATGACATGGACAAACCCATGGACAGTACGAATGTGCATGCAGGCGCCATCCGGCTGAAGCTGTCCCGTGTCCGGTATACCATCCCCGATGCCTATGCGAAAATACGGTTGGCAAATCTTCGGCTGGACAGCCGGCGGCGCGAATTGCATATCGATACTATACGTCTGATACCCACCGTAGACAAGCTCGAGCTGGGGAAAATAAAGGGGCATCAAATGGATTTTGTCGAGGCGACCAGCTCGGGCGTGACAGTGGAAGGGCTGGATGTAATGGAAGTCCTGCAAAAGCGCCTGGTCGCGGAAAAAATAGATATCCGGCATAGTCATATATATGTCTTCAGGGACAGGCGGTTGCCGCTGGTCACCGATGTCAAGCCACTCCCCATCGACTATTTGAAGAGCCTGCCCTTGTCCATCCGGGTGGGGACCGTGAAGCAGGAGAGCGGCTCTTTTACCTATGAAGAGTTTCCCAAAAAAGGGAACAAGACGGGGATATTGAAGATCGAGCGTCTGAGCACTGCAGTGCGGCACCTGGTCAATCGTCCGGAGGCCGGTGACCCGGCGTTTGTCACTATCAGCGCCTCCGGGTCGCTGATGGGGTCGGGGACTGTGCAGACCGTGGTCCGGATGCCGCTTCGGAAGGGTGACCCTTATAAGATTGAAGGCGCCTTTCATGAGCTGGATGTTACTTCATTGAATCCTTCTGCGGAGAACCTGGGCGACATTCACCTTGAGTCGGGGATCTTGAACAGTCTGGTCTTTTCCTTTGATATGAATGAGGAGAAGGCCACGGGCAGGATCGTGGGAGAGTATCATAATCTTGTCGTGGACAAGCTGCGGGGTAAGGACAAAAAAAAGGTGGATAAACTGAAATCCTTTTTCCTGAAGAAGCTGATCATACCTAAAAATAAAGATAAGAGCCTGCCGGAGTCCAGGCGTACCGGCAAAGTGGATTATAAGCGGGATCGCCAGCGGTATTTTTCCTATTATATGCTGCATTCCCTGCTGGTAGGGATAAAGGCAAGCTTTACCCTCGGATTTCTTTTGCCGGGGTAGGGCGGGTGACGCCGTCCGGGAGTATATTTGCTTGATGAAAAAAGACATTCCCGTCTACGATATTGGCCATTTCAACAGGGAGGATATAGTTGTCAGCAGATTCGCCCCCTACCTGGAGTCGCATCGGGAATTCATACTACCGCATAAGCACAACTTTTATCACTTCCTGCTCTTCACAAAGGGTGGCGGAACCCATATGATAGACTTTAAGACCTTCCCCGTCGAGCCTTACCAGATGTATTTTATGAAACCCGGGCAGGTGCATTCATGGAATTTTGAAGGAGAGGTGGATGGGTATGTTATCAATTTTTCACCGCCTTTTTTTAAGGCGTTCTTATTAAACCCCGACTATATCGATCGGTTCCCTTATTTCAGCGGGGTCCTCGAGAATTCGGTGATCGCGTTGCCTGTCAGCATGCGGGAAGATGTGAAGAGGATCTTTGAGAACATTCTGGCGGAGACGGAGGCGGAGGACAGGCAAAGCATCGATATGATCAAGGCCTTGCTGGTGCAGCTGTTCATTAAGATTGGGAGACTGGGTTTTGAGAATACGGCTATCAAGGTGGGGTCGCATAGCTATACGGTAGTGCGGAATTTTTTGCGATTGCTGGAGCAGCATGTCGGAGAGCTGAAGCTGCCAAAGGAATATGCCGAACTGCTGTTTGTTACGCCCAATCATCTGAATGCCGTATGTAAAGAGGTCCTTGGCCGGACTGCGGGAGAGGTGATCCGCCACCGGGTGATACTGGAGGCAAAGCGGCTCATGGTAAACCAGGAGCTGTCCATCGCCGAGATAGGGTACAAGCTCAATTTTTCTGACAATTCTTACTTCTCCAAGTTCTTTTCAAAATATGCAGGTGTGTCGCCGGAGGAATTTCGTGCACGGCAATTGTTAACGTAAGCCGGCAGGAGACCTAAAGGCGTTTGTCCTCCAGCGAGGCGCTGTATCTTTTCAGGGCCGTGACGATGTTCTGTACTATTTTGTTCTGGCCTGCCTTGCTGTTGAGGTATTTTTCCTCTTCCTTATTGGTGAGATAGCCCGTCTCGATAAGCACGCTGGGCATGCCGGTGGCCTCGAGCACCCAGATGCCGACGTCCCGTTGCTGTAATCCCTGGCTGCGGCGACCGGATCTGATAAATTCATCGTGTACGAAAGAGCCGAACAGCGCGCTGTTGGCAAAATATTTCTTCTCGTACAGCTGCGCCCTGATCCGTGCTTCGGGGGAGTCCATGTCCATGGCGGTGGTGTCGCCCATATTCTCTTCATTGATCATGTCGCCTTTTGTCCCGCTCCTGTCGGCTTTCCAGATATAGACGGCGGCGCCTGTCGTTGTATTTTTTATCCATTTGGAGGTATATACGGGGACCTTTTTTTTCTTTCGGCCTTTTCCAATCCATTTGTATCCTGTCAGGCGTCTTTCTTTATAGCTACCGGGAGGACGTCCGTTGGAGTTGGCGTGGATACAGATAAAGAGATCTCCTTTGGACCTGTTGGCAAGCTCTGCCCTGTAGCGCAGGCCCTGGTGGATATCGGGAGCGTTGCCTGGCATGATGTCGGTGGTTCGGGTATATACGATCTTTATATCGGGGAATGCCTGCCTGATGGCTTTCCCCAGTTTGAGGGAGATGGCGAGGGTAACGTTCTTTTCTTTGGAAAAGAGGCCATGGGTGCCAGGATCGAATCCGCCGTGGCCGGGGTCGATGACGATGGTGTGGAGGGGTGTTTTTTCCAACGGGCGGGTGATGGCGCTGAAGGAGGTGGCGGACCAGGCTATTGCTGTCAGGAGAAGCCATAAACACGTCATCTTTGTCCTATTCATCAGGGGATTTTGGGGGCAAAGATACCGTAAACCTACATTTTGGAGCGGTATCTGCCATTGATTTTAAGGTGATGCCTCCTGTCACGGACGGCACTGCGGATGCTGTCATACTGGCGGGCCGAAATAAATTTATTGTTGATAGCCATGTTGCGGCACGAGCATATAGAAGCAGATCCAGTCATATTGAGTATGAGGGACACCACCGTTTTTGTCTATAATAGAGAAAATAATCATATGGATGTCACTTACTCGGAAAAGCAGGATTTCAGATCGCACAAACTGGCAAAAGATCTTCCTTCCGAGGTGGCGGTGGACATGGCTTACAAGCGTATGAATCTCCGGCGACGATCCATTACAATATGCGATTTAACTTTTCCGTTAGTGATCCGGTATACTTTCCCCCTATGCTGAATGCCGAGTGAAGCGCAATTCCTTTGCTGATCGTGTTTAAAAAATTGTAGAGAATTTAAATATTATGTACAAGAACGTGCCGATAAGGGCTTTTCTCGTTATGTTTTCTGGTTTTTTTGCTGCCTGTCATTCTTCCCCCAATGCGCCGGAGGCTGCGGCGGACAGTCCGGCTGTTACGCGGCCGGCATTGCCGATGTTCAAGCGTAATCCTCAATTCAGGGAGCATGTGAGCAAGGAGCCGGTGGCCGAGTACAAGGTGAAGACGGATAGTAAGCTCAACGATCTGTATTTTGTGGTGCAGCTGTATGAGACGAAGGAGACGATGAAGTACCGGGCGAAAGTGGAGTTTGAGGGATTGGAGGGGAATGATACGGTGAAATTGCCGGACATGGGGACGCCGCCGAAGCCTGTGTTACAGAAGGGACCGGAGGAGTATTCGTGTATTATAGGGTTGCTGGATAATAAGCAGCGGTTCCGCGAGCTGAAGAAGGTATATGTGACGGATAAGGGGAAGCAGCTAAAGATCACTACGCTGAAACATTATATAGTGACGGAGGATTACCGGTTGGTGGGACAGTAGGGGTGGGCCTGCCTAAAATTCAAAGACCCCGACTTTCGTCGGGGCTCTGGTGCCCAGGACTGGATTTGCAACCTATTCATTATCAATTGCAAGTATTTTTCGAGTGTCATCCGCGGGTGGAACTTGGCGATAGAATCTGGTTATGTGCTGGTTACGGGATTTTTGTATATTTGTATCTGATGACTTCGCAACAACAAATATTGTTAGAGCGTATAACTATTGTTCCAGGACTAATGGGCGGTAAGCCCACTATTCGTGGAATGAGGTTTCCAGTAGGGGACATCCTCGAATTGTTATCCAGCGGGCTCACTGATAAAGATATTCTCGAACAGCATCCAATCTTAGAAAGAGAAGATATTCAAGCAGCTTTGCTTTATGCCTCTCTCAAAATGAAAAACACCGTTGTTATCCATGCAGCCTGATTGGGAGATTTGGTTGGATACAAATATTTCACCAGCCATCGCTAAATGGATGAATGAAGAAACCGGTATTATTGTCAAATCCTCATATTCTCTTTCCCTTCATCATTTAACCGATCTTGATATTTACCAGCGTGCTCGTGCACAAGGAAATGTGATCCTGCTTTCGAAAGATGCAGACTTTCCCGAACTGATCAGTCGCTTGGGCTCTCCGCCGAAACTGATCTCATTGAGGATAGGCAATTGCGATAATCGAACTCTTTGGGATTTCTTACGAAAGCATATTCAAAAGGCATTTGAGCTTCTTACTGCTACTGACACGGATATTGTTGAACTAGAATAGTCTGAGGACCTGTCATATTTTTGAAACAGGCCAATTACCTATATCTATACTCAGGAACATTTTGGTAGTGACTCTTGTTTGATCAAAAAAACTTAAGTGTTCTTTCAACAACATTAATTCCCCTCTCTTTAGTTCAGCCCGAAGATAATTGCTATATCTTGTCAGGTCTTGTCGCTCATTATTATTTACTTCTCAAATCAGGTGTTTTCACGGTTGACCGCCAATAAGTGCGCATGCGCCGTGCAGTTATGTTAATATTCACGCAGGGGAGAGCCACCAAGAACGTGCCTTTTTTGCATTGTTTTTCATGTGTGTGCCGACTTTTGGCGTAGCTAACAGACTGAGTGTGAGATTATTAGAAAGGGTAAAATAAAAAAGGCTTTCATAACCTATGATTATCAAAGCCTTTTTGGTGCCCAGGACTGGATTCGAACCAGCACACCTCGCGGCGCTGCTACCTGAAAACAGTGCGTCTACCAATTTCGCCACCTGGGCATCCTCTTGAATGTGAACCTTCTGTAAGAAGACGGTACGCATTCGGGGTTGCAAATATAGGAAAAGAAATACAATATTCTTCCGCAAATTCAGTTTATGTCAAAAATCCTTATAAAAACCACAAGATCATGAGCAGAAAGACACAGGAAACAACCATCCACGCTGAAAACCCCACCTCCACCCTCATACAGGTGATCTTCGAAGAGCAGATCTGGAGCCGCTCCGACTTTTCATAGAGAGGGATTGGCGGGTTAAGAATCCGCCAGCAGGTCGTAATATTCCTCGTCCTCATTCTTCCCGCCAAAGCCTTTCCCCAAGTCGTCGATTGATTCCACAAATTCGATGGACCTGATCCATTTTACCATCTTATAGCCGAGCTGGTTTTCCACACGCAGGCGTAATGGCGCTCCAAGTTCGACTGATAGTGGTTCACCTCCAATGCTAAGCCTGTAGCTTGAAAAATTCTGCGCTGCGAGCTCCCGCCATTCAGCAGATTGAGGGATCTTGCCATTGACCCAAAAATAGGGGCTGATGTCTTTAGGCTGATAGTACAGCCTGGGCTTCAGCCGGTCGA
>Ga0207674_10002582_pt1 | contig 22794 bp, 25 predicted proteins | sample KBSCornC72_FD_184303 | JGI IMG/M metagenome (GOLD analysis project Ga0207674, IMG submission 184303) | Corn rhizosphere microbial communities from Kellogg Biological Station, Michigan, USA - KBS Corn C7-2 (SPAdes) (version 2) | ecosystem: Host-associated > Plants > Roots > Rhizosphere > Soil ...
CGTGACGTAGTCGCGGGCGAAGTCGCGCCCGAACTGCGTCTTGAGCACGCCGCCCACGACGATCGCGATGAGCAGCCCGAGCGCGAGCAGCGTCATGGCGCTGGAAAGGACGACGAGTCGGCGGCGCGTCACGCGCGTGCGTCCGTCAGAACGCCTGGCCAATCGAGGCCTGGAAGCTCAACCGATTCCAGAAGCTCGATGCCTTGGGAGGCTGATACGACGTTAGGCACTCCTTCGTCGGTGCCTGCTGGGCCGGCTTCTCGGTTGGCGCATAGCCGCCCTTGTGCCACCCTGTCACGGGCAGGCCGTTCCCGGGACTCACGCAATAGAGCGGCGCCTCGCCGGCCTGCTCGGGGGCGTCATAGTACGCCGCCCCAGCCTGACGCTGGTACGGGTTGAACCCCACATCGAGGCGAATGGGGCCCACCGGCGACGCGAGGCGAATGCCAACCCCGGGAGTGATTCGTACGCTGCTGAACGACTCCTCGATGCCGGCGCCTCCGCGAGTCCACACTTGTCCGGCGTCCGCAAAGAACGCGAACTGCAGCTTGTCGGAGATGTAGGGACTTGGCATGCGGAGCTCGAGGTTCGCCACCAGGACACTGTTACCGCCAACCGGAAGCGTGCGAAACCTCTTCGCCGGATCCGACGAGAAGTACACGGTGTCGGGCGCGTCCACCGTCGGATACTCGCATGGCCCCGTCGGCGCGCTACAGACCTTCACCGTGTCTGGTAGATACACTATTGGACCAAGCTCGTTCTGCTTGAACCCTCGCACGGTGTTCGCCCCGCCGGCGTAGAGCCGCTCCTGCTGTGGTATGAATACCGTTGTGTCGGTGCCAAGCGTCACCTCTCGCCCGAACACTAGGCCCCCACGCAAGCGGGCCACGAGCACCGAGTTTCTGGGCAGCGCCCAATACCAGCTCACATCCCCGAGGATCTTGTTGAACTGCAGATCGGGGTCCGAGCCGATGAGCTGATTCGCAGTCCTCAGCTCGAGGGACATCGTCGAGCCCCCCGTCGGGTAGAACGGATTGTTTCGCCGGTCGCGCCCGAACGTGCCGCTCACCGTCGCCAACCTTTGCGAACGCTTCAGGAAGTTCTGCTCGTTCACATCGCAGATGCCGATGACGCCGCAGAAGATCGCCGGCTCGGCATTCGTACGTCCGTATTCGAGCTGGTACGCGTACGTCGCGCCAATCCGCCGAGGCAGTTGCTGGTTGAGCGACAGAATGCCACCGACCGGTGTGTACCGTTGGTATACCTTGTACTCGGACCGGAGCTCGCTGTAGACCGTGAGGCTCGGGAGCATGCGTAGGCCGAACAGCGACGTCTGGTGCAGGGTTGCGCCGACGTAGTAGTTGAGCGTGTCGCTGTAGACGTCCTCTCGTGCTTTCGAGCAGATGTCACCGAGCATACCGGTCGCCTCCGTCGGATACCCCACGCCGATCTTCGACGCCCGCGCGCTGATATCGAGGCGTCGCAGCCCGCCGAGAAACCCGGCGTCCGAGTAGTCGACCTGCGTGCGGAAGCAATCGAGCGTGGCCCACCCCACCGACGGCCGCAGCGATCGCATGAACGTCTCGGCAAGCGTGACGTCAACGTCGATCGTAGAATCTCCCGACGGCGCGAGACTCGCCGTGTCCGGGCGCACTTCGACGTGACGGTACGCGTCCGAGAGGTACAGCGCCCGCTTCGCATTCTCGAGCTCGCGCTCGCGATAGAGATCACCCGGCCCAAACCCGAGCCCCTTTTGAACCTGCGCCTTCGAGATCTGCTCTGTGGCTCCTTCGCGCGGAGTTACGGTGATATTCACGGCGCCGATGTGCGCGCGCGGGCCCGTCGCCACGTCGAACTTCACCGAAGCCACGCGCGCCGCGGAATCGGACTCGTAGCTGCGAAACAGGTCGGCCGCCGGATATCCGTTATTCCTCAACCGCCGCAGGATGGTGTCGCGCGACGCCTCCAGGGCAATCTTGTCGAACCGCTCGCCGACCTTGATCGGAAGGTCTCGGACGATGCGGTCACTCCGCGGCACCGAGTCGAGCCCGGTGATCGTGAGATCCTTGATGATGATCGGGTCGCCTTCCTGAATGCCGAAGACGACGCGCACCGCCTGCTTTCGGACGGTGTCGACGCGTGCGCCGACCTTCGTCCCGGTGAATCCATGCTGGTTGTAGAAGTACAACAGGCGGATCGGGTCGCGCTTGACCTCGAGCGTGTCGAGACAGCGTCGCGTTCCGATCCTGATCACGCGGCGAAACCACGACGATGGCGTCGTGACGAGCCCGATGGCGAGCTGCGCGTTCGAGAAGGCGTGGTTGCCAACGAATTCCACACCCACGACCTCCATGTCGCCTCGGTCGCAGGCGATGTCCTGCGCCGACACGGTGGTCGGAGCGGCCAGCGACAGAGCAGCGACGACGAAGCCGAGTGCGAGCAGCGCTCGGCAATGACCCATCAGTCGGACGCCCCGCTCGTCAGGCGCTTCGCGGGCGCGGCAGCCGGGAGTTTGCCTGGGTCGAGTGGTGTCCGCTGGAGCAACAGATAGGCGACGTAGAATGCGAGTGCCCCCACACCCACGCCCACCCCTAACGCCGGCAGCAGCTCGCGCGCGTCGAGTGCGCGGCGATACACGTATTCGCTTTTGATGCGTGGCGCTTCGCGTTTGAGCATGTGCCGCGATTGACGGTTTCAGTGAGCCACCGACTTACACCGACTCGACCTGGATGCTCCCCGCACCTTGTTGCTTGGCACGGCGCTTCGTGTCGGCGGCCTGCATCCCGAAGTGCGCCAGGCTGACCCAATTCTGCGGACACACGAACATCACGGCGGCGGACACGTGCGCGAGTGGAAAGCGCTTGATGTGTCCGTCGCGATCGACGCCCGTGAAGTGCCCACTCTCCGCGGCCTCGTCGCCCACAGCTCTCGCGATGACGTCCCGAAACCGTCGCGCGCACTCGTGCACCACCGCCTCGGCATGCGGCTGCGTCGTGACCACGATGAAGTCATCGCCGCCAATGTGGCCGACGAAATCCCCGCCGCCTTCACCGACCACCGCGTATGCCGAGTCCCGAATCGCGGCGCCGAGGCCACGAATGACGATGTCGGCGGTCGCGAAGCCGAACGTGTCGGCAAACGCCTTGAAGTTGTCGAGATCGAGATAGCACACGGCGAACGGGTCGCCCTTCCCAACGCGTTGCGCGATCTCCTTCTCGATCGCGTGCCCGCCAGGCAATCCACTCGTCGGATTGCGATCGCCTTCACGTTCGACGAGCCGAAGGAGTGCGGACACGCGCGCCCGCAGCTCTCGCGGATCGAACGGCTTGGCGAGATAATCGTCCGCGCCTGCCGCGAAGCCCTCGATCTTGCTCTCGACCTCGGACTGAGCCGTGAGCATGAGTACCGGGATTCGCGATGTGAACGGATTCCGCTTCACGTTACGACAGACCTCGAACCCCGACATCCCGGGCATACTATGGTCGAGGATGACAAGGTCCGGCTCGCGCTCTCGAATGGATGCGAGTGCGGCGAGCCCATCTTCAGCCAGGCAGACCTCGTGACCCGACGACCGGAAGAGGTCACGCAACATGTGCCGCATGTCCTCGTTGTCGTCGGCGAACAGCAGGTAACTCACGATCTCACAGCAGCCTAGCGTAGATTGACGGAAGGAACCGGGGTCCGGTAAGTTCTCGTGTTTCACCTGCCATTGTCAATGCGCATTCGTGTACTGTCGTTCGCTGTCGCGACTTACGCCATCGTCGCCGCCGCTTGTCGCGGCGGGGAGTCGGCGCCCCAGCGAAGCTCGCTGGTCGACTCTCGCGACACCTATGATCCACGCTCGCTCGACCCTGCTCTCTCGACAGACGTACCGACTGGTCGCGCGGTCTCATACGTGTTCGATGGCCTGACACGGTTCACCCCGGATGCGCGCGTTGAACCAGCACTCGCCGAGCGCTGGACTGCTTCACCAGACGGGCTCACCTACACGTTTCATCTTCGCCGCGGAGTCACGTTCCACGACGGAACGGCGTTCACCGCCAAGCAGGTGGTGCACAGCTTCGAGCGTGCGCTCAACCCCGCGACGAAAGGCGGCCGCGCCGAACCACTCGTTCCCATCAAGGGCGCGGCCGAGTTCGCGGCAGGGAAAACGAAGTCCGTCTCTGGCCTTTCAGCACCGAACGACACGACCGTCATCATCACACTGGCCGAGCCGCTCGCCGCGTTCCCCAAGCTGCTCGCGATGCCGGTCGCGTCGATTGTACCCGATACAACGCCCGCCGATTTCGGCCAGCATCCGGTCGGCACCGGACCGTGGAAGTTCGTGGAGTGGAAGCACGACGATTACCTGAAGTTCGCGCGCAACGACAAGTATTGGGGGGGCGCACCCGCGACGGACACGCTAACGGCGCGCATCATCCCTGAGCCAAGCACCGCCGTCGCGGAGTTCGAGGCCGGCAACGTCGACATCCTGGTCATCCCCCAGGGCGAGACAGCAGCCTGGGAGCAGACGGACGAGAAGCAGGCGATGCTGCAGAGCGCGCCGGCCCTCATTCTTTATTACGTCGCGATCAACACCACCAGAGGCCCGCTGACCGACGCCCGCGTACGTCAGGCGATCAACTACGCGGTCGACACACGAACCATCCTCAAGCAGCTGATGAGCGGACGCGGCTATCTCGCTCCAGGTGTCGTCTCCCCCATCCTCGATGGCGCGGACACGTCGAGGGCTCGTTATGCATACAACGTGGCCAAGGCGAAGCAGCTGCTCGCCGCGGCCGGTCACCCGAACGGCATCGATGTCGAGCTCTGGCACTCGCAGGACGCGGTGATCGCCAGGCTGTCGCAGGCGGTTCAGGGATACCTGAACGCGGCAGGCATCCGCACGAAGCTCGTGCAGCGCGACGCGTCGTCGGCGCGTGAGGCGGCGCGAAAGGGTGAGACCGACATGACGCTCAAGACGTGGTACGCCGACTATCCCGACGCGGACAGCTTCCTCTACCCGTTGCTGTACTCCGGCAGTAAAGGCCCCGGCGGCAACGTCTCGTTCTACGCCAACCCGGCGTTCGACAAGCTCGTCCTGTCCGCTCGGCGTGAACAGGATGATGTGAAGCGCGCCTCGCTCTACCGCTCCGCCGACTCGCTCGCCTACGCCGACGCGGCTCTCGTGCCGCTCTTCTTCTACAACGATCTCTACGCAGTTCAGCCGTGGATCAGGAACTTCAAGGTACCGACGATCTTCAACGGCCAGCGCTGGACGGACGTGAAGATCGTCGGCCCTGAGGTCCGTCAATGATGTTTGCCTAACGACAAAAAGCAGTTGACCGATGACCGAGAACCAATGACCCAGCACCCGGAACCGAAAACTCGCCATCACATCTCGAGACGCCATGGCGAGTCAGTGGTGGGTATTGGGTCATTGATTCTCGGTCATTGGTCTTTAGAGCGTACAGCGGTTCGCATCACTCCGCCATCAGCCGCCGCTCTTGCCTAGCTTCCTCCTCCGCCGAGTTCTGCTGGCCATCCCGACGCTGGTGGGGGTGCTCGTGGTCGTTTTTCTGTTGCTGTACGTCGCCCCTGGCGATCCGGTGCAGGAGATGGTTGGCGAGCGCGCCGACGCCGAAACGATCGCGCGGCTGCGACGGGAGCTTCGGCTCGACGATCCGGTGCCGGTGCAGTTCGCGCACTATGCGGGTGGTGTGCTGAGCGGGGATCTCGGTACCTCGTACATCACCGGACGCCCGATTCTTCGGGACATCGCCGAGCGGTTTCCGAAGACGCTGCTTCTGGCGGCAACCGCCATGGTGCTCGCGGCAATCCTTGGCATCTCGATCGGCGTCGTCACGGCGCGCTGGCCTGGCGGCTTGCTCGACCGTGTGACGTTAGGCGCCGCCTACCTCGGGATCTCGTTCCCGGTGTACTGGGTCGGCCTCCTGCTCATCCTGCTCTTCGCGGTCACGCTTCGGTGGCTCCCGCCGTCGGGCTACGGCCGCGCCCAGTACCTCGTCCTGCCAGCGCTGGCGCTGGGCTCGAGATCGATCGCCTTTCTGGCGCGAGTCACACGCTCGTCGATGCTCGAGGTCCTCGGCAGCGATTTCGTTCGCACCGCACGGGCCAAGGGCCTCGTCGAGCGGACCGTCATCGTCCGGCACGCGCTGCGCAACGCGCTGATTCCGGTGATCACCGTCCTCGGGCTCGACTTCGGCTACTACCTGACCGGAAGCATTCTCACAGAAACAATCTTCAGCTGGCCGGGCCTGGGGCGTTATGTCGTGAATGCCATCTCGCGTCGCGACCTTCCGGCAATCCAGGGCTCGGTGCTGTTTCTCAGCGTGGTGTTCGTTGCCGTCAACCTCCTCACAGACCTCGCGTACGCGAAGGCGGATCCCCGGGTATCGTATGAGTGACGTTGACCCGATGGCAGGATCGGCGCTCCCGATGACCATGGAGGAGTACGAGCAGCTCGCCGCACGGACGCTGAACCTGTCACTGACTCGCGATCAGCGCCTCCTGGACGCGGCGGCTGGCCTGTCCGAGGAGGCGGGTGAAGTGCTCGGTCTCGTCCGTAAGCACCTGTTCATGGGGCACTCGATCGACGTTGCGCGCGTGACGATCGAGTTGGGCGATGCGCTCTGGTGCCTAACGACCGCGGCCGGCGCACTCGGGGTGTCGCTCGAGCAGGTCGCGGCGGCGAACATCGCGAAGCTGCGGACGCGCTACCCCGAGGGATATACCGACGCGAGGAGCGTGGAGCGGGACGGCGAGTAGTGACAACCGCTACTGTTTGGTCAGCGTCAGCTCCACCCGCACACCGCTGAACGTCTCGTCGCCGACGAGCGTCTTGCCAACCGGCTTGAACGACACGTCCTCGACGAACGAATCGCTCGGCACATCTTCGATCTCGACCTGACCGTTCTGGAGCTTCCAGGTCCCCGCGAAATCTTCATCGACGGCCTGGCTCGGCACGGTCACGTGGCCGGTGACCGTGCCGTCCGCCGCGAACGTCGTCGTGACCGATCCACCTTCCTGAAGCACGTCCTCGGTGCCTAACGGGCTCGTGACCACGAATCGCGTCGCCTTGTAGGTGCCTGCGACCGTCGCGGTCGTCGGGGCCGTCGGAGCATTGTCGTCGTTGGAGCACGCCGCGACGAACAGCAGCGCACCCGTGATGGCAAGTGTGCCAATCCGCCTGACGAGTGGCATATCGTGACCTCCTCCCTCCGTTACAGCGCTGCCCGCGGAACCGCGGGCGTGGAGGAAATCATTATGCGAGAACCGTGCGAACGAAACGACCAATGGTGCAGGCGGCGTTGTCCCGTCTCCAACACCGCCATGGAGGCACGATTAGCTGACGTCGATACAGTACGGTGGCTGGAGATGCACGAACCAACACGGATATCCGGAAGTCGTCCGCAGTGCGAACGGCTGCTGGATCCAGTAGGGCGCGGCATAGGGCCGTGGATCCATCCGAACGGCGATGGTGCCAACCCAGCCACCACTGACCAGGTCCGGCTTCACTCGGACGTCGATGTACTTGTTGAGATCGAGGCGCACCCCGTTACCACTCACCAGGCCACCGAACGCATCGTCGATGTCGACAAACCAGCCGATGGCACCACCTTCCGGCGTGATCACGTAACACGAGATCCCCATCCCCGGGCGGCTCGTGCCGGTGACGCGAAAGCCGTCCCGCTTCAACAACAGGGAATTCCATTCTTCGTTCTCGATGATCGCGTACGACTCGCAATGCACCAGGTTTTCATTGGTGATTGGGTCTGGCACCGAACCGGGCAGCCAGTCCCATACCACAAACGGGCTGGTCACCCAACTCCCGGAGATGTCGAGCGGAATGCGTTGCGCGGCGAGGGAGGATTCCACCGGCGCAGGGGGTGCGAGCGGATCAGCGGCCGAGCAGGCGAGCGTTCCACCAAGCGTTAGGGCTACGAGCGCAGCGATCGAACTCCGCACAGTGAGCTCCGGTTGGTCGCGAACCCACAATAACATTGAACGCCCGAAGCACAAGCCCGGACTAGAGGCCTACGTAATCCCCCTGCCATTACCTAACGCGATCCAGGCATCCGTGATCCCGCAGCCGCGCGGCTATGATCCCTGCTGATCGACACACCCGTTGGACTGAGCTCCGCTGACCAGGTGCGGGCCTGGCAGCGCGAGCTCGCCGATCTGCGCGAGCGCTACCGCGACGATCCGGAGGCGTTGGCGTGTGTCGCCCGGTCCGAGGCCCATGCCGAGAACCTGTTCGAGGTGATCCCGACGCTGTCGCCGATCCCCACGTGGGAGCAGCTCCTCGACCGGTGGGCCGCGGAAGTGTCGACGCTCGAGACGCGAACGGCCTAACGCCGCCTTACCAGGCCTCTTCCTCGCTGGCGTCGCATCGCGCGACCTCCTCTAGAAGAGCTTGGCAGTGCCGGAGGACGCGGTGCTGCGTGTCGATGAGCCGGTCCAGGGCCACCCGGCTCGGGTCCCCGCCCAGCGCGGCGTGGTAGCGCGCGCGGAGCAGCTCGAGCGCGTCGTGCGACCGCGCCACGGTGATACAGTCTGCCGCGAGCTCGATTCGCACGGGGGTCGGCGCTCAGCCGTCGACGGGCGGGACGACGCCGTTGGTCTCCTGGACCCAGCGGTCATCGATCGTGGCGAGCCGGATCTTCATCCGCACGAGGTCCAGCACCAGCGCGGCAAAGTCCGCGTCCGCAAGATGGCTACACGCCGGCCGCAGCCGCGCGGCGATGTCGGCCACGACGATTTCCGCCGCCGTGGTGCCGGTCACACCGGTTGCGCCTTCGCGCGCGAGCAGCCGACAGAAGCTCGGGTCCCGCGTAAGCTCGAGCGCGATCAGGGCGAGCGGCCCGTCAGTCGAGCCCGGGGACGGGGACGCGCCGTCGGGGTGCAACGGAGTGGCCATTCGCGCCACCTCCGAAGTGGGTCCGCCAGCATGTCCGCAGGGCACGCCGGATCCGGCGCGGACGTACCTATCGGCAAACCTGGGACGTGTGAAACGTGCGCGGCCGCGCGGCCGTTCGACAGGGGTGTCGTACGGCTCTGCCTACGGAGTTGCCTCGTCCGTTCTGTTTCCGCGTTGCGGCGCCGCCCCGTCGCTATGCGGTTCGGCGCGCGCGGGTATCCCGGCGTCGATCGCGGCGAATCGGATCCGAGTCTCGGCGATGTCGCCCACGAGCCGGGCGAACTGGTCGTCGCTCAGATGCTGACAGACGTGCCGCAGCCGGGCCGCGATCTCACTCACCAGCGCGTCACGGCGCGCGATGCGCCGTGCTCCCATACCCAGGTCGTCCGTGTTGTCCGCCATCCCCTCCGCAGGGGCGCAAGCCTGGTGCCCCGACCTCCGCATACGGCCGAATCTCGTTAGGCTAGTCGAACAGGGGACCCGGGCTGGACCAGTCGCGAGTTTCGCCACGCCCAACGCGAGTCCGCGGAGCTCGCGGTCGCTGAGCGCCGAGGCCGCACGGAGCAGTCGGGCGATTTCGTGGCGCGGCGCGCGGCGAAGGACGGCGCGCCCCCGCGAGGTGAGCCGTGCGATCACCCGGCGCCGGTCGACGTCGGCTACCGAGCAGATGACATATCCCTCGACCGCGACACGTCTGACGACGACGCTGCCGGCAGGCGGGCGGAGCCGGAGGCCTTGAGCCGCAGCGCGCGGACGAGAGCGCCGAAGGCGTCCACGATCGCGGCGATATCCGCGGCGCGGCGGTCGCGGCCGTCAGTTTGGCGCGATCCTGGAATTCGCGCATGTCTGGTGCGGGAAACAACGTTCGAAGACGACGCGAATTCTTCGATCGCGGTGAGGCAGGTTATCTCGCTGTCGGCGGCACACCAGGCGTGTGCACCTGTCTAAGCTGCGGCGAGGAATTCGACCGCGGCGGAAAATGGCACCCTGACGCTCGAGCGGCTGCCCCTCGACGGCTACACCACCACGCTTCAACCGCTCAAGGAGCGACGGAACCGCACCGCGCTGGTGCTTCCCTGCTGGTGGGCGTAGCACGACGCCGCCGCGGACGGTCTGGTGCTCGGCGAGCCTAACGCCGGCAGGATCTCGCAAAAGGTCACGGCGTGGGCTCGCATCTGCGGCGAGGATCTTCGGCGTGTGGGAGGACGGCGAGAAGGCGCGTCCGGGCAACGACCGGTGGGCCGCTGAAGAGTCTCACGCAGTGCCCGCTGATTTTCCTCTGGTTCTGCTGCGGTCGCGGACGCGCTTGCTCGCGCCTCCGCGATCAGAATGCCTGACTGTTGAAACAGCTCGGACGCGCGTTCGATACGTCGTCGAAGATCTGCCAGCCTAACGGCGCGCGGTCCCATTCTCGTCCGACCGCCCAATCGTTGCGACAAAAGGCGCAAGATATCGCACAGGGCACCGAAGTCCTTACCCCGTAACGTCAGTCGTCCTTCTGTCCGAAGATCTCCATGTTCGAGCTGTGACCCGGGTTCACCTTCTTGTCTGGGTAGATCCAGTGCACCGCCTGGTTCACCGCGATCGCGGCCTCCCCAAACCCCGTCGCGATCAGCTTGAGCTTCCCGGGATACGTCGTGATGTCGCCCGCCGCGTAGATCCCGGCTCGTCCCGTCTCCATGGTGCTCGTCACGGTGATCTCATCGTTCACGATCGAGAGGCCCCACTCCGAGATCGCCCCGAGATCGCTCACGAACCCCAGCATCGGCAGAATCGCGTCGGCGTCGATCGCGCGGGTTGTCTTCCCCTTGATGTCCTTCAGAACGACGCCGCTCACGCGCTCGTCCGTCGCAGTGATGTCGGCGAGCTCGTGGAACGTGAGGAGCTGGGCGCGCCCTGCCGCGGCCGCCGCCTGCACCTCACTCACCGTCGCGGCGTGCGCGCGAAACCGGTCGCTCCGGTGCACCAGCGTCACGGACGCAGCGCGGTCGAGCAGCTGATGCGCCCAGTCGAATGCCGAGTCGCCACCGCCGATGATCACGATGCGACGGCCGCGAAATTCCTCTGGATCCGTCACGATCTCGTGCACGCCACGCCCATACCACGGCGTCGCACACGCCTGCGGCAGTCGACGCGGCGAGAAGGCGCCAATGCCGCCCGCGATCACCACCGATCGGGAAGGGAAATTCTGCCGCTCGGTCGACAGCACGAAATGACCGTTCTCCTGCGTCAGCCCCACCACCCGTTCACCAAGGTAGGACTTCGCACCGAACTGGCCCGCTTGCGCGGCGAGCTGCTTCACGAGGTCCTTCGCGAGAATCTTCGGAAAACCGGCGACGTCGAAGATCCACTTCTCCGGATACAGCGCCGTGAGCTGTCCGCCCGGGTCCGGCAATGCGTCCACGATGCGCGAGGTCACCTTGCGCATCCCCGCATAGAACTGGGCGAACAGACCCGTAGGTCCGCCGCCGATGATCGTGATGTCCGTGGGCTCGTGCGTCGTCATGCGGTCGAAGAATAAGGCTAGCTTATTCGCATGACCACCAAGATCTATACGAAAACCGGCGACACCGGAGACACGGGTCTCTTTGGTGGCGGCCGTGTTGGCAAGGACCATCCGCGCGTCGAAGCCTATGGCGACATCGATGAGCTCAACGCCGTGCTCGGGATGGCACGTTCGGTCGAGATGATGCCACGCATCGACGAAGTGCTCGTGCCGATCCAGCGGGACTTGTTCGCCATTGGCGCCCTGCTCGCAACGCCCAATCCCGGGAAGATGCGCGAGCAGCTCGCGAAGGCTCGCGTCGACGGTGACCGCATTGCGCAACTCGAGCGCGCGATCGACGATGGCGAGGAGGAGCTCGAGCCGCTCAAGGCGTTCATCATACCGGGCGGCACACCGAAGGCGGCCGCGCTGCACGTCGCGCGCACCGTGTGTCGCAGAGCCGAACGTCGCGTCGTCCATCTGCGACGAGACGCCGACACCGAGATCCCGCAGCTCGTCGTGATCTACCTGAATCGCCTCTCGGACCTGTTGTTCGTGCTGGCTCGCGTGGCCAATCGGCGCGCGGGCGCCGGCGAAGTCACCTGGTAACCCGCATGCGGACCATCGACACGCTCGGCTACCCGATCGTCGTCGCATCGGGTAGCCTGGCGCAGGTCGCGCGGATTGTCGAGCAGCACGCCGCGTCGCATCGGTATGTCATCATCACCGATGACAACGTCGCGCCGCACTACCTCGACCACGTCTCGGCGTCGTTGATCGAAGCATCAGCCCGGGGTGTGACGAGTGATCGCGTGCACACGGTCGTCATTCCCGCGGGCGAGGAACACAAGACACGGGAGCGCTGGTCCGCGATCACCGACACCCTGCTCGCGCACGGATGCGGGCGCGATACGGCGATCATCGCGTTGGGTGGTGGCGTCATCGGCGATCTCGCCGGCTTCGTCGCGGCGACCTACATGCGCGGCATTCCGATCGTGCAGATCCCGACGACGCTGCTCGCGATGGTGGATGCGTCGGTGGGCGGCAAGACCGCGGTCGATACGCCCGCCGGGAAAAACACCGTCGGCGCGTTCCACCCGCCGGCGGCGGTCATCATCGACCCCGCGACCTTGGCGTCGCTTCCGGCGCGCGAGCTTCGTTCCGGTCTCGCCGAAGTGATCAAGCACGGCGTGATCGCCGACCGCACCGTGATCGACGAAGTGGAGGCGATCACGCCGGCGTTGCTTGCCGCACGCGCGTCAGGCGCGGCGCTCGAGGCCATGATCCAGCGCAGCGTGCGAATCAAGGCGGACGTCGTCGCTGCGGACGAACGAGAGCGCGGACTGCGCAAGGTGTTGAACTTCGGTCACACCATCGGCCACGGCGTGGAAGCGGCCAGCGAGTACTCGTTGCTGCACGGTGAGGCGATCGCGATCGGGATGGTGGCGGAAGGCCGGCTGGCGGAAAACCTTGGGATTGCAACCGTCGGCACGGCGGCGGCGATCGAGGACGCGGTGACGCGTGCCGGCCTCCCGTCCCGAGCGCCGGACGCTATGGCGCCGGATCGCGTGCTCGCGCTCATGCGGTCTGACAAGAAACAGCGGCGTGGCGTACTCGAGTATTCGTTGCCGAAGCGCGTGGGCGAGATGGCCGGCGAGTCGTCCGGATGGGGCATTGCTGTCGATGACTCGGTGGCCTTCGAGGTGATTCGCACGGTCTGTTGAAACGGGCCAGTTCCGCGTTCTCCCGATTCCCGATTCCCGACCAAGGTACGCCGCTTGCTCATGCATAACGGCAGACTCCTTCCGGAGACAGCAATGTCGTCCTTCGGCACTTACCTCGTCGGTTTCATAATTCTGATCATCGGGCTCGGCGTTGCCGCCTACCTGTTGAACGTGCCACCCACCTGGATTCTTGTCGGCGTCGTCGTACTGCTCGGGATCGGAATTCTCATGGCGACATCGCGAACGAAGCCGCGCGATCCACCAGCGGTCTGACCAATTTTGCCGTGAAAGTTCAGAAAATCGGAGAGGCCAACCGCCTCTCCGATTTTTGCGCCTCTCGCCCGACACAATCACAAATTGTTTCTCGCCAACAACATCCCACACTCCGATCGCTCAACATTACGTCACCGTTAAAAAAGCTGTTGACCTTGATAACTCCCCCGTGCTATAGTGCCGCCTCTCTGCTGACCAAGCCCGCGAGCAATCCCCCCCGCGCTCGCATCACCTTCGCATGGTAAGGGGCGTGTATGCAGCAAGTGACCGAGAGCAGGTCTAAAGGGTTCTTCCGTTCCTCCCCCTCCACCGCTTTCGATCAGTATTTACAGGACATTCAAAAGCTCCCCTTAATAACCGATCCCGAAGAAGAGAGACGGTTAGCGCGACGAGCGCAAAAGGGCGACGAAAAAGCCGCTGAGCGGCTGGTAACGGCGAATCTCCGCTTCGTCATCTCCTACGTGAAGAAGTACCAGGGCCACGGCCTCGACCTGAGCGAGCTCGTCGCCATTGGCAACGAAGGCCTGCTCAAGGCAGTCCGAAAGTTCGACCCAGACCAGGGCGTCAAGTTCATCTCGTACGCCGTCTGGTGGGTTCGACAAGCGGTGCTCAAGGCACTCGCCGAACAGACGCGTTCTGTTCGCATCCCGCTCAATCAGAACTCGCAACTCATCCGTCTCGCTCGTGCCGAGACGGTTTTGTCTCAGGTCCTGAAACGAGATCCCACCGACAGCGAGATCGGTCGACTCCTCGAAGAAACTCCAGAATCGGTACGCGCGGCGAAGCAGATGTCCGCCACCGAAGTCTCGCTCGATGCACCAATCGATCGCTCCGATCGTGAAGCCTGCACGCTCGGCGAACGCTTCGCTGGCGTCGACGGCACCGAGATCGAGGAAGTCACCGACTTCAAGCTGATGCGCGAGTTCATCGACCGCGTCTTCCGTCAGTACCTCACGCCGCGAGAGCGAAAGATTCTCTATCTCTACTACGGCCTCGAGGAAGGTTCGGAAGCCATGACCCTCGAGAAGATCGGGGCACTCATGGGCGTCACGCGCGAGCGCATCCGGCAGATTCGCGAGCGCGCCTTCGAGAAGCTGCGCGAGTCACCTGATGGTGCGGCGCTGGCCGGGTTCTGGACCGCGGCCTGAGCTGATTCACCAGTAGCGAACGAGGGCTCGGCACCGGTGCCGAGCCCTTTTTACATCCCGGAACGTCGTTGCCGTTTTGTCCGGTCAAAACCAGACCCAAGATGTTTCGTCCGTGACGCACGATCGTCCCCGTCGGATGGACGCCACTCCCGACCCTCGGCCCACTGGCGACGTCCCCCCGGCGACGGCGCCGCGTGTCCTCGTCGTTGATGACGAGTCGACGATCCGTTTCGCGCTCCGACGCTTCTTCACCCGCCTGGGCTTCGAGGTCGAGGAAGCCGGCGACGGCGATCGCGCCCTCGAGATGATCATTGAGGATCGCTCGCAGCGCGTGATCCCTCCGTACTCGCTGGTCGTGTCCGATCTTCGGATGCCGGGCCTCTCCGGTATCGAGCTGCACGATCGGATCGAGAAGGAATACCCCGAGGTGCTGAGTCGGCTCGTGTTCTCGACGGGCGATCTCGTGTCCGAGGAAGCCGCCGACTTCGCCCGCGACACATCCTGCGAGATCATCGAGAAGCCGTTCGAGTTCTCGAAGCTGCGCGCCACGGTCGATCGCATCATGGGACGTTAGGCGCGAGCGCCGGCACCGGACCTCCACGGTCTGGTCCGCTTTTCGCCCTGTGGGCTTCCATGCCCACTCCGCAGATTCACGCCTTTGTCAATCTCTCGTCGGGTTCCGGCGAGGCGGCACGCGAGGCCCTCGAAGGGGTCGGCGTCTTCGATGTCGCCCCATGCCACCCGGAACACCTCGATCGCCAGATCGAACAAGCGGTCCGCGAGGGGGCCGAACGAGTCGTGGTCGCGGGCGGTGACGGGACCATTGCCAAGGCTGCCGCGGCGCTCGTCGGAAAGAAGACCGCGCTCGCGGTCGTACCGGGAGGGACGCTCAACCACTTCGCGAAAGACCACGGCATCCCGCGCGATCCGGTAGAGGCGGCGGAGCTGTCCGCCACCGGCGCGACGACCACGACCGACGTCGGCACCGTGAACGGACGCGTCTTCCTGAATACGACCTCCGTCGGCGCCTATGTCGTGTTCGTTCGCACCCGCGAGCGACTCGAACGCCGCTTCGGGTACCGCCTGGCGACTGTAATCGCGGCTGTTCGGCTGCTTGGGAGAATCCGCGCATTCACCGTCGAGATGGAGCTCGACGGCCAGCCGCAGCGATACCAGAGCGCGCTCGTCTTCGTGGGGGTTGGCGAGCGTGAGCTGCAGCTTCCCTCGGTCGGAGGCCTCGCGCAGAATGGCCGCCGCGGCTTGCACGTGATCGTGGTGCGCGGAGGAACGTGGGCGAGACTCGTCGCCGCGGGACTGGTGGCTGCCTTCCGCGGAAACGATGCGGTCAAGCGAGAACGCCTCGCCGACAGCTATGTCGTCGATGCCTGTCGAATCGTGCTGCGGCGTCGACGCGGTCGCGTGGCGGTGGACGGGGAGATCGTCGAGATGAGCTCGCCGCTCGACTATCGCATCGAGTATGACGCGCTGCGGCTGGTCGTTCCCCCCGACGCTGCGCAGGACGAGTAGCGCGCGTGCGCCGCGCGATGGTCCCCATCGGGGCGGTGCTGTACCTTTCCCGGGTGCCCGTCTACCTGCTGCCGCTCTTCCCGCTCCCACTGGTGCTTTTCCCCGGCGCGCCGCTGCCGCTGCACATCTTCGAGCCGCGCTATCGGCAGATGCTGACGGATTGCATGAGCGGGGATTCGCGCTTCGGCATCGTCTTCCGGCCCGAGGGTATGGGTGACAGCGATCTGGAGCCGGGCCGCGTCGGCTGCGTCGCGGAGGTCGCCGACGCCCACACGTTGCCTGACGGCCGATCGAACGTCGTCGTGCACGGCGTGCGCCGCTTCGCGCTCCAGCGCTTCGTGGCCAGCCCTGCGCCGTATTACGTGGGCGAGGTCGCCGAATACGAGGACCTGCCCGAAGACGAGTCCGCGCTTGGACCGATAGCGACGCGCGTGCGAACGCTGTTCGGCCGGATCGGTCGCGCGGCCCGCGCGCTGGCGGACGATCACGACCCGTTGCCCACGCTGCCTGACGACGCGGACTCCTTGTCGTTCGGGATCGCGGCGCTCATTGATATCGACGCGCCGCAGCGACAGGAGCTGCTCGTGTCCCGGCTCGCTTCGGAACGGCTCACGAATCTCGAGCGCCTGCTCGGCGGTGCGGTCGACTCGCTCGAGGCGCGCGCCCGCGTGCACGGCCGGGCGAAGCGCAACGGTCGCGGACCCTATCTCTCATCGTGACGCAACCAGCGGATGTGGCGGATCGGCTCACCGAAATCGTGGGCCCGCGCGGCGTGCTGCGGCGCCCGGGCGAGCTCGTCGTGTATCGCAGCGATGGCCTCCCCGGTTACTCCAAGCAGCCGCGTCTCGCGGTGTTTCCGCGGACGCGCGACGAGCTGGTGTCAGTCGTTAGGCTTCTGGCCGACCAGGGTGTGGCGTTCGTGCCCCGCGGGGCTGGCACCGGTCTTTCCGGAGGGGCGTTGGCCGATGATGTCGTTTTGGTGGGTCTCAACCGCCTGACGCGGATCCTCTCGATCGACCCCGTGGAGCGGCTCGCGGTAGTGGAACCGGGTGTCGTCAACGTGGCCCTCACGCGCGCCGCGACGCCGTACGGCCTGCATTACGCGCCGGACCCGTCGAGTCAGGCCGCGTGCACCATCGGCGGAAACGTCGCCGAGAATGCTGGCGGGCCGCATTGCCTCAAGTACGGCGTCACGCTCAACCACGTCCGCGCCATCACGGCCATCCTGCCGGACGGGGAAATCGTCCGACTCGGCAGCGCGGAGGGCGAGCTGGACGGGTACGACTTGTTAGGCGCGTTCATCGGGTCCGAAGGCTGCTTCGGGATCGCGATCGATATCACGGTGCGACTCTCCCCGAATCCGCAGGCGATTCGGACGTTGCTCGCAGACTTTACGTCGGTCGACGCGGCCGCACGCGCGACCTCCGAGATCATCGCGTCAGGCATCGTGCCCGCCGCGCTGGAGATGATGGATGGCGCCACGATCCGGGCGGTCGAGGCCTCGATCTATGCGGCGGGCTATCCCGTCGACGCCGAGGCCATTCTGCTCATCGAGCTCGATGGGCTCGAGGCCGGTCTCGAGGCGGATGTCGCGCGCATCGAAGCCATGTGCGCGGCGGCCGGTGCCCGAACGGTTCGCATCGCGCGTGATGATGCGGAGCGGGCGCGCCTCTGGCAGGGGCGCAAGAAAGCGTTCGGCGCCATGGGCCGCGTGTCGTCGCATCTCGTCGTCCAGGACGCAGTCATTCCCCGAACGCGATTGCCCGACGTGCTGGCCATCATTCGCGAGATCGCCGAACGCCAGCGCATCACGGTCTGCAACGTGTTCCACGCGGGCGATGGGAACCTCCATCCCAACATCGGCTACGACGCGAATAACCCCGACGAGCAGGCCCGGGTGCATGCCGCGATGCGCGAGATCATGTCGGCGTGCGTCGCGGCCGGCGGAACGATCACTGGTGAGCACGGCATCGGACTGGATAAGCTCGACTACATGAGCCTGATCTTCTCCGAGGATTCGCTCGCCGCGATGTGCCGGCTCCGCGACGTGTTCGATCCCGATCACCGGGCGAACCCGGGCAAGGTGGTGCCCGTCCACAGTTGTCGTGAATGGCACGGCGCACCGAAGGCAGCATGGACCGCCTGACGGTGCCGATGAGCGTCGCATCATCCCCGGCGGTCGAGCAAACCGCCTCGGGATCCATGACGCCGTCGTCCGCCCCCCTTCGTCCGAGCACCACCGCCGAGGTGCGCGAGATTGTTGGAGACGCGATCGTTCACAAGACACCGGTGCGCATCGTTGGCCGCGGTACCTGGCTGGATGCTGGACGCCCGGTCGAGGCGACGCGGCAGGTCTCGCTGGATGGTCTCACCGGCATCGTCGACTATACGCCCGGCGACCTCACGCTCACGGCTCGCGCCGGAACGACGCTCGCCGAGATCGCGCGGGCCACCGCCGAGCATGGCCAGTGGCTCGCGCTCGCGCCGTGGGGCAGCGACGATGGATCGTTAGGCGCGACGGCGGCCACGGCGACCGCCGGGCCCATGAGTGGCGCGTTGGGCACACCACGCGACATCGTCATCGGGATCGAGGCCGTCGCCGGCTCGGGCGAGTTGGTCCGCGGTGGCGGTCGCGTAGTGAAGAACGTTGCCGGTTTCGACCTCACGCGCCTCATGGTGGGTGCCTGGGGTACGCTCGGTATCCTGACGGAAGTTTCGGTCAGACTCCGCGGCCTGCCGGAGCACGAGGCAACGCTGGCGCTCGCGCTGCCTAACGCCCCCCCGGCGCTCGCCGATGTCGTGGCGCGCCTCCGATCCGCACCGATCGCGCCGCTCGGCATCGAGATGGTGAGTGGGACGCTGGCGGCCCGGCTCGGCCTCGGCCAGCAGCCCGTCGTCATCGCCCGCCTCGCGGGCAATGCCGACGCCGTTACCGCGCAGCGCGCTGCGCTTGGCGCGTTCGGCGACGTATTGGACGTAGCCGACGGCGTGTGGACGACCCTGCGAGCGGCGGACCCGGTCGAGGCAACCGTTGTCCGCTTCTCGAGCCCGGTTGCTCGATTCCCGGAGGTGTGGCTCGCGGCCGATCGACTCGCGACCGCCGGTGAGGGACACGTGCACGCCAGCCTGCTTCGGTCGTCCGCGCGGGTGGTTCTGCCGCATAACGAGGGCGCGCCGACCGACGCGGCCCTCGAGCTTCTCCGCGACGCGAGCCGTGACACGCGCATCTTCGAACGCCTCCCTCGCGCGCTGTGGCCGGTTCTGGCGCCGACTCGCGCGGCAGATCGCCTTTCCCAGGGCGTGCGGACGGCGTTCGATCCCCATCGCTTGCTCAACCGCGGCATCCTCGGCGAGACCCGCTCGTGACGAGCACACTGCCAGGGCGGAGATCGCTCCCCTGCGCGATTCCCGACACACCGCTCGCGGCGGCCATCCCGGGAATCGAAACGTGCGTGCACTGTGGCTTCTGTCTGCAGGCCTGTCCGACGTACGTGAATCTGGAGGACGAGAACGACAGCCCGCGCGGTCGCATCGTCCTCATGCGGGCTGTCGTCGAAGGCGAGCTGCCGCTCGACGACCCCAGCGTCCATGCGCACATCGACCGATGCCTCGGCTGTCGCGCGTGCGAAACCGCGTGTCCGTCCGGTGTGCCGTACGGCCAGTTGCTCGAAGCCACTCGCGCGACATTGCGATCAGCGCGCCCGACGCCGCTGCTTGGTCGCATCGTCCTCGGGGTCTTCGAGAGGTTCGCGGCGCTTCGTGCGATGCTGTTCGCGTCGCGGATCGTGCGTGCGACCGGCCTGCCGTCGTTGTTCGCGCGCATTGGAGGGCGAGTGGGCTTCGCGTCCGCGATGCTCGCATCGACCCGCAACGTGATTCGCGAGCACGAGTACGATTTCGGCATGCCCGGCTCGCGGGGTGCCGTCGCGCTGCTGCTTGGTTGCGTGATGGACGGACTGTTCTCGCGCACCAACCGGGCGACCCGTCGTACGCTTCGCGCGAATGACTACCGCATTCGCGGGGCGCCGGGTCAGGTCTGTTGTGGAGCGTTGCACGCGCACGCCGGCGATCTCGATGCGGCACGCGCCCTGGCCCGGAAGAACATCGATGCCTTCGAGCGCTCCGGTGCCGATTTCATCGGCGTGAATGCCGCGGGATGCGGCGCGATGATGAAGGAGTACGGTCATCTGCTAGGCGATGATCCCGAGTGGGCGCAGCGCGCCGAGAAGGTGGCCGCGCGGGTGCGCGACGTGAGCGAGCTTCTCGCGGCCGCGGGCCCTCGTCCCGGCGGCTCTCTCCGGACGCGCGTGACATACGACGCGCCGTGTCACCTGCTCCATGCGCAGCGAATCGCCGGGCCTCCGCTCGCCGTGCTTCGCGCGATTCCGGACCTGACCCTCATTCCGCTCACGGACGCCGAGCAATGTTGCGGCGCCGCAGGTATCTACAACCTGCTCGAGCCCGCAACCTCCAATGCCGTCCTCGCCCCGAAGCTTCGGCACATCGCGGCGACGGGAGCGGATTGGGTTGCCACGGGCAATCCTGGCTGCCTCATGCAAATTGGTGCCGGGCTTCGACGTGCGCGCGCCCGCGCCCGGGCGATTCATCCAATCGATTTGCTCGACGCATCATACGCGGCCCTCGGCCGCTCCCAGCAATCGGGCACACCGCCTGTCCACGTCGGGGACTCCGCCGTGAGAGCTCATGGCTGACGGCTATGGCTGATGGCTGCCGCCCGAAGGGCGGCAATGGCTGATGGCCGATGGCTGATGGCTATATACTTCCCCCATGATCGACGCCGTACTCTTCGAATTCGAAGGTGTCATCGCTGACACGAGCGCCACGCGACGCAGGGCGCTGCTCGAGACCTTTCGGGAAGACGGCGTAGCGCTGAGCGAGCTGGAATACGTCGAGCACTCTGCCGGGATGCCCGTTCGCGCATCGGTCCGAGCCGCGCTGGCGCTTCGGAATTTTCCGCACGACGAGACGTCAGTCGAGCTGCTGGTCATGCGAACCGAGCGCCGATTCGCGGACCTCGTCGGTACGGGATTGTCGCTCGTCGATGGGGCCGGAGATCTCATCGAGTCGCTGCAAGGACAGGCTCGCCTCGGCATCGTGTCGCGAGCGTCACGAGCCGACATCGATACGACACTCGCGCTCGCCCAGCTCGATCACGCGTTCGAGTTCATCATCGCGGATGACGACACGTATCCGCCGAAGCCATCGCCTGCACCGTATCTCGGCGCACTCGATCGCCTGACGAGACGACGCAGCGTGAAGACGACACACGTCGTCGCGCTCGAGGACGGCGTTGCCGGAATTCGCTCGGCGAAGTCTGCGGGCCTGCGCTGCGCCGTAGTTGGCTCGCTGCCGGTTCATCTCGCGGTGCGTGCGGACGCGCTCATCCCTTCATTAATCGGGCAGCGCGCCGCCACGATCGACGCGCTGACGCGCGGTGAGCACGGGGCCGAGCGATGACGTCGTCGCTGGCAACTTCCGAGGCAGCAGAAGTGGCCGATATCGCCGGTCGCTCGGTTGCGCTCCGCTACACCAGCATCGAGAGCGAATATGCGGCGCTGCATCGCAGCGCCATCCTGGTCGATCGAACACACCGTGCACGGATGACGTTCGAGGGCGACCATCGTGCGGAAACGCTGACGGGTCTCGTCACGAACGACATCGGCGCGCTGACCGCCGGATCCGGTCTCTACGCCGCGGCACTCACCCCGCGCGGGAAGATCATCGCGGATATCCGCGTCTTCGCCCGTGACACCGATTTGCTCATCGACGTCCCGGTACGCGCGGCGGCGGGTTGGGTGGCAATGATTCGCAAGTACGTGAATCCGCGAACCACTCGTTATGCGGATCACAGCGAGTCGCTGGCGGACCTGGGCGTCTTCGGAGTGCGAGCGCGCGGCATCGTCGGTGGCGCCGTGGGCGTGAGCGGGGAAACGCTCGCTGCGCTCGCGCCGTACTCACACGTCGCTGGTACGCTGGACGGCCACAAGGTTCTCGTCGCTCGCGTGCCGGATATCGGGATCGAAGGGTACGAGGTGATCGTGCCGGTCGAGTTTCGTCCGCTGCTCTGGCGGCGTGCGCTCGAGCTTGGTGCCGTGCCGGCTGGACTCGACACGTGGGAGATCGCGCGGATCGAAGCCGGGCGCCCGGAGTGGGGAATCGACATCGACGAATCGACGATCCCCCAGGAAGCGAATCTCGATGCGATGCACGCGATCTCGTACACGAAGGGATGCTACACGGGTCAGGAGACCGTCGCCCGCGTTCATTTCCGCGGCCATGTGAACCGCCACCTTCGTGGCCTTACATATCCGGGAGTGGATCCACTTCCGCGTAACGCTCAGCTCTTTGCCGACGGTGACAAACCGGTTGGTGATGTCCGAAGCACTGCCGTATCTCCTCGCCTCGGTGGCGTGGCGATCGCGATGGTGCGGCGCGAGATCGCGCCGGGAACCGTGGTCCGCGCGCGGTGGGAGGGGGGCGAATCGTCTGCGGTCGTGCTCGAGCTTCCCTTCCCTGTCGACGTGTCATAAGCGTCGAAACGGCGTTGATGCGCAAAGGGCGCGACCTCGAGGTCGCGCCCTTTGCACATGGACAGCCGCAGGAGTTACGGCTTCTTGGCCGTCGTGTCCTTCTTCGCCGTGTCCATCTTCATCGCACTGTCCATCTTCATGGCAGTGTCCTTCTTCGCCGAATCCA
>Ga0207674_10002583_pt1 | contig 22787 bp, 23 predicted proteins | sample KBSCornC72_FD_184303 | JGI IMG/M metagenome (GOLD analysis project Ga0207674, IMG submission 184303) | Corn rhizosphere microbial communities from Kellogg Biological Station, Michigan, USA - KBS Corn C7-2 (SPAdes) (version 2) | ecosystem: Host-associated > Plants > Roots > Rhizosphere > Soil ...
CGCACCCCTGTCGGATTGCATGGCATTGGGTTTGGTTGCAATCCTCGCGGCTCAGTCCGCCGGTGCGGGTCGTGAAGGATGGGTCAGCGGCTGACCGCGCCTAACGCCATCATCGCCCCCCGGACCGAAGCCGCGTCGCGATCGCGCCGACGTTGCCGGTAAGCTGGTCGACCGCGGACATCGGCCACGACGACTCGAGGCCCCGCAACGCAAGCGCGACCTCGTCGTGCAGCGCCTCGGCCAGCACGAGCAGGCCGCGGTGCACGTCACCCGGCGCGACGGGCGCATGTCCGTTGGTTGCCACGGTTGCATTAGTCGACGGCGGCTCGGGCTTGGGCCAGACCAGTGACGCCAACACGTCGCCGGCGTGTGCCGCCGCCACCCGGCGACCACCACGCACGATCGCCCGGGCGACAATCGTCGCATGATCCAGGCGCTCGAGCGGGCTGCGGAGCTGGCCGAGGCGCTCGATCGGCTCCTCGACGTCAGCATACGCGCGGAGCGGGTCGAGCAGGTACGCGAGACGCTCACTGGACCGCAGCGCGCTCCGCACGGCAGCCTCCGAGCCGCTGACGTACACCGCCTGCAGCGCGGTGCCTAACGTGGCAGCGATCGCCGTGAGGCGGTCGCTCGTCAGCCGGGCGAACGAGTGTTGTGTCGTGACCGCGTCCAGCCTGACCGCAGTCGTATAGACGCCAAGCCGTTTCGCGATCCGCCGCAGCGGCCGCGTATCGTTCTGCACGCGCAACAACATGCGGAGTGCGCGCTCGCGGCGACGCGCGACCCGATCGCACAGCCAGATGCTCGCGCGGGCCCCATCGCCCAACACGCCAACACTTGCGACATGCCCAGGTTCCGGCGTGTGGCGCGCGCACCACGCCAGCTGGACATCGGCGCGGTAGAGCCGCTCGGCCGCATCGCCCAGCGTGCGCAGGCGGCGGCGTGCCTTGCGCGGGACGCCGTCGCCCAGGGCATCATCGTACAGTGTCATGCTCGCGCGGAGTCGGCGCACGATCGACCTGAACCCTGCGGCGTGCCGCGACGCCTGTCGCGGATCTGCCGACGCCAGCGCCGCCGCGTACTGCGGCAGCTGCTCGAGCAGCGACAGCGTGAGGAGACGCGCGGCGCTCTGCGCCGGCATCTCGACCAGGAGTTGCGACGTCATGGCGCTATCGGCGGTCGACGACACGGACGGCCTTGCCCTCGCTGCGCGGGATGGTCCCAGGACCGCCGAGCTGAACATCCGCGCTCAGCGAGAGGGTGTTCGCCAGCTCGCTCCGCAGCCTGCCGGCCAGCCGTCTGGCCTCATCGGAGTCGACGGTCGAGCCTAACGACTCCCAGGCCTCCACCACGACCTCGACGTGCACCGCGAGCCGGTCCAGCGCTCCGTCGCGCGACAGCATGATCTGGTAATGCGGCGCCAGCTCGCGCTGCTCGAGCACGACACGTTCGATCTCGCTCGGAAAGACGTTCACGCCACGCACGATCAACATGTCATCCGTCCGACCCTTCACTTTCGTCATGCGCACCATCGTCCGACCACTTCGCGTCGGCTCGGCGAAGAGCGTGCACAGATCACCGGTGCGATACCGAAGGACGGGGAACGCATGCTTCGTGAGCGTCGTGAACACGAGCTCGCCCTCTTCACCGTACGGCAGCACCTCACCCGAGGATGGATCGATGACCTCCGGGTAGAAGTGATCTTCCCAGATGAATAGCCCGTCACGGTCCTCGACCGACTCCATCGATACTCCCGGCCCCATCACTTCGCTCAGTCCGTAGATGTCGAGCGCGACCAGGCCTAACGCGCGCTCGATCTCCTCGCGCATGCCGACCGTCCAGGGCTCCGCACCAAACACGCCCACCTCGAGCGCGAGCGTGCTTCGCGCGATCCCACGATCACGCATCGTCTCGGCGACGTTGAGCGCGTAGCTTGGAGTGCAGCACAGCACCGTCGCGCCGAGGTCCTGCATGAGCGTTATCTGGCGGGGTGTGTTTCCGCCGGAGGCCGGAACCGTGAGCGCGCCCAGTCGCTCCGCGCCGTAGTGAAGCCCAAGCCCGCCGGTGAAGAGCCCGTAACCGTAGGCAACGTGGATGACGCTGTCCGGATGCGCCCCGCCGCAGACGAGCGATCGCGCGCACACCTCGGCCCACGTCTCGATGTCCTCGCGCGTGTACCCGACGATGGTTGCCTTTCCCTTCGTACCGCTCGACGCGTGGATGCGGACGATCTCCGAGCGCGGGACGGCGAAGAGACCATCGGGGTAATGCTCGCGCAGGTCGGACTTCACCATGAACGGCAGGCGCCGGAGATCGTCGAGCGAACGAATCCGACCCGGCACCACGCCGACGCCGTCGAGCCGCCGCTTATGGAAGGGGACCCGATCGTACGCCCACTGCACGCTCCACCGGAGCCGCTCGAGCTGGAGCTCGCGGAGTCCCGGCCGCGGCATGGTTTCGACATCCTTGTTCCAGATCATCTGCCGAAGAGAATCGTACTGTCCCGTTGCAAGCGCGACGTCGATGCGTTTTGCGACCGCATCGAGCTGTTTAGTGTCCTTCACGCTGTCCGGCACTGACAACGAGACATAGTGGCCTGTCTCGCCATACGCCACGTTGATGATCTCGCCTTCGATCTTTACCGGGTAGTAATACGTGCACTGGATGGTCGGCGGAACATCGGCACGGGTTCAGGTCTGCCGTTACCGCCCTTTCAGTTGGCGCTAGCCGTTGATGCTCCGACGCCAGTGAGCAGCTCACGAGCAGCCGCCACCGACTCCGCGGAGCCAGCCACCGCGAGCACATCGCCGCTGTGCACGCGGGCACGGCCAGACGGCACCAGCACCTGCTCGCCATCGCGCAGGATCGCGAGCACCGTCGCCCCTGTCAGGCCACGCAGATTCAACTCGGCCAGCGTCCGGTCTGACGCCGGGCTCGACTCTCCCACGCGAACCGAAACCGGATCGCCAAGCCCCGGGAGGGCCAGCCGCACGCGTTCCATGTCCGTCGCAAACGGATCGCCGCCGTCGGCAGGAGCGTCGGCCATCCCGCTCCCGATCTTCATCGCGATGATCTCGGCGCCCGCTTTCGCGTGACCCTGCAGGTTCATGGCGCTTCGCCAGAACGCCACGGCCGGAACGACCACGAGCGCGAGCGGAGCGAGCGCGTAGCGATACGACGGCAGGAACGGCAGCGTGACCGCGACGATCGGAATGGCGATGACCGCGAGAATCGCGAGCTGCAACGTGACGACCAACGCCCGACGCGGAGCGGCGCCCACGTCGACGTCGCCAGCCTTCGGTGTGGGAATGGCCTTCTGTGCGAGCTCGACGCCGAGGTGACGCGCCGTTCGCGTGAGGCCAATGAGCAGCGGGAGACCGATGATCACGGCACCAGTCGGCACGACGGCCCGCGCGAGCCGTTCCGAGAGCCCGGTCCATTCGTGGATCACCGCAGCGGAACGGCCAGCCTCCAGCGACGCGCCAATCACGATGGCAATGATGAGGATGGCGTCGAGCAGGAGCAGCCTAACGAGCCGGCGAGTCACGGACAGCTCCGGCGTGCCGTCGCCCGACCGACGCATCCGCTCGATCCACGAACCATATAGCGACACGAACGTCTGCAGCGGCGGCGGGAGCTTGCGATCCACCCACTCCGCGACCGGACCCGCCGCCCGGATCAGCCATGGCGTCGTGAGCGTCGTGATGGCCGAGACAGCCACCGCGACCGGGTAGAGAAAGTCGCGTGTGGCGCCTGACGCCAGGCCCACGCCCGCAATGATGAACGAGAACTCGCCGATCTGCGCGAGGCTCATCCCAGCCTGCACCGACGTCCGCGGGCTGTACCCCGTGAGGAACGAGCTGATCGACACAAATACCAGCTTGCCGACGATGACCGCGACCGAGAACGCGAGCACCGCGCCCCAGTGCTGCGCGACAATCGCCGGATCGATCAGCACGCCAACCGACACGAAGAAGATGGCCGCGAACACGTCCCGCACCGGCTGCACCAGATGCTCGACGACTTTCTCCTCGCCCGATTCCGCGACGAGCGAGCCCGCGATGAACGCGCCGAGCGCGACAGAGTATCCGAACGACAAGGCGAGCAGCGCGGCGGCAAAGCAGATGCCGATGCTCGCCACCAGCGTGGTCTCGGGGCGATTCATACGAACGACCGCGCGGATCGTCCGCGGTACGACCAGAAGGCCGACACCAATGAGGCCGGCGAGGAACGTCGCGAGCCGGGCGCCGGTCATCGCGAGGCTCGAGGCCGACACCGCAGTGCCGGTCGCAACCGTGGTGAGGATCGCGATGAGGAAGATGCCGATGAGGTCCTCGATGATGAGCACGCCGAAGACGATCTCCGTGAATCGTCCCTTCACGCGCTGCTCCTCGAACGCCTTCGCGATGATCGTGGTGCTGGAGATCGCGATGACCGCACCGGCGAACACACTCTCCAGCGTGGTCCAGCCGAGCAGTTGTCCGAGCACGTAGCCGATCCAGACCATCCCGCTGCTCTGGGCGACCGCGACGAGTCCCGCTGTCGGGCCGATCCTGAGCAGCTTGCGGAGACTGAACTCGAGACCTAACGAGAAGAGCAGCAGGATGACCCCGAGCTCGGACAGCGTCTCCACGATCGCCTCGTCGGCAACGAGCGGGATCGGGATGTGTGGGCCGACGATCATCCCCGCCAGCAGGTAGCCGAAGACCACCGGCTGGCGGAGACGCTGAAAGACGACGGTGGTGACCGCCGCCACGCACAGCACGACGGCAAGAGTCCGCAAGAATTCGTGAGCGTCGTGCATGGGTGTCCGTTAGGTCGTTGGGACGGCGGACCCCTGGTCGCCGATCCGTGGAGTTGCTGGCGGAGACTGCGAACGCGCGGGTGCGGGTGGGCTCCAGCGGTGCGAGATCCTGAGCAGTACCGGCGACGCCACGAAGATCGACGAGAACGTTCCGACGATGATACCGAACGTCATCACGAGGGCGAACGGCTTGATGACCTCGCCCGCGAAGAACGACAGGAAGAGCGCGGTCGCGAGGGTCGTGCCGCCCGTCAGAATCGTCCGTGGCAGCGTCTCGTTGATCGACAGGTTGAGAATCGCTGCCAGCGAGCGGTTCCCGCGTGTTTTCAGATTCTCCCGAACGCGGTCGAAGATCACGATCGTATCGTTCAGCGAGTAGCCGAGGACAGTGAGTATCGCCGCGACGACGACGAGGCTGACCTCGAGATCGAGGTAGCGGATGAACGCGATCGTCGCGATCACGTCGTGCGCCGTGGCGATGACCGCCGCGAGCCCGAACCGCCACTCGAACCGGAATGCGAGGTAAATGAGTGTCGTGACGAAGCTGAACAGGATGGCGATGACCGCTTTCTGCTGGAGCTCACCGCCGACCTTGGGACTCACGCCCTCGTAGCGGACCATCTTGTAGGCACCGACGCCGAGCTCCGAATCGAGCGCCTTGCTCGCGGCGGCTGCGACGGCTTCGGTCTGCTTGGGACTCGCGCCGCGCGCGTCGAGCCGCGCGCGAATGACGAAGTCGCGCGGCGAGCCGAACGACTGGATCTCGGCTTTCGCCACACCGCCGCGCTCGAGCGCCGTGCGGAGACGATTCATCTCCACCACCTCGGCCGTCCGCACCTGCATCATCGTGCCGCCGGTGAACTCGATGCTGTAGGTGATGCCCTTCGCGGCGAGCATGATCATGCCGGGGACGATGGTCGCCGCCGTGATCCCGTACGCCCACCGCCGTACCTTGATGAAATCGTACCGCGCGTTCGCGAACAGCCGGATCGTGAAATGCTTGAGCGTCGTCATCGTGGGCCGACGCTTCACCCAGATGAGGAAGAAGGTCCGGGTCACGAACACGGCCGTCACCATCGAGGCGACGAGACCAACGAGCAGGGTGAGCGCGAAGCCCTGCACGGATTCCGTCCCGACGACGTAGAGGATCATCGCCGTGAGCGCGGTGGTGACGTTGGAGTCGATGATCGCGCTCATCGCGTGTCGGAACCCTTCGTCGATGGCGCGTCTCACGGAGCGCCCGGCGTCGAGCTCCTCACGCATGCGCTCGAAGATCAGCACGTTTGCGTCCACGGCCATCCCGATCGACAGGGCAAATCCGGCGAGCCCCGGCAGCGTGAGTGTGAAGCCGAACGCCGCGAGCCCGCCCAGGCAGTACAGCACGTAGAGCCCGAGGGCGCCAACAGCGAGCAGCCCTGAAAGCCCGTAGTACACACCCATGACGAGCAGCACGAAGCCGACGGCGAGCACCGATGCCCGTACGCCCTCGGCGATGGAGTCGCTACCTAACGACGCGCCGATCGTGCGCTGGTCGACGACGTGGAGCGGCACCGGGAGTGCGCCCGCACGCAGCATGAGTGCCAGGTCGTTTGCTTCCTCGAGCGACTTGCCAGCGAGCTCGATGCGACCATTCTTCCCGATACGGTCGCGAATCACGGCGGGCTCGCCCTGAACGCGCCCGTCCAGCAGGATCGCCAGGTAGTTGCCGATATTCCGGCCCGTCGCTTCCCCGAACTTATTGCCACCGGTGCGAGTCAGCTCGAACTGGACTTCCGAGGCATTCGTCATCGGGTCGCGGCCGGCGACAGCCTTCTGCAGCTCCTCGCCGGTAATGATCGCGCGCGACTGCACCGCGTAGAGCGGGCGCGCCGTTAGGCCGCCGCGCGTGATTGGGGTGCCCCAGCGGAGCTCCAGTCCGCGCGGCACGAGCTGCTGGAGATCAGGGCGTACGAGGAACGAGTCGACGTCGGCAACTCTTTCTTCCGTGACGAGAAACTCACCCGGCACACGTCCCTGACTCAGCAACCTCGAGAAGGGGCCAGCCGCCGCGACGGGCAGCTCGCCACTGCTGGAACCGACACCTGCCCGCTGCAACGCCGCGTCGATCGCGGGCAGCGCCAGTCGAAATTGGTCTCGCGTATCGGTGAGGCGAAACTCGAGGAACGCCGTGCGCTCGACGATCGACCGCGCTCGCGCCGGGTCGGTCTCGCCTGCGAGCTCGACGATGAGGCGACAGTTCCCCGCCACCTGGACGACCGGCTCGGTCGTTCCGAACTCGTCGATGCGTGTGCGCACGACACGCTCGGCGCGGCGGATCGCGTCGGAGCAATCGGACACCACGCCGCGTGACTCATCGACCTCGAGCGCGAGATGCACGCCCCCTCGGAGATCGAGGCCGAGCTTGATGGGCACTCGCCGAATCGTGCTGTCGCGCATCTGTCCGGTCTGCGTGTTGTACAGACGTTGTTTGACGGAACGTGGCACGAGCGCGAGCACGCTCGTGGCCACGAGGGCGAGGATGACGAGCACTCGCCACTTGATGGATTTCATGTGGATCGTTCTCCCGCACTTGAGTCCACGAGACGGTCAGGCCGCGTCGCGGGATGCGAGCGGCTCAGCGGTTGACCGGCGTCGGATTGTTCAGGGCGCGCCTAACGGCGCCAGAGGCCTACGCGAGCGCGGGCGGTGCGCGGGCCGGCGGGAGAGCGGCAGGCGCAAAGGCTGGCGCCTGACGAGGAGGCGTTGCGACGTCGCTGACGCCGACGATTCGGGGGAGGTCGAGGCGAGCGTACGCCGATGGTATGTACGGCGTGGTCGCGCGACGGTCGGACACGTCGGCAGCGAGCAGTCGCTTGCCGAACGTGATCGTCTGTGTGGCGGCCTGCGTGCGTGAGTCGCGACTGCCGACAGTCAGCTGCCGGGTCGCACCCGGGATGCCGAGCAGCGCGAGCTGCAGGGCGCCGTAGGTGAGCCAGGCGAACAGCAGGTGTCGGGCGCGAAGCATCATGGGCCGCAAGGTACACTCCGCGAGATTTCGTGACAACGCGAAATGTCGTACCGCGTGGCACTCACCCGGATTTGATTCGCGTGGTTGGCGTCAGATGAGGATCAAAGGGCTCAGAGTCGTTCGGACTCGAAACCTCGAATTCAGGCGACTCTGACCCCTTGGAATCTGACGGCGACACGGTCATGGGTTCGAACAATAAAGTGGGAGCCACTGAGTCCAGGCCGGACGCCGCGAGCCACGATTCGAAGCCGTCTGCCAACGATCGACGTTTTCTTTCGTCGAGCGATTCGAACCCGCGGAGCAGTTGCTCCTGAATCGTTTCAGGCGCCGTCGTCAGTACGATTTCGCCGGAGGGAGTCAGGCTCAGCACCGCCCGTCGCCGATCGACGACGCTCGGCGTCCGACTCACCAGACCGTTTCGAACCAGCCGCGCCACGACCTCCGAGATCGAGCTCTGCGTCGTGCGCGTTCGCGCGGCGAGGTCGCTCAGAGACTGTCCGGACTTTACCGAGAGCTGTCTGAGCACGAATAGTTGTACGCCGCTGAGGCCGAAGGCCCGCTCGGAGGCGCTGGCCGCGACACGCAGCGCATGCACCACACGCCGCAGGCTGTCCATCGCGCGGGCCGCGTCGCTCGGGCGTTTCATCAGAACCGCTCTCCCTGCGCCTCGCGCGACTGGCTGCCTAACGGGCGAATGCGTGACCACATCGTGTAGAAGAACACTGCAAGTCCGGCGACCTGTACGACGCCCGTCACCAGTGTGCCCGTGCGGAGCCACGACGCGCTCGATACCTGGCGCGCAAGCTCGCCCGCGACGCGCCCGGCAGTCCCGCACGTGACGAGCCAGTAGGCCACATTCGCTGCCCGGGGTGAATAGCGCGTGTCATCCTTCGCCGGACGGGGGAAGAGCCACAGCGCGACCCCGAGGATCATCATCATCACGAAGCCGACGAAGATCGCGTGCGTATGCGCACTCACGAGGTACGGCGACGGGAAGTGCTGACGCAGCTCACGGTCGGCCATCATCCAGAGCCCGAGTCCGAGGCCTAGCGCCAGGAACCCGATCCCGGTCTTCAGGTAGCGCCGGACGAGGGAGTGCACACCTCACCTCACAGCGGGGCGCCGCAACGCAACGACCGCGGGCGCAGGCGCATCGACCGCCGGGGCTCTGCGACCGCGGGGTCCGTCGATCGTACGCCAGACGTTGTAGACGAACGCGTAGGACGCCGCGGCCGACAGAATCCCTCCAACTGCGACCACCACACGTCCAGGCGTCCCAAACGCCGTGTGAGGCAGCATCACGAATCCTGCGACGAACAGCGCGAGCCCGGCGTTCGCCACCCACCAGTGGATCACGGCGAGCCGACGACTGTGCAGCGGATGCCCAGTGAACCGCGGGATCACGTGATACGCGACGCCGAAGATCATCATCGCGACGAAGCCCAACAGATTCATGTGGAGATGGGCAGTACGATACACCGCCCATGCCGGATGCATGGCCATCGCGAGGCCGAGGGTGACGCCGGCGCCGAGCCAGGCAAGGCTCGCTTTCAGGAATGCCTTGACGAACCAGTCCATCAGGCGCCTCGGCTCCCGGGTCGCGGGGTGATAGTCGCCAGCAGTACGAGCTCTTCGTCCGCTGCACGCATGCCATGGACCTCGTTAGGGTCGTACGTCACCACGTCGCCTGTGGTGATCGGGCGCTCCGCGTCCGCGCCACTCGCCAGCCCACTGCCGGAGATCACGGTGAGTGTCACGGTCGACGCGTTTCGGTGCGGCGCAACGGACTGGCCGGGAGAGAGTCGGAAGACGACGAGCCGAGCGTCGGCGGTGTCGTGCACTATTGTAGTGGCAGGGCGTGTAGGGTTGGCGGCGACTGCCTCGCGAGCCACGACGCGGAGGTCGAAGACGTTCATAACGCGCCTCCGCGAGCTCCAGCGACGGCGTCGAGCCGGGCCAGGAGCAACCGGAGCTCGACGCCGTCGCGCTGTGCGGCCTCAGCGAGCGACGCGTCTCCGCCGCAGCACGCGTCGATGCCGAGCTGGTTGAACACCGCCACGGATTCCGGATGAGTCCGAATGACCTCGTTCACCGTCGTCTCCGTGTCGATGGCCGTCGCATTCGTTTGATCGCGCATGAGCTCACTCAGTGGGACATGGTGGCGAACACCTTTGGCGTGCCCACCTGAATGATCCCGACGGCGCCCTTCTCGGCGTCGGCGAAGCTGTGGGTCACGAACGGATAGAGCCCCTCGCCACTCGCGTCCTTGTCGAACACCGTCTCGAACACGGCGCCGCCACCGGCGGGGACCATGTATGTCTGCACGCCCTCGAGCACGTGGTCGGGATTGGCGTCGGGGTAAACGCGGTCGAACACTGCACCGACGACGTGGAAATCGCTGTTGAACGACGGGCCCGCGTTCACGACGAAGAACCTAACGCGATCGCCGACGTCGACCTTGAGCGGGTTTTCCTTGTACTGCCCGGCGCGCCCGTTGAACACGACATAGCTCGCATTCTTCGCCATCGCGGCTTGCCAGTCGGGAATGCTGCCACCCGTGGCCGAGTCCTTCTTCGCGTAGAACTCGCTCTGTACGAGCACGAATTCCTTGTCTGCCTTCGTGCCCCAGCCGTCTCTCGGGTCCACGATGATGGCGAAGTACATCCCCTGCATGATGTGCATCGTCACCGGCGGCGTGCCGCAGTGGACCATGTAGGCGCCGGGGTCGCTCGCGGTGAACTGGAAGGAGACCGTGTCGCCGGGGTTGATCATCCGGTATGCCACGTTCGCCGGGATGCGGGCCGCGTGGAAGTCGATCGAGTGGGGCATCGGCGCCTTGTTCACGACCTTGATGCGGACGACGTCGCCCTCGCGAACGCGAATGACCGGGCCGGGCACGGTGCCGCCGAACGTCCAGCCTTCGTACTTCACGCCCTTCGCGATCTCGATGGTGTCGTGAGTGATGGGGATGATGAATTCCTTGATTGCCGGGTCGGCGACCGGACCGATCCGCGCGTCGTACGCGGGGGCGGTTGCCGTGACCGTCTTTCCGAAATCGACGCGCATCATCGCGGGTGCGCGGCGCGCTGCGGGCACTGTGAGCGCGACCGCTGCGGCAGCCGAGAAAGCGATTGTCGTCGAAAGGAGCGTGTGGGACCGCATGAGCGTGCCTCCGAAGTGTCGTGTCAGCCTACGGAGGCAAATTGCTTCGGGCCCGATGTATTCTCGGTCGGCGAAGGGAGGATCTTGCGTCGGGAGATCCCTGACCAGGGCCTAGGGGGACTAGGACCGGGACTCGGCCAGTATCGGGAACGGGGAACCGGAGAACCGAGAATTCTCACGGAGGCGCTGACCGCTGTCCGGCCGTGAACTCATTTCCCGTTAAGTAGTTAGCCGCGCGTTTCGGAAGTCCGTCAACGGCCACCACGCCTGGCATCGGCGTTGCCTTCCGGTGTAGCCATGAAACCGCAATCGATGCCGGCCAGCATGGCGATGGCGTGGCTCGAGCCCGCGCTGGAATAAGTGAGGGACGAGCGGCGCATGTGGAGATACCCGAGGCCGTCGGACATCAGCGCGGAGGGTGCGAAGCAGCGCCGGAACGTTCAACGCAGTGATCTCGCTCCGGTGAACGGGGCGTCGACCATACTAACGATTTGAGACGAGGACCTACGATGCGTGTCCTGACTTCACGTTTTTCGCGCCGTTGGCGGCAGTGGCGGGAGGCCGTCTCGGTCCGGCGTGCGATGCGAATCTGGCTGGCGACCGGCAGCGTTCCCGTGGCGCACATGGTAGCCGATCTCGATTGGACCACGGAGTATCCGACGAGTTGATGTTATGCCGATACTGACCACACACGGTGCGCGCGTGAGCTACTCGCGCACCGGAACCGGCGAAGCGGTGCTCCTGATCCAGGGCGTTGGCGCGATCGGGAACGCGTGGCGACCACAGATCGAGGCGCTGAGCCAGCACTACAGCGTCATCGCGTTCGACAATCGTGGGATCGGCGGCAGCTCGATTACCGAGGGCTGCCTGACGATCGAAGGGATGGCTGAGGACGCCCTCACGATCCTGAACGCCGAGGGCATCAATCGATGCCACGTCGTGGGTCACTCGATGGGCGGCCTGATCGCGGCACAGCTCGCGCTCATGTGGCCTCGGCGAGTCAAGAGCCTGGCGCTCCTCTGCACATTCGCCGATGGTAAGATCGGCTCGCGCCTAACGCGTGACACCTTGTTCGCCGGACTGCGGACGCGCATCGGTACGCGCGCGATGCGGCGCAAGGCGTTCCTGTCGCTGGTGTTGTCGAAGGCGGGGATGGACGATGCTGTGCGCCCGGGCCTCGAGGCGACGATGACGGAGCTCTTCGCGCGCGACCTCGCCGATCAGCCGCCGATCATCATGCGTCAGCTCAAGGCGATGGCACGGTACGACGCCATGTGGCGCCTCAAATGCCTCGGGTCGATCCGCACGCTCGTCATGAGCGCCGAGGAGGATCGGATCGCGAAGCCGGAGTATGGTCGCACGCTCGCGGACGCGATTCGCGGTGCGGAGTACGTGGAGATCGCGCACGCGGCACACGCGGTACCAATCGAGATGCCGTGGATCGTCAATCGCCTGCTGGACGGGCACATGCGTGATGCCACCAGACGCGCCGCATCGTAGTCTTCAATAGTATTTTGTACGGATAATATTGACGTGGCACCTTGCGCCCGGGTACAATTGTACCCGGGCGTAATCTTCGCTGGGGTGCAACCATGAATCAGTTCGATCAGGCGAGTTGGATCGCCTTCGCTGGAACCCGCCGGATCCACTCGGGCGTGCCGGCCGATGTCGCGCGAGCCGCCAAGCTCGCCGTCGACGAAGGCGAGCAGGCGGTGCTCGTGTTCGACGATGCGAGCCGAGTAGTGGATATCGACTACCGCGGGTCGGATCAGGACGTAGTCACCCGTCTCGGCCATCGCGACGACGCAAGCAAGCGAGCCAATGGCAACGGCGGAGCCACCGACTCGTCGCCCTACCTCGAGAACCCCGCGCGTCGCGGGCGCGGGCGTCCAAGGCTCGGCGTCGTCGCCCGCGAGGTGACGCTGCTCCCCCGTCACTGGGATTGGCTCGCGACCCAACCCGGGGGCGCCTCGGCCGCCGTTAGGCGGCTGGTGGACGCCGCGCGTCAGTCCAGTGTCGAGAAGGACCGAGTCCGCACGGCGAAGGACTCGGCCTACCGGTTCATCTCGGCCATGGCCGGGAACGAGCAGGGATTCGAGGAGGCGACACGAGCGCTGTTTGCCGGTGACGAAACGCGCTTCGTCGCGATGAGCGATTCGTGGCCGCGCGACGTGCGCGAGCATGCCCGAGCCCTCGCCCGGCAGGCGTCTGCCTGACAGCGGGCATTACAAATCGCGCACATCCCTCGCACGCATCAGAGACTAACGGAGCACAGTTCCACCGCCTGTGGGCGAGAGCCCTCGTGTAACGTCATGCCACGTGCGGTCAGCCAGCCGACCGCCGGCCCCCGAATGACCAACCACGAGGAATCTCTCCATGCCGAGTTCACTCCGCACGCTCGTTCGAGGTGCGCCGCTGGCGGTCGCGTTCGCGAGTACGGTCGCTGCTAACGCACTGGCGCAGACTGCCAGGCCCACGCGCAGCGATCTCGTCGTCACGAGCGACTGGCTCGCGACACAGCTCAAGAATCCGAAGCTCGTCCTCTTTCACGTAGGCGAAAAAGCCGAGTACGACGCGGGCCACATCCCCGGCGCGCGGTTCCTGGAGCTCCGTGACATCTCCGCGCCCATGACGCGAGACACCAACGCGCTCGCGCTCGAGATGCTCCCCGCCGACCAACTCCGCCAACGTCTCGAGCAGCTCGGCATCTCCGATGATTCGCGCATCGTCGTCTACTTCGGCAACGACTGGTTGTCGCCGTCGACGCGAGCGCTGCTGACCCTGCAGTACGCGGGGCTCGGGGCGAAGGCGTCGCTCCTCGATGGCGGCATGCCGGAGTGGAAGAAAGGCAATCGGCCGGTCACCACCGATGTCCCGCCAGCGCCCAAACCCGGCAAGCTCACCCCCCGGCCCGCGCAGCCGATCGTCGTCGACGCGGACTTCGTGAAGTCCCACATCCGCACGCCCGGCTACACGATCGTCGACGCGCGCAACACGATGTTCTACGACGGACCCATTCAGGAGGCGAGCGCTAATAGCTCGATGGGTCATCCCATGCCGAAGATCGTGCCCGGGCATGTTCCGGGTGCGGTGAACATCGTCTTCGAGACGGTGTTCGACGACACGGGCCATCTCCTCCCCGAGGCCCGCCTCCGCGAGCTGTTCACGCAGGCGGGCGTCAGGCCTAACGATACGGTCATCGGGTACTGTCACGTCGGGCAGCAGGCGACCGCCATGCTATTCGGCGCCGAGGCGCTGGGTTACGACGTGAAGCTGTACGACGGGTCGTTCCAGGACTGGAAGAAGCGCGACCTGCCGATCGAGAGCTCGCGCAAGGACTCGAAGTGAGCAACAAGGCGGCGCCGTACGCCAGCCCATACCTCGCCGGTGTGGGGATCGGAGTCGTGCTGCTCCTCGCGTTCGTGCTCATGGGCCGCGGGCTTGGCGCATCCGGCGCGTTCTCGAGTGTCGTGGCTGCCGCGGTCAACACGACTGCGCCGACCCACGCGGCGGGCAACGCGTTCTATGCCGGCTATCTGAGTGACGGTGCGACAAATCCGCTGAAGGATTGGCTCGTGCTCGAGATCATCGGTGTGCTGATCGGCGGTCTGGCGTCAGGACTGCTTGCCGGGCGCATGCGCTGGACGACCGAGCGCGGCATCGGGATCACCGATCGTCGCCGACTCGTCAACGCGTTCGTCGGCGGTACGGCTATGGGCGTCGGCGCGAAGCTCGCACGCGGATGCACGAGCGGTCTGGGCCTAACGGGCGGCGCGACGCTCAGCGTCGGAAGCTGGCTGTTCATCATCGCGGCGTTCGTCGGCGCGTATGCTGCGGCGCCCCTGGTTCGGAGGGCGTGGCGATGATGGCGCCGCTTTACGAGTTCGGGCGATTTGGAGACGGGACGGGCCTCCTCATCGCGGTGGTGTTAGGCATCGCGTTCGGCTGGTTCCTCGAGCAGGGCGGGATGGGTAACGCGCGTAAGCTCGCTGGCCAGTTTTATTTCACGGATCTGAGCGTCCTCAAGCTCATGTTCAGTGCGATCGTCACCGCGATGCTCGGGCTGTTCTGGCTCTCGTGGGCAGGGCTGCTGGACCTCTCGCGGGTGTACGTGCCCGAGACGTTCATCGCACCGCAGCTCGTGGGTGGGCTGGTCTTCGGCGTCGGGTTCGCGACTGGCGGCCTGTGTCCGGGCACGTCCTGCGTGGCAGCCGCGACTGGACGGAAGGATGGCCTCGCACTCATCGCGGGAATGTTCGCCGGGGTCTTCCTGTTCGGTGAGATATTCCCCGCCGTGGGTCACTTCGCGGACAGCACAGCTCGTGGTGCCTGGACGCTCCCTCAGGCTCTCGGGCTCTCGTATGGCACGGTCGTGGGCGTCATAGTGGCAGTGGCGTTAGGCGCGTTCGCGGGGGCGGAATGGTTGGAGCGTCGCGCCGAGCGCCCTGCCCGTCGCATGAAGATCGCCGCATGACCATGGACGCGCGCCGCCGGCCAGGCGTCGAACGGGCGTTCGCGGTCGCCGCGGTGGTTGGCGGTGTTCTCGCGGTCATCGCGGGTAGCCCGACGCGCCCCACACGCGGTTCCGTTGACGTGACAGAGCTCGCTCGGATCGTCGAGCACGAGGAAGATCACGTCACCGCGACGGAGCTCGCCAAGTGGATTCGGGATGACAAGCGCGGCCTTCGCGTTCTCGATATTCGTGCGGATAGTGAGTACGAGGACTTTCATATTCCCCGGGCGACGCGCGTGCCGCTCGCCGAGATCGCGCGGATGCCGCTCGATTCCGCAGGCACGTATGTGTTGTACTCCGAGGGCGGAACTCACGCTGCACAGGGATGGTTCCTACTGCGAGCGCGGGGCGTGAAGAACGTCTTCTTCCTGCGTGGCGGGCTTTACGAGTGGCTCGAGCAGGTGATGAACCCGCACGTCGCGTCAACGACGCCGCAGGCCGAACGCGACTCGATTCGCGCGATCACGCTGTGGTTCGGCGGCAAGATGACGGTCGTCGACTCCGCCACCACGACGACACCGAGCGCACTGGATGGCGAGCTTTCCGCGCCTCACAAGTCCGACGCCCGCGAAACGATCAGGAAGATCCGGAGACGGGCGTGCTGAGCTCACGGTTTGCCGGGCTTCGGGCCCGCGAGTTCGGCCGCCTCGATCGCTCGGGCGAAGCGTATCTCGACTACACCGGCAGTGCGCTGTACGCGGAATCGCAGGTGCGCAGCCATCTCGAGCTTCTCGCGGGATCGGTCCTCGGCAACCCACACTCGCAGAGTGTCGCATCCCTTCGCAGCACTGAAATCATCGAGGATGCACGGCGCCTGACGCTCGCGTTTTTCTCGGCGGATCCTGCTGACTACGAGGTGATCTTTACGGCCAACGCGAGCGGCGCGGTCCGCCTGGTCGCCGAGGCGTTCCAGTTCGGTCCTGGGTCGCGGCTCGTGCTTGCTGCCGACAACCACAACTCGGTGAACGGCGTCCGCGAGATCGCGAAAGCCCGCGGAGCGGACGTCGCCTACGTGAGGCTCGATGATGAGCTGAGGCTGCAGGGCGTGGATCGGCTACTCGTACGCGCAACGGCTCCGAGCCTGTTCGCGTTTCCCGCGCAGTCGAACTTCTCGGGCGTGCAGCATCCGTTGAGCCTCATCGATGCCGCGCAGCGGGCGGGATATGCTGTGCTGCTCGACGCGGCCGCGTTCGTCCCGACGAACGCGCTGCGACTGGACGTAGTGCGGCCGGAGTTCGTGGCGCTGTCGTTCTACAAGATGTTCGGCTACCCGACAGGCGCGGGCGCCTTGATCGCGCGTCGCGACGCGCTCGCTGCGCTCGTCCGCCCGTGGTTCGCTGGTGGGACGGTTGAGTTCGTGTCGACCCAGCATCGGACGCATATGTTGAAGGCCGGTGCCGAAGCGTTCGAGGACGGCACGCCGAACTTCACGTCGCTCGCCGCGGTCCCCGCCGGGCTGGAGTTGTTAGGCGAGCTCGGGATGGACAACGTGAAGCGACACGTCGATCATCTCACGGCCTATCTGCTCGCGGAGGTCACGTCGCTGCGGCACGCGGATGGCTGCGCGATGACCCGCGTGTATGGCCCGACCGACAATCGTGCGCGAGGCGGGACAGTCGCGTTCAACGTGATGGATCGAGCCGGCCGGGTCGTACCGTATCAGCAGGTCGAGCGGGCCGCGCTGGAGTGTGGGGTATCGATTCGGGGAGGATGTTTCTGCAATCCCGGCGCGGCGGAGCGCGCGTTCGGGTTCCCCACGGCGGAAACTGCGGCGTGCATGGAGCGCGCTCGGCGCGAGGGATTCTCGGTGGAGAAGTTTGCCGAGTGTCTGGGGGGTAATGTCGCGGTGGGGGCGGTGCGGGCGTCGGTGGGAATCGCGACGAACGAGGCCGACATCGCGAGGCTGATCAGCGTCGTGAGAGAATGCCGACGCGCGAGCTAGCGAACCTTCACGGTGAATTCCAGTCCGCCCTCGAACGGAAGCGTCATTGTCTGCAATCCATTCCGCGGGTCGTGGACGAACGCGAAGTAGTCCTGATAGGCGTCACGGAACTGCTGCGTGTTGTCGCAGACGACGACGCCGCCGATCCTGAGGCGTGGCGCAACGAGCTCGAGGGCCGGCCGTGCCATCGGCGTCCAGATGTCGATGAGTGCAAAGTCGATCGGCGCTTCCAGGCCGATCAACGTTTGGCGTAAGTCGCCCTCACGGAGATCGATCAGGGGCGAAAGCCCCGCTTCGGCAAAGTGGCCGCGCGCGATCTTCGCCTTTTCCGCTTCGTACTCCGTCGCGATGACGACCGGCGTCTCTGTATTCGCTACACTCGAGGCGACGTTGTCACGCACCGCTGAGCCGAGAAACAACGTCGACACGCCATACGACGTGCCTACCTCCACGACGCGGAGCGCACGCAGCGCCCGGCATGCCATGTAACAGAATTCTGCTTTCGGCCGGTCGAGCGCAACCAACTTGTCGCGGAGGAATGCATGTATCCGGTCGTCGAACCAGTTCTCGTTCGGCGATCTTCCCGCGGCGCGTTCGGCATAGTACGCCGCCATCGAGCTTCCCTGCGCTGTGTGCTGGTCGTATAACCGGTTGAGCAAGGACTCGACGCGTGGGTCGAGGCGTACGTCGTTGGTCATCTGTGGGGGTGCGGTAGAACGGTGCGTATGGGGTCAGACTCCTGACGGACCAGACGACCGCGGGATTCCCGCGGTCGTCTGGTCCGTCAGGAGTCTGACCCCCAACGTAGCAAAACGACTCCCCCAACGTAGCTATTTCTTGCGATAGTAGTAGAGGTCGAACGTCGGCGTCCACGTCTTCCCGCCGTCCACCGACATCTCGCCGAACTGCCTAACGACGTCCGGCTTGACCGGTGTGAACGTCATATGGAGCAGCGCCGGCCCCTGCGGCATGATCTGCTTCGCGGTAAAGCGCAGGCTCCCGTCGAGCCACTCGCTCTCCCGATACTCGGTCACGCGACCGTACTGATCCGTCCAGAACTGCTGCCACTGTTTCACGTCGGTGTTGTAGCTGTTGAGGCTCTTGCCGCCGCCGCCCTGGAGGTCGGTCCAGTTCTCGTACAGGGCGCATCCCTCGAGCAGACGCTGGACGGAGCTCTGGCCGGCCGGCTGTCCTTGGGCGTTCTTCACCTCCCACTCGCCCACCCAGAAGTCAAACCGTCGCGACTCGTCCCGCGTTAGGCAGGGGCGCAGCACCGCCCGCATGCGCTCGAGCAACGGCTCGAACCGCGGGTCGCTCCGCAGCGACGCGAAGTCCTCGTCGGCGCTCACCGCCTTGTCGTTCGAGTAGCTCGCGTTCGAGACGAGCTGGTCGAGCCAGTAAAAGGCCGAGTCCTTCTGGCCGCGCTTCGCGAACACGGCCGCCAGGTTGTACATCGCGATCGGCGCGGTCGTTATCCCGATCGCCTTCCGATACGCGGCAACCGCGTCGTCGGGGCGGCCTGCCATCTGCAGCGACGTCCCGAGCCGGGTCCAGTAACGCGGCTGCTGAGGGTGCGTGCGCGTCAGCGCCTGATAGGCGGACGCCGCGCCCACGTAATCCTTCGCCGCAAAGAGCGCTTCGGCTCGAGCCGACACCGTGTCGGTCACCTGAGCGAGCACGCGACCCGGGCGCAATGCGAGGGATCCGGCCACGAGCACGAGGGGGATTACTGAGCGGGCCGTTCGACGGAACGGGGCGGAAAGCAACCGCGACGGGGTAGGGGTCATGGCTGAACGTGGGCTTCGGTTGATCGAGCTCGGTCGATCCACGGCTCCGCGGCGACCGCGAAACAGGATTCCGCGAATGCCCGTCGCGGTCACTGGGCAGGACACATTCACGCCGATTGCCGGGACAAGCCGTGCTCGAGCGTGACCGGCCGTGGGATTCGCTCTGGCGATCCGAGGACGGCGGCAGGCGTACTCTGGATGGAACAACCCGCCCTTCTGGCGGATATGTTCAGCAGAATCGCAAGATCAACGACCGGGGCGGCTCGATCGAGCTGCCCCGGCCTCAACTCGAGACACGAGGAGCTTTATGGTTGCGCGACTGCCCCGCAGTCCGTGGCTTGCGGCCGCCGCGGTTGCGGCGATGTTCGGGACAGCGACCGGCGCGAGCGCGCAGGCAAGCGCTGCCCGCGCGAGCTCGCAGCCCGTTGCGAATACCGCAATTACAGGAGCCCGTTGGATGACCGACTTCAAGAAGCCCAGCGATGCAGAGCTCAAGAAGGAGCTCACTCCGCTGCAGTATCAGGTGACGCAGCACGAGGCCACCGAGCGTCCGTTCCAGAACGAATACTGGAACAACCACGAGGCGGGGATCTACGTGGACGTCGTCTCGGGAGAGCCGTTGTTCAGCTCACTCGACAAGTACGAGTCAGGCACCGGGTGGCCGAGCTTCACGAAGCCGCTCGAGCCGGCGAACGTGAAGACGAAGACCGACCGATCGCTCTTGATGGAGCGGACCGAGGTGCGTTCGGCGCACGCGGACTCGCACCTGGGTCATCTCTTCGATGACGGCCCGCAGCCGACCGGACTCCGCTACTGCATGAACTCCGCGTCCATGCGCTTCATTCCTGTGGGGAAGCTGGCCGCGGAAGGGTATGGGCAGTATTTGGGGTTGTTCGAAAAAGCGAAGAAATAAGGCCGGGGACGGGCAACGGGCGACGGTTTGAAAATGCGGAAACCCTCGGGAGGCCAATCTCTGATAGAGAGGCTTCCCGAGGGTTCTCGCTTTCTAGCCGTCGCCCGTCCCCCGTCGCCGATCCGCCTCCCGCGAGCTATATCAAACGAAGATCCCCAACGAGCGCACCTCCATGACGCGCGACGTCAATCGCCGAGAGTTCCTCGGTGCTGCCTCGCTTGCAGCGCTGGCGCTGGGCCTGCCGGTACGCGACCTGGTCGCGGACGGCCCGGCCCGCCGATTTCCAGTCTCGGTGCTGCGGCCACAAGCCAGACCATTCGACCTCCACGACGTTCGACTCCGACCCGGCATCCAGCTCACCGGGCTCGAGACGAATCGACGGTTCATGATGGGGCTCGAGCCCGACCGGCTCCTCCACATGTTCCGCGTCACCGCCGGCATCCCGAGCTCGGCCCAACCGTTAGGCGGATGGGAAGCACCGGACAACGAGCTGCGCGGTCACTTCACCGGCCACTACCTGTCGGCGTGCGCGCTCATGTGGGCACAGACCGGCGACGAGGCGGTGAAAGCGCGTGGTGCCGCGATGATCGGCGAGCTCGCGAAGTGCCAGCAGAAGCTCGGCACCGGCTACCTGAGCGCGTTCCCGAGCGAGCTGTTCGACCGGTTGAAGGCCGGGCAGCGCGTGTGGGCGCCGTTCTACACGTACCACAAGATCATGGCGGGTCTGCTCGAGAACGCGACACTGGCGAGTAACGCGCAGGCGCTCGAGATCGTGAAGGGCATGGCAGGCTGGGTGCGCGACTACGCGCAGCCCGTGCCTGACGAGCAATGGCAGCGGATGCTCAACGTCGAATTCGGCGGTATGAACGACGTGCTGTATCTGCTGGCGAACGTCACGGGCGACGGCCAGTGGGCGGACCTCGCGCATCGGTTCGACCACGAGAAGATCTTCGGTCCGCTCGCGGTGGGTCGCGATGAGCTCAGGGGCGTGCACGCCAACACGAACATCCCGAAGGTCATTGGCGCCGCGCGTCGCTACGAGCGAACGAGCGAGGACCGATCGCGCGCGATCGCCACGTTCTTCTGGAACGACGTCACCGGCATGCGGTCGTACGCAACGGGCGGGACGTCCAACGATGAGGAATGGCAGGGCGAGCCAGGGCAGCTGGCGAAGGCGATCGGCCCGATGTCACAGGAGACGTGCGTCACGTACAACATGTTGAAGCTCACGCGTGAGCTGTTCGGCTGGAGTCCCGAGGCGAAGTACGCGGACTTCTACGAGCGCGCGTACTTCAATGGCATCCTTCCCACACAGCACCCGGCGGATGGCGAAAAGGCGTACTACACGCCGCTCGCCGCCGGCTACTGGAAGCTGTTCGGCGCGCCTAACGCCGGCTTCTGGTGCTGCCACGGCACGGGCGTCGAGAACTTCTCCAAGCTCGCGGACAGCGTGTACTTCCACGATGACGACGGCATCTGGGTGAACCTGTTCGTGCCGTCGGAGGTCCGGTGGAAGGAGAAGGGCGTCCGCCTCATACAGGACACGCGGTTCCCGGAGAGCGATGTGACCGCGCTGACCGTCCGGGCGGAGAAACCGACCCGCATGACGCTGAGGGTTCGCGTACCGTACTGGGTGGGCGAGGGCGGGTGGGTGAAGCTCGATGGCCGTCAGCTCGATGCCTTCGCGGGGCCCGGCAGCTACGTCGTGCTGGACCGAACGTGGCGTGACGGCGAGCGGTTGGAGGTTCGCGTGCCGATGCGGCTGCACGTGCATGCGATGCCTGACGACAGCTCCCTGCAGGCGGTGATGTACGGGCCGCTCGTTCTCGTGGGGCGCATGGGAACCGACGGTATCACGGCGGCGAATCGTCGTGCGGAGCCGACGAAGCCGCGCACGGTGCCCGAGTTCAAGGACCCGGCGCCTCCACCGGCACCACAGATCCGCGCCGCGTCAGGTGACGTGACGAGCTGGGTCGCGCCGGTGGCTGGCAAATCGCTCGAGTTCACGACAAAGGGACAGCCAACGGCTCTTACGATGGCTCCGCTCTATCGGGTGTTCGATGAGCGATATGTCGTGTATTGGACCGTGAGTCGCGGGTGAGTCCTCCGGACTCGGGACTGGGGACTGGGGACTCGGCCGCGGAACTATCGCGGCGCGATTGGCTCAAGGTCGTCGGGGCGGCCGGGGCCGCGAGTGTCGTGTCTGGAGCCAGCGGAGTAACCGACGCCATCGCGGCAGGCATGCCTAACGTGACGTCACCGGCTGCGTCGGCGGAAGTGTTACCGCTCACGTCAACGAGCGACGTGTTCGTACCGCCGCGCGGCGACGCGTACATGAAGTTCAGCTTCGACTTCCCCGAGCCGTCCGTCGCGTTCGGCGGATATCGGTTCGGCTTCCTCGTGTTCACCGACGAAAACACGTACGGACTGGATGGCTCACGCATCACCGCGTCAGAGACTGGTGACACGATGCGTCTCACGTGCACCGGGTTCGTCTGGGCTGGCGGCCAGGAGAAGGCACCCGGGTCACTCGTGGCGACGTTCAGACGAAACGGCGCCACGATCGAGTGGGACGCGGCTGTCGAGACGCAGCGGCCCATCAAGACGGTCACCACCATCATCCGCGATGTCCCGCGCGGCAGCATCTCCCTTGGCGGCG
>Ga0207674_10002584_pt1 | contig 22787 bp, 24 predicted proteins | sample KBSCornC72_FD_184303 | JGI IMG/M metagenome (GOLD analysis project Ga0207674, IMG submission 184303) | Corn rhizosphere microbial communities from Kellogg Biological Station, Michigan, USA - KBS Corn C7-2 (SPAdes) (version 2) | ecosystem: Host-associated > Plants > Roots > Rhizosphere > Soil ...
CAGGACCCGCCCAGCGACGACATCTGCTACGCCACCCAGAACCGGCAGGTCGCGATCAAGAAGGTGGCGCCGGATGCCGACCTGGTGATCGTCGTCGGCTCGGCGAACAGTTCCAACAGTGTCCGCCTCGTCGAGGTCGCGCTGGAGCACGGCGCTCGTGCGGCCTTCCGCATCGACTACGCCAGCGAGATCCAGCAGGAGTGGCTCGACGGCGTCTGCTCGGTCGGGGTCACCAGTGGTGCGTCGGTGCCCGAGGTGCTCGTCGAGGAGGTGCTCGCCGATCTGGCGGATGCCGGCTACGGCACCGTGCAGGTGGTCAAGACGGCCGAGGAGGACCTGATGTTCTCCCTTCCCAAGGAACTGCGGTCAGACGATCGAGCCCTCGGGGGACGGCGGGCCTGATGGTCGCGGCCGCCGACGTCCCCACCGGACCGGGCGCATCCCGACCCGCTCCGCGGTACGGCGAGTACGCCACCCCCGAGGAGGTCGCCGCGGCGAGAGGGCCGCTTCCGGTCGAGCCGAGCGATCCGGTGTCGCGACTGGCGGCTCCTCTCCCGTCGACGGCACCGCCCAAGCGCACGCAGCCGCCGCCTTCCCCCCGGAGGGCGAACAACCTGGTCACGACGCTCTTGCTGATCTTCGGGATCTGGAACACGCTCGGTTCCATTCCGAGCTACCTCGACTTCGACGCCGCGCTGTCGCAAGCGTTCGAGATCTTGGGATACGGACCGGTGGCGTTCGGCGCCGTCGCCCACACCGCCGGAATCGTGCTGCTGGTCGTCTCGTCGCTGGTGCTGGTGGTCGCGATCGGCGTCTCGTTCCGGCTGATGCGCGACGGGCGCCGGTCGGTGTGGGTGCCCCTTGCTGCGGGAGCGCTCTCCCTGCTCTCCTCGGTCATCGCCACGACGGTGATCGTGGCGAACACACCAGGGCTGGCGCAGGTGCTGCACAATCACTAGCAACGACCGCAACGCCTGAGCGGCCACACCGAAGGCGGTTGGGAGGAGGCATCGTGCGCGTCCGCGTTCTGCCTCGGGATGTCGCCTCCGGCATCATCACCGGATCGGTCGCGTCCTTGGGCTGGGCGATCGGTGCCGCGACCCTCGTGCTCGCCTTTCCGGTCGTCCTGGAGACGACGGCCCGCGCCGGCCGGCTCCCGGCGGCATGGCTGCCGGTCGGGCTGCTGCTGCTCATGCTCGTCAGCCTGGGCTTCGTGGTCTGGCGCGCCAGGGTCTGGGCGGTTGCCGCCTACCTGGTGGTCGGATTCGTGGCGAGCACGGCGTACGAGCTGACGCTGCTGATGGCGCTGCCCGGCTCGATCGATACTCAGATCTACCTCCTGAACCGGCCCGCGGTCGCGCTCGTGCTGGTGGGTCTTGCGGCGCGCACGCCCGTGGCGGGAATTGGTTGGTCGGCGCTCGGGTTCATCGTCTCGAGCGCGTCGACGGCGGCCGTCTCGTTGCTGGGATCGGTGCCGTTCCGACCCGGGTACGGTCCGATCGTGGTGGTGGTCATCTCGCTGGCGGCCTACCTGACGCTCTGGGGCGTCCAGGTGGTGCAGCGCCGCCGCATCCCGAACATCGAAGAGCTGGAGGCCGAGAACGATCGGCTTGCGCACGGCGAGGACCTGGCCAGGCGCACGACCGCTGCGGTGCACGACACCCTGCTCAACGACCTGTCGATCGTGATGAACGCCCCCGACGTGCTCAACACCCGTGCCCGGGCCCGGTTACGCCAGGACCTCGAGACGCTGCGGGGCGCCGAATGGCTCGACGCTTCATCGCGGTTGACCGTGGTGGACGACCAGGACGGCTCCCTGCGCAACGACATCATGCGCATGATCAGCGGGTTCCAGTGGCGCGGCCTCAGCGTGCACGTCACGGGATCCGGCGACGGGATCTACCGGCTCGATCCTGCCATCGAGGCGGCGTTCGTCGACGCGCTCGGGGCCGCTCTCGAGAACGTCCTGCGGCACTCCGGGGCGACCGTCGCCGAGGTCGAGCTGGTCTACGAACCCGAGGCGGTCACGGTGATGGTGACGGATGAGGGGGTCGGCTTCGACCCCGCCAAGGTCGCCGACGACCGCCTCGGCCTTCGCACCTCGATCGAGGCGCGGATCGAAGCGGTCGGCGGCACCGTGCAGATCTGGACCTCGCCCGGCTCCGGAACATCGATCGCGATGACGATCCCTGTCCGATCTGTCCTGCGTGAGCACGACGCTCCTCACCACCAGGAGCTCGGCTGATGGCCGGCGATTCGGCGACCGTCTCGGCGCAGCAGGTCGATCCGCTGAGTTGGTTCACCGGGCGTGTCATTCCGCTCGTGTTCGCAGGGCTGGTGGTGCTCTACGGCGCCTTCCGCATCCCCACCTGGCTGAGCTCACCGCTGCCGTGGCTGCAGCCGATCGGCGTGGTCCTCTGCGCGGGCGCGTGCGTGCTCGTGTACTTCCTGACCCGACCGCTGCGCCCTCAGCTCGGGTGGGGCGGCGGGATCGCCACGATCCTGATCGCCGGAGCCGGAGTCGTCGTGTCGTCGATCGGCTACTCGGGCGTCGACATCTCGATCGAGCTGTGGTGGGCGCCGTTCGGCCTAGCTCTGGCGATCGCGAGCCTGGCACCCTACTTGAGTGCGCGTCGCGTGTTGGTGCTGGGAGGCACGTCGGCCGTCGTGGTGGCCGTGGTGGCCTTCGGGTTGGTCGAGCCGGACGTCACCATCTGGGGTCCGCTGTCGTCGATGGTCATCATCGCCGCCCCCATCGTGTGCGGCTTGGTCGCGGCGGTGACTTTCTCGTACGTGCTGGTGACCCGCATGACGCCGATCATCGAGCAGCGTTCGCAGATGGTGCTCCCGCTCCGGTCCGCCGATGCGGCAGCCGAAGAGGTCGAGCGCCTGCGGTTGGCGCGGCTCAGCGCCCGAGCGGTTCCCTTCCTGAGCGGCATCGCCGACGCCGGACGCATCACCTCGGCCGATCGGGCTCTGGCCGGCCAACTGGCTCGACGCCTGCGCGATGACCTGGTGACCCAGTCGAACCTGACCTGGCTGGATTCGATCGCCGAGGGCACACGGCTCGTGGTCATCGATCCCGAGCACCGAGCCGCCCGCATGCGGCCGGCCCAGCGGGTCGCCCTACGTTCTTTGCTGCGCGCCGTGCTCGAGACGCCGGGTGCCGACTCGACCTCGCTGCTCATCGAGTTGCGCGGGCGACCGGACGGCGCCACCGCGGTAGGGGTCAGCATGGACATCGAGCTGCCGGAGGGTCGCCGCATCATGCACCTCGCGCCGTACGTGCTGACGCTGCGCACCGCGGTCGACGACATGAAGTGGGATGCCAGGTCGCTGAGCTTCACGACCCGCTGAAGTGACCCGACGCCCGAGACGGGCGTCGGCGCTGGCGCCGCGCGAGGGCCAGAAATGGCCCTCGCTCTACGCGGAGCGCGCGCTGATCGAGTGCCCGGCCGATCCGAGCTGCTGGGTTGCCTCCACGACGCGCGCGGCCATCGCGGTCTCGGCGATCTTGCCCCAGGCACGGGGGTCGTAGATCTTCTTGTTGCCGACCTCGCCGTCCACCCGGAGCACGCCGTCGTAGTTGGTGAACATGGTCCCGGCGATCGAGCGCGTGTATGCGTACTGGGTGTCGGTGTCGATGTTCATCTTCACGACGCCGTTGGCGACGGCCTCGGCGATCTCGGCATCCGACGATCCCGACCCACCGTGGAACACGAGATCGAGCGGCTTGGCGCCGGTACCGAACTTCTCGGCGACGCCGCGCTGGATCTCGCCCAGCAGCTCGGGCTTGAGCACGACGTTGCCCGGCTTGTAGACGCCGTGCACGTTGCCGAACGTGAGCGCGGCCATGTAGCGGCCCTGCTCGCTGTCGGCGTTGCCCAGCCCCAGCGCCTCGACAGTCTGGATGGCGTCGGCGAGCGTCGTGTAGAGGTGCTCGTTGATCTCGTGGCTGACCCCGTCCTCCTCGCCGCCGACGACGCCGATCTCGACCTCGAGGATCGCGTGGATCGCCTTCAGTCGCGGCAGCAGCTCCCGCGCCTGGGCGAGGTTGTCGGCGAGCGGGATCGCCGAGCCGTCGAACATGTGCGACTGGAAGATCGGATTGCCGCCGGCCTTCACCTGCGCCTCGGATGCGGCGATGAGCGGCTCGACGAAGCCGGCCAGGGCATCCTGCGGGCAGTGGTCGGTGTGCAATGCCACCGTGATCGGGTAGTTCTTGGCGACCTCGGTCGCGAACGCGGCGAAGGCCAGGGCTCCGGATGCGCGAGCCTTGACGCTCTGCCCGGCGAAGTAGTCGGCGCCACCCGTCGTGACCTGGATGATGCCGTCGGAGCCGGCCTCGGTCAGTCCCTGCAGCACCGCGTTGATCGTCGACGACGACGAGACGTTGACGGCCGGGAACGCGAAGCCCGTGGACTTGGCGGTGTCGAGCATCTCCGCGTATTGATCGGGGGTGGCGACGGGCATGACGGCTCCTTGGCAGCGAGGGTGGGGTTCGACGTCGAGTCTAGCGACCGGCCCGGGTAGGCTCGGGCGTGCGCTGACCGCCACCACGGCGCATCCCGTTCGACTCTTCGAATCGCGATCTCGACAAGGATGCAGCACCATGGTGAGCCTCGAAACCGGCACTCTCTTCCTCCACCCCGACCGCAACCTGGCGCTCGAGCTGGTGCGCGCGACTGAGGCGGCCGCGATCCGCGCCGTGCCGTTCATCGGACGCGGCGACAAGATCGCGGCGGACCGGGCCGCGGTGGATGCGATGCGCAAGTTCCTCGGGACGGTCAACTTCGCCGGCACGATCGTGATCGGCGAGGGAGAGAAGGACAAGGCGCCGATGCTCTTCAACGGCGAGGTGGTCGGCAACGGCCACGGGCCGGAGTGCGACATCGCCGTGGACCCCATCGACGGCACCTCGTTGACGGCGGCCGGCAGGCAGAACGCGATCTCGATGATCGCCGCCGCCGATCGCGGTGCGATGCTCGACGCGCACAGCGTGTTCTACATGGACAAGATCGTCGCCGGGCCGGAGGGCGTGGGGGTGGTCGACATCCGCAAGCCGATCGGCGAGAACATCCGCGCCCTGGCGGAGGCGAAGGGCAAGCCGGTGGGAGAGATGTGGATCGGGGTGCTCGACCGCCCGCGTCACGAGCAGCTGATCGCGGACATCCGCGCGGCGGGCGCCGGCACCCGGTTGCTGCTCGACGGCGACGTGGCCGGCGGGATCAACGCGGCCAGCTACGAGGGCCGGCTCGACATGTGCGTCGGGATCGGCGGCAGCCCCGAGGGGGTCGCCACCGCGTGCGCGATCAAGGCGCTCGGCGGCGTGATCCAGACGGTCTTGGCCCCGAAGACCGACGACGAGATCCAGAAGGGTCGGGATGCCGGCCTGAAGTTCGACCACGTCTACGAGGCCGACGAGCTGGTCAGGGGCGACAACACCTTCTTCGTCGCGACCGGAGTCACCGACGGGCAGCTGGTGAGCGGGGTGCGGCGCAAGGGTCCGATCATCCGCACCGAGAGCATCGTGCTGCGGGCGCGCTCCGGGACGATCCGTCGCATCATCGCGGACCACCAGGCCGAGAAGTGGCTCGACGAGAATTTCAACGCGCCGGAGACGTGATCCGGCAGCGGCTGTTGCGGAGTGAGTGCTCACTCAGTTAGCATTCCGCGGTGACCTCCCTCCCTCCCGACTTCGTCGTGGTGCGCACGCGCGCGCAACCGATGTCGCCCGAGGAGCGCCGCTCGTCGATCATCGACGCGGTCGTCCCGCTGCTCAAGGAGCACGGGCGCGACGTGTCGAGTCGGCAGATCGCCGAGGCGGCGGGCGTCGCCGAGGGCACCATCTTCCGCGCATTCGGTGACAAGGACACGCTGATCGCGGCCGCCATCGCGCGCTTCTTCGACCCGCAGCCGTTCCGCGACGCACTGCGCGGGATCGACCCGGATGAGCCGACCGTCGACAAGATCAGGCAGGTCGTGCAGATCCTCCGCGACCGGTTCCACGGGGTCGTCGGGTTCATGTCGGCCCTGGGGATGCAGGGCGGACCGCCCGGCGGAGTCCAACAGGCCCCCGACCAACAGGAGTGGCTGACCATCCTGGGCCAGATCTTCCGGCCGGGCGAGTTGACGGTGGCGCCAGACGTCTTCGGGCTCTATGTCCGCCTCCTCGCGTTCGCGACCGCGATCCCGCCCTTCAACGTTCCGCGCCAGTTCGAGGTGGACGAGCTCGTCGACCTCATCACCCGCGGCGTGCTGCCGCCGGCCACTCCGTCCGCTACCACCTCCGCCACCTCCACACGAAGGAAGGACTGACCATGCTCGGTCGCCTGCTCGTGCGCTTCCTGCGCCCGTACTGGCTGTTGCTGCTCGGCGTCGTCGTGTTCCAACTCGGCCAATCGATCGCGTCGCTGTACCTGCCGACCCTCAACGCCGACATCATCAACAAGGGGGTGCTCAAGGGCGACGCGTCGTACATCATCAACACCGGCATCGTGATGCTGATCATCACCCTCGGTCAGATCGTCTGCGCCGTCATCGCCGTCTACTTCGGGGCGCGGTTGGCAATGTCGTTCGGCCGCGACCTGCGCGGCGCGATCTTCCACCAGGTCGGGCTGTTCTCCGAGCGCGAGGTGTCGAAGTTCGGCGCGCCGTCGCTGATCACGCGCACCACCAACGATGTGCAGCAGGTTCAGATGCTTGTCCTGATGACGTGCACCTTGCTGGTGTCAGCGCCGATCCTGGCGATCGGCGGAGTGATCTTCGCGCTGCGCCAGGACGTGCCGCTTTCGGGCATCCTTCTGGTCGCCGTCCCGGTGCTGCTGCTCGGGATCGGGCTGGTCATCGGGCGGATGGTGCCGCAGTTCCGCACCATGCAGATCCGGATCGACACGATCAACCGCGTGCTGCGCGAGCAGCTCACCGGCATCCGCGTGGTGCGCGCCTTCGTGCGCGAGCCCGTCGAGGTGGCCCGGTTCGCCGACGCCAACGCCGCGGTGACGCAGACCGCGCTGCGCGCCGGACGGCTGTTCGCGCTGATGTTCCCGTTCGTGCTACTGGTCATGAACGTGTCGAGCGTCGCGGTGCTGTGGTTCGGCGCCGGGCGGATCGACACCGGCCACCTGCAGGTGGGCTCGCTCGTCGCGTTCCTGACTTACCTCGTTCAGATCCTGATGGCCGTGATGATGGCGACCTTCATGGCCGTGCTCCTGCCGCGCGCCGCCGTCTCGGGCGATCGGATCGGCGAGGTGCTCGCCACCGATTCGTCGGTGGTTCCTCCCAGGAACCCGATCACGACGTTCGCCTCCTCGGGCCGTGTCGAACTGCGGGGAGCGACCTTCTCGTACCCGGGCGCCGAACAGGCGGTGCTGCACGATGTGAGCTTCACCGCTGAGCCGGGCACCACGACCGCCATCATCGGGTCGACCGGTGCGGGCAAGACCACCCTGATCAACCTGCTCCCGCGCCTGTTCGATGTGACCGGTGGTGCGGCGCTGGTCGACGGCGTGGACGTCCGCGAGGTCGACCCCGAGCTGCTGTGGGCGCGCATCGGCCTGATCCCGCAGCGGCCGTACCTGTTCTCGGGGACCATCGCCTCGAACCTGCGCTACGGCAAACCCGACGCCACCGACGACGAGCTCTGGCACGCGCTCGAGATCGCCCAGGCAAAGGACTTCGTCGAAGCCATGCCCGAGAAGCTGGATGCACCGATCGCGCAGGGCGGCACGAACGTCTCGGGCGGTCAGCGACAACGGCTTGCCATCGCGAGAGCCCTGGTGAAACGGCCCGAGATCTACGTGTTCGACGACTCGTTCTCGGCGCTGGATACGGCGACGGATGGCCGACTGCGCGCCGCGCTCGACCGCGAGGTGAGCGGCGCGACCCGCATCGTCGTGGCGCAACGGGTGAGCACCATCCTGGACGCCGATCAGATCATCGTGCTCGACGACGGCAAGGTCGTCGGCATCGGCACCCATGACCAATTGCTGCTGAGCTCGCCGGAATACGCCGAGATCGTGCAGAGCCAGCTCTCGATCGAGGAGGCAGCGTGAGCGCCACGAGCAACGCGGGCAAGCCGGCCGCACCCGCGTCGAACGCGCGTCCCGACGGCCCGACCCCGGTTCGTCGCGGACCGGGTGGTGGCGGCCCGTTCGGCGGAATGCAGGGTCCCGCCGAGAAGGCGATGAACTTCGGGCCTTCGGCCAAGCGGCTGATCGGCCGACTGGCGCCCGAGCGCGGGATGATCATCCTGGTCGTCCTGCTGGGCGTCGCCAGCGTCGTACTCAGCGTGCTCGGGCCGAAGATCCTCGGGCAGGCGACCAACATCATCGTCGACGGGTCCGTCTCGAAGCAGCTGCCGGCCGGGGTCACCAAGCAGCAGGTCATCGATGGCCTGAAGGCGAAGGGCGATACCAAGACGGCCGATCTGCTCGGCGGCCTCGATCTGCATCCCGGGCACGGCATCGACTTCTCGGCCCTGCAGTTGGTGCTCGGCATCGTGCTGCTGCTCTACGTGTTCGCGTCGGTGTTCGGCTGGTTGCAGGGGTACCTGCTGAGCGGCGTCACCCAGCGCACGGTGTTGCGGCTGCGGGCCGACGTCGAGGCCAAGATCCATCGCCTGCCGCTGACCTATTTCGACAAGACGCCGCGCGGCGAGCTGCTCAGCCGGGTGACCAACGACATCGACAACATCTCGCAGAGCCTGCAGCAGACGATGAGCCAGTTGATCGTCAACCTGCTGACCGTGGTCGGCGTGCTGGTGATGATGTTCGTCATCTCGCCGCTGCTCGCTGTGATCGCACTGGTCACCGTGCCGATCACCCTCGGAATCACCGTCGCGATCGGCAAGCGCTCGCAGAAGCAGTTCGTGGCGCAGTGGAAGCACACCGGCGCCCTGAACGCCCAGATCGAGGAGGGTTACACCGGTCACTCGCTGGTGAAGGTCTTCGGCCGCCACCAGGAGGTCGAGCAGGCCTTCGCCGCGAAGAACGAGGAGCTGTTCAAGGCCAGCTTCGGCGCCCAGTTCATCAGCGGCCTGATCATGCCGTCGATGATGTTCGTCGGCAACCTGATCTACGTGGTCATCGCGGTCGTCGGCGGGATCATGGTCGCCGGCGGCTCGATCAGCCTCGGTGACGTGCAGGCGGTGATCCAGTACACCCGGCAATTCACCCAACCGCTCGCTCAGCTGGGGTCGATGGCCAACTTGCTCCAGTCCGGGGTCGCCAGCTCGGAGCGGGTCTTCGAGCTTCTCGACGCCGAGGAGCAGACCCCGGATGCCGACCCGGCCTCATCGCCGACCGCCCACACCGGGCGGCTCGAGTTCGATCACGTGTCGTTCTCGTACGATCCCGAGAAGCCGTTGATCACCGACCTGTCGCTCGTGGCCCAACCCGGACAGACGGTCGCGGTCGTCGGCCCCACCGGTGCGGGCAAGACCACCCTGGTGAACCTCATCATGCGGTTCTACGAACTGGACGGCGGAAAGATCACCCTCGACGGGGTCGATGTCTCGCAGATGACCCGGGCCGACCTGCGTTCCCGCACCGGCATGGTGCTGCAGGACACCTGGCTGTTCGGCGGCACGATCCGCGACAACATCGCGTACGGACGCACCGACGCCACCGACGACGAGATCCACGCCGCCGCCGAGGCCGCGTACGTCGACCGCTTCGTGCATTCGCTGCCCGACGGCTACGACACGGTGCTCGAGGACGAGGGCGGCAACATCTCGGCGGGTGAGAAGCAGCTGATCACGATCGCGCGGGCGTTCCTCGCCCGGCCGAGCGTGCTGATCCTGGATGAGGCGACCAGCTCGGTCGACACCCGCACCGAGCTGCTGGTGCAGCGCGCGATGAGCGCGCTCCGCAAGGACCGCACCAGTTTCGTCATCGCCCACCGGCTGTCGACGATCCGGGATGCCGACCTCATCCTGGTCATGGAGAACGGCGCGATCGTCGAGCAGGGCACCCACGACGAACTGCTCGCGAAGAAGGGCGCGTACGCGCGGCTCTACGAGGCGCAGTTCGCGGCGCCGATCGACGACGAGGCGGGCACCGCGGACGGGGCCGTTCCGGCCCTGGTCGGGGCTCCGCCGACGACGGGCGAGATCGTGCGCGAGGCGCTGGCCGAGGAAGGCGACGGCGCGGAGCCGTGAGCCGCGCCTGAGTCGCGGCCGGGCGCGTCAGGCCGACTTGGGTTTCGTGATCTTCGCCACCGGCGGGGTGACGAGGCCCAGGTCGAGCTCGTCGCGGCCGATGCCGGTCTCATCGAGCGCGTCAAGTTCTGAGCGGACGCTGTCGGCGCGCACCAACTCGGGCTGGCTGAGCTGCTTGGGCTGCTCGTCCACGTGCCCGGGCGTGCCGATGACCTTCGACTCGTCGAGCGCGTCGAGCTTGCGCGCCGTGACGAGCACGCGCTGCTCGAGGGAGCTCGCGAACTGGTTGTAGCTGCTGACCGTCGACTCGATCGATCGACGCAGCTTGTCGGCGTGATCCGACAGGGTCGAGAGCCGCGAGTACAGCTCTTTGCCGAGGTCGAACAGCTTCTTGGCGTCTTCGGTCAGCACGTCCTGCTGCCAGGTGAAGGCGATGGTCTTCAGCAGCGCCCAGAGTGTCACCGGGTTCGCCAGGATGATCCGCTTGCTGAACGCGTACTCCATCAGGCTCGGGTCCTGTTCCATCGCGGCGGCGAGCAGCGGCTCGTTCGGGATGAACGCGATCGTGAAGTCGGGGCTGGATTCCAGGCCGGTCCAGTAGGTCTTGCCGGCCAGCGCATCCACATGACTCTTGACCTGCTTGGCGTGCTGGGCGAGCAGCTGGATGCGACGGGCCTCCTGCTCGCCGCCAGCCGTCGCCGGGATCGCGCTCGCGTCGATGTACGCGTTGTACGGCACCTTCGCATCGACCGGGATCGACTTGCCGCCCGGCAGGTTGATCACCATGTCGGGTCGGCGCGTGCCGCTCTCGGACTCGATCGTGGACTGGACCGTGAAGTCGACGCGGTTGATCAGTCCGGCCGACTCGACCAGGGTGCGCAGCTGGGTCTCGCCCCAGACGCCGCGCGTGGCGTTGTTGCGCAGGGCTGACGCCAGCGATTCGGCGGTCGCTCGCAGCCGCTCCTCCGACTCGGTGGCGGTCTTCAGCTGATTCGACAGCTCGCCGTGCTGCTGCGCCCGCTGCGTTTCGAGCTCGGCAACCTTCTGCTGCATGCTGCTCAGCGTCTCTTTGACCGGAGCCAGGGCCTGCAGCACCTTGCTCTCGTCGGCTTCGGCCTGGGATCGCTTGACCGCGTCGAGCCGCTCGCGCTCCATCAGGTCGCGGTACTGATTCTGGGCGGCGGCCAACTGCTCGCGCAGGCCGGCGAGCGAGGCCTCGGCGGCGGCGAGCTGGGCCGTGACCTCGGCTCGGGCCTGCGACTCCTGCGAGCGCAGCTCGGCCACGATCGCGGCGTGACGGGCCTCGATGACGGCGGGATCGGCATCCACGGCGGTCGACGTGCGACGACTGCGCGCCACCAGAGCGCCGATCACGGCGCCCAGGATGACGCCGACGGCCAAGCCGAGCAGGAGAGCGACGATCGGATCCATGCCGCCAGTGTCGCAGTGGGCACGGACATCGCGGGGGCGGCGCTCCGCGCGGGGGCGCTACCGGCCGGGGCTACCGCCCCGCCGCGTAGCCCTGCGCGCCTCGCGGGTTGGCGGCCGCGCGCAGCAGCCCGGATGCGGGGTCGCGCCCGACCATCGACAGGCGGCCCAGGGTCCAGTCGCCATCGACCGTGAGCCGATGACCGCGCACCGTGAGCTCTGCGAGGACCGCCGCCCCGACTCTGCCCTCGATCACGAGTTCGCCGGGCGACCAGACCCGCGGCTCGAATGACGCGACATGCGATTCGGTGTGGAACATCGGCGCATCGATCGCCTGCTGCGGGTCGTAGCCGCCGACCAGGCGGCGCAGCAGGTAGGGCAACTGCCACTGGTCCTGCTGATCGCCGCCGGGCGTGCCGAGGGTCTCGACCGGTGCGCCGTCGCGCAGCAGGAGCGTCGGCGACAGGGTGGTGCGCGGTCGGCGGCCGGGGGTGAGCGCGGAGGGGGATGCGGCATCCAGCCAGGTCATCTGCAGCCGCGTGCCGAGGCAGAACCCGAGCTCGGGGATCGTCGGCGACGACTGCAGCCAGCCGCCGGAGGGCGTGACCGAGACGAGATTGCCGTGGCGGTCGACCACATCCAGATGGCAGGTGTCGCCGCGCGGAACGTCGGCGTTCGGAACCTCGGCGTTGGCCCGGGTCGGCTCGCCAATCCCGACTGCGCCGCTTGCCGCACCCGGCGTCGCGCCGGCCGTCCGTAGAACCGGCATCCACGGCTGCCGACCCGCCGGCCGCCCCGGACGGAACTCGAACGACGCGGTTTCGCCGATCAGGTCCGCGCGCTCACGGGCGTACTCGGGGCTGAGCAGCGCGGCGAGCAGCTCGGGCGGCACCGCGCCGTCGCCGTACCAGGCATCGCGGTCGGCGAGCGCCAGCTTGAGCGCCTCGCTGATGGTGTGGATGCCGAGCGCCGTCGACGGGTCCAAGCGCGCGTCGTCGAAGGTGTCGAGCATCGCGAGCGCCTGGAGCAGCACCGGTCCCTGCCCCCAGGCCGCCGACTTCGCGATGGTGGTTCCGCGGAACTCGAGGGTCGCGGCATCCTCGTCCGATGCCTCGTTCAGGGCCAGGTCGTCGGCCGTCAGCACCCCGGGCGCGTCACGGTCGATGCCGGGCTGGTAGTGCGGCTCGGCCGTGAAACGAGCGATCGCCTCGGCGACGAAGCCCGAGCTCCAGGCGGCGGTCGCGGCGCGGATGCGGCCGTCGCGAGTCGCCGCGCCGGCTCCCGCCGCGACGAGCCGCTCGAGGGTCTGCGCATACGGCTCGTTCGTCACGAGATCGCCGGCCTCGGGCATCCGCCCGCCAGGGATCCAGTGCGCGGCCGAGGTCGGCCAGTGCTGCTCGAACAGCTCGCGGACGCCGGCCAGGGTGCGAGCGGCTGCGGCGAGCAGCGGATGCCCGTTCCGCGCGTACCCGATGGCGAAGGCCAGCACCTCGGCGAGTTCCCACGTGCCGCGGGTCTCGAGCAACCGCAACCAGGCCGGCACCGCACCCGGGATCGCGGCCGCCAGCACCCCGCTCCCCGGCATCTCGGCGAACCCCAGCCCCCGGTAGTGCTCGATCGTCGCGCCCTGCGGTGTGGCGCCCTGCCCCGCCATGACCCTCGGGGCCGGGTCGTCGGCCGCCGCGTAGATGCCGACCAGATCCCCGCCCGCGCCGTTCAGGTGCGGCTCGACGACGTGCAGCACGAAGGCGGCGGCGACCGCCGCGTCGAAGGCGTTGCCGTCGCGCTCCAGCACCGCCTGGGCCGTCGCCGTCGCGATCCAGTGCGTCGACGCGGCCATGCCGAAGGTGCCCCGCAGCTCCGGTCTGGTTCGAAAGGTGTCGGGCGGGGTGAAACCGGTCATCTGCCCACGCTACCGAGCAGACGGACGAGCAGACGGACCAGCGGATGGTGGACCAGCCCAGCGACACGCTCCGAACCTCGGCAGAGCGCGAGGAAGGTGCGGCGGCCCAGCGCGGTGTGGGCGAGCAGCCGGTGGAGCGCGCTGGGGGAGCGCTCGAGCACCCTCAACATGACCGCGCCGGCCCGGATCTGGGGGACCAGTTCGCGCCGCACCGCCGCGAGGTAGCCGTCGAGCGCCGCCGCGCGCGCCACCGGGTCAGCCGCGTGAGCTGCGGCGGCCGCCGCCGCGCCGGCCATCGCGCCGGAGCGCAGGGCGAACGAGATCCCCTCGCGCGTCCACGGCTCGAGCAGCCCGGCAGCCTCGCCGGCCACCAGCACCGACCCGCGCCGCAGCGGAGACCGGCGGGACCGCCAGCGCGTCAGGTGGCCCGACTCACGGACGCGGGTCGCACCCGCGAGACCGAGCTGCCGGAGCCAGAGTTCGAGGTAGGCGCGCGTGGCGTCCGGTAGGCCGGTGCGCTGGATGACGCCGATCGTGAGGGCGTCGCGTTTCGGGAAGAGCCAGGCGTATGCCCCGCGATCGGCTCCCCAATCGAAGAGCGCCGTGTGCGACCAGTCGTGACCGGATGCGGCGAGCTCGACCTCGAGCCCCAGATCCGAGCCGGCGAACTCGACGCCGACGTAGCCGCTCGTCCGCCCGCTCGAACCGTCGGCGCCGACCACCACTCGCGCGCACAGCTCCTCGCCCTCGAGTCGGACGGTCACCCCCTCCTCGTCCTCCGCCAGCCCGCGCACCGCCGTTCCGTCGCGGAAGACGGCCCCCGCCGCCACCGCGGCATCCGCCAGCAACTGGTCGAAGCGCTCGCGCTGCACCATCCCGAGGAAGGGCTCGTCGGCGTGCAGCATCACCCGGTCGCACCCGCGACGGCTCAGCCCGAAATCGGTGATCTCGGCCTCGAAGGCCGCGCGCGCGGCATCCGGCATCGCCGTCAGCGAAAAGCCGGTGATGCCGCCGCCGCAGGTCTTGTAGCGCGGGAAGTGCGCCCGGTCGAGCATCAGCACCCGGCATCCCGCCTCGGCCGCGACCTGGGCCGCCGTCGACCCGGCCGGTCCGGCCCCGACGACGATGACGTCCCACACCTCGGGCATGACCCCAGGCTAAGCGAGAGCGCTTCAGCTGGCGGCGGCTGCGACCGGCGGCACCGTCGAACTCACGCGGACCCCGACCAGCTCCGCCAGCTCGGGCAGGTCGATCGCGCCCCAGCGATCGGCCGCGTGGATCATGATCGCCGCGCAGGCCTCCGAGTCGGCAACGGCGTCGTGATGCGCGAAATCTTCGAACCCGGCGGCCATGGCCGCGACGGGCAGCCGGTACGAGTCCAAGGTGTAGGTCTTGCGGGCCACCTGCAGGCTGCACATGTAGGAGTACGACGGGGTCGCGATCCCGGTCGCCGCGCAGGCCGACTTGATGACGCCCATGTCGAAGCCGGCGTTGTGGGCGACCAGGATGTCATCCCCGGCGAAGGCGATCAGGTCGACCAGTTGCTCGGTCCAGCTCGGGGCGCCCTCGACCATCTCGGGCGTGATCCCGTGGATGCGGATGTTCCAGTCGACGAAGTGGTCGTGCCCGAACGGCGGCTGGATGAACCAGCCGATCCGATCGACGACCTGACCGTCGCGCACCTTCACCAGTCCGACCGAGCAGGCACTGGCGGCGGAGCCGTTGGCCGTCTCGAAGTCGATGGCGGTGAAGTCGAGCGGCACGTCTTGACTCTCGCACGCAGGTGCGACAGAGGGCCGAGGCTCGCCGCGCAACGCCGGTACTGTTGACCCTCGTGGCTCTCACCATCGGCATCGTCGGACTCCCCAATGTGGGCAAGTCCACCCTCTTCAACGCGCTCACCAAGAACGACGTGCTCGCGGCGAACTACCCGTTCGCCACGATCGAGCCCAACGTCGGCGTCGTCGAGCTGCCCGACCCGCGGCTGAAGGTACTCGCCGGGATCTTCGGCAGCGAGCGCATCCTGCCCGCCACCGTGTCGTTCGTCGACATCGCCGGCATCGTGAAGGGCGCCAGCGAGGGGGAGGGGCTGGGCAACCAATTCCTCGCGAACATCCGCGAGGCCGACGCGATCGCCGAGGTGGTGCGGGGATTCTCCGATTCGGATGTCGTCCACGTCGCCGGCGAGGTGAACCCGGCATCCGACCTCGAGACCATCACCACCGAGCTCGCGCTGGCCGACCTGCAGACGCTCGAGAAGGCGATCCCGCGCCTCGAGAAAGAGGTGCGCGGCAAGAAGACCGAGCCCGCGGTGCTGGATGCCGCCCTCGCCGCCCGGACCGCGCTCAACGCCGGCACGCCGCTTTCGGCCGCGAAGGGCCTCGACCTGGCCGCGCTCAAAGAGCTCGGCCTCCTGACCGCCAAGCCGATCATCTACGTGTTCAACGTCGACGAGGAGGTGCTTCGGGATGCCGCGCGCCGCACCGAGCTCGAAGCCCTGGTTGCGCCCGCGCACGCCGTGTTCCTCGACGCCAAGATCGAGTCGGAGCTCAAGGATCTCGACCCCGCCGACGCCGCCGAACTCCTGGAATCCACCGGCCAGACCGAGAGCGGTCTCGATCAGCTCGCCCGCATCGGCTTCGACACCCTCGGCCTGCAGACCTACCTGACGGCCGGGCCCAAGGAGTCGCGGGCCTGGACGATCCATAAGGGCGACAAGGCGCCGCAAGCCGCCGGCGTCATCCACACCGACTTCGAGCGCGGCTTCATCAAGGCCGAGATCGTCTCATTCGACGACCTGGTCGCGACGGGCTCGATCGCCGAGGCCCGCGCCAAAGGCAAGGCCCGCATCGAGGGCAAGGACTACGTGATGCACGACGGGGACGTCGTGGAGTTCCGTCACAGTTAGGCGTGTGTCCAATGGATATCGACTACCGCACGTGGATTCCGGGATTGCACGCGCTCCGCGATGCGCTACTCGCTTCGTTTGATGACGCGGATCTGCAGCTGTCCGTAGGCGGCGCGAATCCGGAGCTCCGAAGCGTTCTCAGTCGCTGGCTGTCGCTTGAGCGGGACTACCGACGATCCCTCGAGACCCTGCACCTCGACTGGACCACGACCGAATTCGACGCGTCCACCCTCAGCCAGCTCGGGAAGTTGTTCCGCGCGGAGGACGCGCGCTTCGGCATCGTCGATGATTACGACGTCGCCGAGCTCGATCGTGAAGTCAGCCGGCCCGACCTCTCTCGCTCCCGCCGCGACCAGATCCAGGCCTACGTCCAATCAGTCCTCATGATGCTCGCGACCGTAACGGTCTACGCACGCGCCGCGGGTCGTGACGTGCCTCCCGCCGTACAGCGGTACGTCGGCTAGTCGGGAGAGGGGACGGCGACGTCGTGGAGTCCGCCCCAACGTGTAATCCGGCCGCGTAGCCTCGCGCGTTCGCGGCACAATGATCGCCATGGAATGGTTCTACGACCTACCGGTGGGGGTGTCTCTTCCGCTGTTCGTGATCCTCTTCGTCGTGGTGTCGCTGCTCATCGTGATGGCCTTGCGGCCGTGGGTGAAACGGATGGCGGAGAATCCGGGGGAGTGGGATCGCGTTCTCGGGTACGCGATCTCGTCGTACGGCTTGTTCTACGGCATCCTGCTCGCGCTCGTCGCGGTCTCGGTGTATCAGAACTACGTCCAGGTGCACGACGCGGTGCTCAACGAGACGTCGGCGCTCGCCGCGCTCTACCGTGACGTCTCGGGCTTCCCGCACGCCGACGCGGGTTCTCTCCAGACCGGGCTTCGAGAGTACGTGCACAATGTGATCAATCAGGATTGGCCACTCCAGCGGCAAGGGATCGTTCCGGTCGATGCGACGGCGACCGTCGACGCCTTTCAACGCCACCTCTTCGCGGTGGAGCCCACGACTCCGGGACAGCAATCCCTCTTGACCGAGACGATCGGTTCGTTCAACGACTTCGTCGCCGCGCGTAGGGCCCGGCTCGCGGATACGGTGCTGTCGTTGCCGCCTCTGCTCTGGGGCGTGCTGTGGGCCGGTGCCGTGATCAATGCGGTCATGCTCGCGCTGATCCAGGTGAAGCGGCTGACGATCCACCTGGTGATGTCGGGCCTCATCGCGCTCTATGTCGGCCTGCTGACCTACACGACGGCCAGCATGGACCACCCCTACGCGGGGACGGTGAGCATCGGCCCCGAGGCCTTCGAGTTGCTGCTCAATCAGGTGATGAACCGCTGACGGATCCCTGGTCGCGGCTGATACCAGAGTGATACCATCCCCTCCATGGCTATGACCCTCCGCCTCACCGAGCAGCAGGAGCGCGCGCTCGCCGCGCTCGCCGAGGCTGACGGCATCAGCAAGCAGGAGGCGGCGGTCCGAGCGATCACGGATGCCGCTGCGCGCCGCGGGCATGAGGCGCGCGTTCGTGAGGCATCGGCATCCAGGCGCGAGCGCTACGCCGCGCTGCTCCAACGCCTGGCGCAGTGACGGTCGAGTATCTCCGGCTCGAGGATCTGCTGCAGCTCGCCGCCGACCTGGGCGACCTCGTGGTGCGCGACGTCGGGTTGCTCGAGGCAGCGGCCCAGCGCCCGCAGACCACGCTCTATGGGCGGGAGGCGTACCCCACCATCCCCGAGAAAGCCGCGGTGCTGCTCGAATCCTTGACTCGCAACCACGCTCTGGTCGATGGGAACAAGCGCCTGGGCTGGCTCGCCTGCGCCGTCTTCCTCGACCTCAACGGACGGGTGCACGACGCGCCAGACGACGACGCCTACGACTTGGTGATCGGCGTTTCGACCGGCGCGCTTGACTACTCGGCTGCGGCGATCCTCCTGGGGCGCTGGTCGGCCGGTCCCCAGGAGACCCACTGATCCCAGAGTGGAGAATGGGTTCATGACCGCGAGTCCTGCCGACCTCATCGAGCGCGCCTTCGTCGAGATCTTCCAGCAGCGGGATGCTTCGGCTCGCCGTCGTGCGATCGAGGAGCTCTTCGCATTCGACATCCTGTTCCGCGACCCGGAGGGCGAGGCACACGGCATCCAGGAAGCCGCAACCCAGATCGACGCCCTGATCGCAGGCATGGACACGGCCTGGACGTTCCGCAGCGTCGCGCCGCCGGTGCAGCTCGGGGATCTGGCCATCCACCGCTGGGAGTTGGGGCCGGAGGGCGCGGCGGTGGTGACCGGAACCGATGTGGTCTTCGCGGCGGACGGCAAGATCGCCCGGTTCTACATTCCCGTCAACTGACGTTTCCTTCCCTCCTGTTCGCATCGGGAGCATGATCGATCTCAGAACCTGTCACGGGTCTCGGCAGGTCCTTCCATCCATCACCAGAAGGAAGATTTGATCATGGCTGAATCCCCCACCGTCGTCCTCGTCCACGGCGCCTTCGCCGATGCCGGCAGCTGGGCCGGCGTCGCCGCCATCCTGCAGGCCGCCGGTGCGACCGTGCTGGCCCCCGCCAACCCGCTGCGCAGCGTCATCTCTGACTCGGCATACATCGCGAGCGTCATCTCGCAGATCGACGGGCCGGTGCTCGCGGTCGGGCACTCCTACGGCGGCGCGGTGATCACCAACGCGGGTACCGCGGCGAGCAACGTGGTCGGCCTGGTCTACGTGTCGGCCTTCGCGCCCGACGAGGGCGAGAAGCTCGGTGCCGTCGCCGCGACCTCGGCGGACTCCATCCTGAGCACCGCCCTGCTGCAGCGCCAGTTCCCGACCGGATCGGGCAGCGAGACCGCGGTCGAGCTCTATGTCGACCCCGCCCAGTTCCACGAGGTGTTCGCGGCGGATCTTCCCGCCGAGCAGTCCGCGGTCCTCGCGGCGTCGCAGCGCCCGATCGCGGCGGCCGCATTCGAAGATGCGACCGGGGTTCCCGCCTGGAAGAAGCTGCCCTCGTGGGCCGTCGTCGGCACCGGCGACAAGGCGGCCGGGGCCGACCTGACCCGCGAGCACGCGAAGCGCGCCGGGTCGCAACTCACCGAGCTCAACGGCTCGCATCTGGCCTTCGTGGCGCAACCGCAGGCGGTGGCCGACGTCATCCTGGCTGCCTGGAAGGCCGTCACCCCGTGAGCGACGATGCGCTCGCGGGCAAGCTGAAGCGCACCGAGCTGCAGCACAAGTCGTCGTCGATCCCCGGCCGCGAGATCGTGCAGGTGCTCACCGAGATCCCGGTCGGCGTCGAATCGGGATGGCACACCCACCCGGGCGAGGAGGTGGGCTACATCCTGGCCGGCACCGTCGAGATGAAGATCCACGAGATGCCGAGCCTGCTGCTCAACGCGGGCGACCCGTTCCTCATGCCGCCCGGCACCCCGCACAACGCGCTCGATCTCGGGCCGGACACCGGGATGATGCTCTCGACCTACATCGTCGATCCCGACCAGCCGCTGGCGACCTTCGTCGACGAGTAAGAAGGGCGACGAACTACGGCGTCGGCGAGGCGCTGACCGCCGCCGACGGGCTGTCGGTCGGCTCGAAGCCGCACTGCTTGCGCTCCTGCTCGACCTGGAGCGTGAGGCGCGACTTGCCCGCCGCGTGCGCTTCGGCGACCGTTCCCGAGTAGATCGTGTTGTCCTTCGACTGCAGGTTCACCGCAGACGCGGCGGCGCAGAGGTGGAAGACCTTGCCGGTCTTTGTCCAGTAGACGAGGTTCTGGCCCCCGGTGGCATCCGTCACGGTCTGCGTCTCTGAGGCGTACTGCTCCGTCGACGGCGGGTTGAAGCTGGCCCCGACCGTGCCCGAGGCGCCCAGCAGCACGATCGCGATGATGCCCGCGATCGCCTTCTGCTGACCGGACATGTTCTTGTTGGTGAAGATCAGGATGATCAGCGGGATGAAGGCGATCGCCGAGATGATCACGCCGAGCTGGTTCTGCACGAAGAACCGGACCGGCTCGGATTTCGAGGCGGGGTCGAGCCGGTTGGACTGCTTCCAGAGCAGCGAGCCACCGATGGCCAGGGCGGCGATGACGACCAGCAAGCCGATCAGCAGAATCATGTTGATCGGGTTCTGCTTGAGCACCCAGAAGATGGTGAAGGCCTCTGTGCCGATGGCGAGCAGCCACAGCACGACCGCGAGGATGCGGAACGTCGTGGCCTTCTTCTTGGCCTCGGGGGTCGGGGTCCAGGTCGCGCCGGTCGTTGCGGCGGCGGATTCCGCCGCCTTCTCGTCGGCGGTCTCTTCGACTCGAACGACCTTCTTCTTCGGTGCGTCAGCCATGACGTTCCCCTTGCCTCGCGGACTGTTGGTGCGAGCCTAGTGGGTTCATGAGACTCCCAGATTGCCGATATGGCAGGGTTTTCGCATGCCTGAGGTGATGGATGCTGCGGCCCGCGCCCGCGCGGCGATCGCGTCGGCGGTGGACCGCCTCACCGCGGCGCACGCGCGCACCGAGGCGTTGGCCGAGTTGCGCAGCCTCCGTCGGATCGGACCCCTCCGCCGCGCTCCGAGGTTCGTGCGCGTCGGGGAGGTGTGGCGGCTTGGGGTGCTCCTGCTCGCGGCGGATCCGGCCGGCGGCGGGCGGCTCTTCGCGACCGGGGCGGTGACCCGCGCTCGCGACCCGCGGCATCCGAACTTCACCTCGATCTCGGGCGAGGAGCGACGCGAGATCCGCGAGGCGGCCCGCCGGGCCGGGTTCGCGGCGGGGGAGACCGTCAACTTCGATGCGGCCGCCCTGCCGCTGGACGGCCTTCTCGACGACACGCACGGATCCGTGGGCCCGATCGTGCTCCGCGGCGGCGGCCTGTTCGTGAGCTGGAACGCCCTCGCGCCGGAGTCCCTCGCACCGTTCGACGCCTACCTGCGCGAGCGGGTCGACCTCTTGGTGGATCCGCCCCCAGGAAGCTGAACGCTCAAGCAGTCGGACCGCCGGCACCGACCCGCGACAGCAAGGCGAGCAGTGTCGCGCGCTCGGCGTCGGTCAGACCGCCGAACGACCGCGTGAGCACGGCGTCGGCGACGCGGCTCCCGGCTTCGTACATCGCGCGCCCCGCCTCCGTCAGGTGGTGCTCGACCCGTCGTCCGTGCCCGGGCGTTCGCACGACGAGACCCTGGTCGACGAGGCGCGAGGCGAGCGTTCCGAACGCCTGGTCGCTCATGAAGGTCTCGCCCGCGAGCCTGTGGGCGGACGAGCCCGGATGCCGCGCGATCGCGCGCAGCGCATCCCACTGCGGGAGGGTGGTGCCGATCTTGCCGAGCTCCCGGTCGACCCACCGGTGATGACGGTGCTGAGCCACCTTCACCGCGCGGCCGAGCTCTTGCAGCGCGCCCAGATCCGGAGGGGGTGTGGTCATGCCCTCACAGTATCGCAACTTGTGTATATAAACATGTTGATATAGCGTGTCGGCATGACGACGCAGACGATCAGCCTTCCGAGCGACCGGGAACCCGACCTGACCCTCACCCTCGATGAGAGCGGGCCGGCCGACGCCGCCCGCACGGTTCTCGTGCTCCACGGGGGAGGCGGTCCGTTCACGGTGGCACCGATCGCCGCGCACCTCGCCGATCGCTCCCGGGTCCTGCTGCCCACCCATCCGGGTTGGAACGGAACGCCGCGGCCCGAGTGGCTGACCGAGATCCCGGACCTCGCCGACGTGTACCTGCACCTGCTCGCCGACCGCGGTCTGACCGACGTGGTCGTCATCGGCTCCTCCCTGGGCGGCTGGATCGCGGCCCAGATGGCCGCGAGCGATACCGATGGAAGGGTGGGTCGGATCGTCATCATCGACGGCGCCGGTATCGAGGTGCCCGGTGAACCCGTCGTCGACTTCGCGAGCCTGAGCCCGCGCGAGCAGGCCGAGCATTCCTGGCACGACGCCGATGCGTTCTTCGTCGACCCGGCGACCCTGCCGGCCGAGCGGGTGGCGGCTCAGCAGGCGAACATGCAGACCATGGGAGTCCTCACCGCCCAGCACGGCATGTCCGACCCTGCGCTCCGGGCGCGGCTCGGCCGGATCGGCATCCCGGCCCTCGTGCTGTGGGGCGAGAGCGACCGCGTGTTCACGCCGGGCTACGGGCGCGCGTACGCCGATCAACTCGGAAACGCGCGCTTCGAGCTGATCGCCGGAGCCGGGCACCTCCCTCAGCTGGAGCAGCCGGCGGCGACCTTCGCGGCGATCGACGGCTTCCTTGCCAAGCGAGCCCGCTCGCGCACAGGGTCACGGTGACAGCCGCGCTGGTTACGCTGGGGGCATGAGCGCAGCATCCTGGTGGCCCCTTCTCGACGCCGACACTCAGCACTGGCTGAAGCATCACCACAACGAGGCCCTGACCGAAGAGGTGCTCGACGC
>Ga0207674_10002586_pt1 | contig 22784 bp, 22 predicted proteins | sample KBSCornC72_FD_184303 | JGI IMG/M metagenome (GOLD analysis project Ga0207674, IMG submission 184303) | Corn rhizosphere microbial communities from Kellogg Biological Station, Michigan, USA - KBS Corn C7-2 (SPAdes) (version 2) | ecosystem: Host-associated > Plants > Roots > Rhizosphere > Soil ...
CGGAAGGCTCGCATGCGTGTCGGCAGGAAGAGTCTTGGTCGGCTGTCCGGGAGCGCCCGGCTGTACCACTGCTGGAACGCCACTCGCCCTTTGCGGAAAAGCCGCGGTCGGCGCGAAGCAGAGCACAACAGCTAGCAGAAGCCTATTCACACAGGCATCTGCAGCCATCCAGCACTCTTGAATGACAGCTTTCAGGACGGGGAAACCGCTCATTTCGGTCCTCTTACGCTATCACGAGCACCAAGTCACAGAACAGAAAAGATTCTGGCCGTTGCATCAGGCCCTTCGACCAAAAACAAAGTTCCGCAACTCCCTTTTCCAACCTGGCGATGTACTTTGGTTTTGCCTTTCCTCTCTTCGTGGTTACTGATGAGGGATGCACCTTATCGCTCGCCGCGCCTATCCTGAATGCAGCGTGGGTTGAGGCGAGTGTTGAACAATTTGGCCCACAAGCAGAAAACCCACCTCAAATGGTGGGTTTTCTGTTGAATGTTCCTATCGAGAAACTCTAACGACCACCGCCGACCGGGCTGCAGCACTTTCCCGAAATGGGACAGGGGTCACTACGTTTAGCCTAGAAAACCCAAAGTTACTTCCTTCCTCCTTTGTGGGAGCGAAAGACAGGCCAGGCGGCGCTAAACTTACCCAAATATCCAGACTCTGTTCTTTCGCGTTCTTCCACGAGCGGAAGCAAGCTCCTCCGATCTCATTGTTCGGGCGTTCTCGAGGCTCTCCACCGGTGATCGAGCGTTGATCGGCTAGATGATGAAGTTCTACCGCACCCTCCGCCAGATCTTCTCGTCGGCCCTGCTGATGATAGCAGCGGCGGTCTGGGCTCAGAGCGCTCCCCTGACGACCCTCAGCGCTGTCCACTCGCTCACGAATGAACAAGCGAGCCGTGGTCTCCCGGTCTCCTTTTCTGGTGTAGTCACTTACTACGTGCGGGGCAATGTGGACCTCTTCGTTCAGGAAGGTCCCTATGCAATCTATGTCGAAACCACGGCCGATCAAGCTCTGGCAACCGGAGATCGAATTCTTGTAATCGGGACGACACGCGCCAGTTTTCGTCCTGAGATAAAGGCCGAGAAGGTAGTCTTCAAGGGGCACGGCGCGCCACCTGCTGCCCCACAGGCAGAATTTCGCCAGCTCATTCGTGCAGAACTCGATTGTGAGCGGGCCACCGTACGTGGATTCGTGCGAAGCGCAAACCTCGTCAGAGACGCCGGCAACTCTACGCTTTATCTGCAGCTGCAGATGAAAGGCGGCATGGTAAACGCGCAGATGCCTCTTTCCGGCCCAGTCAATCTCGCCTCGCTGCTCGACTCTCAAGTCGAGCTCACAGGAGCAATCGCGGGCAGGTTCGATCGCAAGATGCAGATGACCGGCATTCTGATACAGGTTCAATCCATCTCAGATCTTAAAGTCATTCAACCTCCGTCCGTCGCTCCAAAGGACCTGCCCATTACACCAATGGACCAGATTCTGAGTGGGTATGAAGCCGATAATCACACCAAACGAGTCAAAGTCACCGGAACAGTCACCTATTACGAGCCTGCTTCAACGCTCATACTGCAGAGTGGCGACAAAAGTCTCCTCGTCACTACTCAATTCGAAGAGCTGGCTGAAATCGGCGATCTTGCGACTGTAACCGGTTTTCCCGATGTCCAGAACGGTTCTCTTGTGCTCACCGGAGGAGCCATAGATGCCACGAACTCGCCGACAGGCGTAGCTCCAGTCAGCTCTAGTGCTGATGTTCTGTCGCGCGGCGAACATGCACTCGATCTTGTTTCGATCGATGGTGAACTGATCACAGCTGTCCGCGAGTCGGCGCAGGATGAATATGTCTTTGTCTCCAACGGACATCTCTTCAAGGCGATTCTCCAGCACCCAAAGCACCTGGATGCTGCGCTTCGGCCCTTGCGGGAAATCCCCTCCGGATCGAGGGTCCGCATCGTTGGCGTTTGCAAAGTTTCGCAAGCCGAACAGAGCCAGGAACCCACAGCATTCGACATTCTGCTCCGCTCTCCTGACGATCTCACCGTACTCTCAGGTCCATCCCTGCTTACCGTCAGGAATCTCACCTACCTCGCAGGCGCCCTGCTCGCGGGCATGGTTATCGTCGGAACTCTCGCATGGCGCACCGAACGCCGCGGACGTACCCATATCGCCCGACTGGCACGAATAGAACAGATGCGTAGCCGAGTTCTTGAACATCTCAACGGAACCACCAGCCTCTTGGATTTGGTCGACGAGGTTACTGAGATCGTCTCCTTCCGGCTGAACGGCGCAGCTTGCTGGTGCGAACTTGCCGATGGCCGTCGATGCGGAACCCACCCCCAGAAGTTCACAGATCTGCGCATCGTCGAGCATCGAATCCTTTCACGATCAGGCGCGCAGCTCGGTGTCATCAGCGCAGCGTTTCACGCCAAGACCGCTCCTTCGAAGATCGAAAAAGATGCGCTAGCTTCGGCCTCAGGTCTGGTCGCTCTCGCCATAGAAAACCGACGACTCTATTCCGATCTCCAGCACCGCTCGGAATTCGACCTCCTCACGGAGCTCCACAACCGCTTCTCCTTAGAGAATCGCCTTAGACAAATCATCCAACAAGCGAAAGCCGAAAAGTCCAGCTTCGGCCTGATCTACATCGATCTCGATGGATTCAAGCTCATCAACGATCAATACGGCCACCAGATCGGCGATCGGTACCTGCAGCAAGCCACGCTTCGCATGAAACATCAGATTCGGCCTGGCGACATCATGGCTCGTCTGGGGGGTGATGAGTTCGCAGTTCTCATTCAGGATGCAGCGCGCCACGAAGACATTCATTCAGTTGTGGCTCGCCTTGACGCCTGCTTCTCCAACCCATTCGAAATTGATGGTAACCAAATACGCGGCGCCGCAAGCTTCGGCGTTTCCCTTTTCCCGGTTGACGGAAACACACAGGACAGCCTCTTGAATTCAGCCGATGCGGCCATGTACGTCGCAAAGCATCAAAGGCGAGCACGGCAATCCAAGCACGATGGTGCGGGATTCGAATTCACGCGCTGAGCATTTTGTTTTGGAATACCCTGAAACGCTTGGCGTCGTATACCTGAACAGCCCAAGATTTATCGCCTTTCTCGCCCTGTGACTCGAATCACCGAGCTCCTCAACCCCGCACCCGTAAGCTCGATACAGCGCAATCACCAGCGCGCCGCCATCATTCAAGGAGCAATCATTCATGGCTTACGTCGTAACTGATGCATGCACCAAAGACTTCGTCTGTGTAGCTGAATGCGCCACTGCCGCCATCGCGCCTCAACAGTCTGATCCCGCTGCCGGCACTGTCTCGCAGGTCTACATCAACCCTGACGAATGCATCGACTGCGGAAACTGTGCCAGCGTGTGCGCCCAGAACGCAATCTTCCCGGAAGCTGACCTGCCCGCTGACAAAACTGAGTTGGCCGAAAAAAATCGCGCCTACTTCAACTAGCCATTACCTCTCCGACGGCGCGAACTCTTTTCGGGGTGATCAGGATCTGTATCAGGCCTCATTATCTGTATCAGGCCTCATTCGGGTCGTGCCGAAAACTTGGCACAAATGCGAGATCTTCACTTCAGTGCCTGATTCTCAATCGATTGTGGCGCCTACGGTTCTGTCTTCGATTGCGGCGGAGTCTGCGCGCTCTGCTGCTCCGATTGCCTCGACTCACTCGGCTTTGTCGCCACCGATGATGAACCCGGCGTTGCGGGCAGCACTGTTAATCCCAGCGTCTGTACCGTCTCCGGATCGTCACGCAACTTCAGATACAACACTCCATTCGCTGGATGCGGTACCGTGATTTGCGTCCCTGTGAAATCTGCGGGGACATCCACCGGATTGTCGAATTCCGATGATGCCGAAATCGACCGCGCAAGAAAAAGATTCGTCCCCGCCAATGTGCAGGGCTTCGATAGCGCATGCGGACAACGCAATTCCTTGAAGCCCGGTAGCCGCACCAGCGTTCCCAGGGACAGCCATTCCCCCGGGACTCCATCTCCTGAAATCGCCCGCGCCTGCACCGGCCCAAATGCCGATGACCCGAACTTCGCCAGCGGCTCCACAACCCCCAAGGCCGTACTTGCGTCCTCCAGCATCAACGTTCCGTCACTTAGGGACAGTGTTGTGCGAAAGCTGTTATCCGCAGCCGCCACTTCCACCTTCTGATCGCGGGGAAAATTCTGCGGCGACTTCGATTTCAAAAAGAACACCAGCCTGCGCTCCACAGGCAAATCGTTTGGACTTCCCAGATGCACGGGCGAAGGGTCCGCTGTCTCCTCTTCTTGCGAGCCCTTGCTCAGCAAAGCGACCTGCGGGCGCGACCGTTCCACCGTCACCGGCACTTTCAGCTCACGGCCATCTCGCAAGGTCACCTTGGCTGTATAGCGTATCCCGGGCTCCAGAGTGTCGGTCGCGCTTCCTGCCTTCAGGCTGAGTTGATCCACATCCTGCACACGCCTCAGCTCCGCTGGAGTCCAGTCGATATTGCTGAACGAGACCTTCGCAACTTCATCGAGTCGGGTTCCGGAAAGTACCGCATCCGGATCTCCCGCACTCAGCTTCAGCCGATCCAGCGAAGCCGCCTCCGAATACGCCATCAGCGTCAGCTTGTCGGGCTTCTCCAATCCATACTGATGAATGCTGATCGCAACCTCTCCGGGCTTCGCATCCTTCAGCGGAACTCCGAACTCCATCATCTCCGGCTTCGGGGACTTCCACTGCACACTCAGTGAAGGTCCTCCAGCCGGCTGAGCATCCACTCGCTCCACGCACAACGTATTCTCACCCTGCACGTGCAGCGTATCTTCACGCCCGACCACCAGGGCGAGTTCGTCGCTCGAAGCCACTCTCCACTTGCCCGGCGCGGATGCCACGAGATGAAAATGGGGCCCCTCCCAGTCGTCGAATCCCCATTTCCCAATCACCACTCCTGTCAATTCGCCAGGCGGTAAAGGCGGCGCTGGCTTCGTCAGCACGAGCCCACCCTGAGCGGCATCTGCTTTCACTGGCAACTCGATCACTCCTGACTTGGTCTGAATCTTCAGTTTCAGATCGTGTGCCTCAGGAGTCGCATACACCATCGGCGCTCCCTCCGCCGCAAGAACCAGCCCCGGCTTCTGCGCGCAGAATTGCTCCGACGGATTCGATGGATGCAGCGGCGGCAATTTCGACGGCCCCACCGGAGGCAGCGCAATCACCACAACCGATTTGGGATCCTTGAACGACGGCGGCACACTCAATCTCAGATTAAGAGTGTCATCCGTCGGCAATGACAGCGCAGGAATGTACTGAAACCGGGCGGTGTGCAGCGACGCCAGAATTCGCGCTGTATCCAGAATCGCTCCAATATAAGGACTGAATACCCCCGCTCCCCCAATCGGCGAGTAAGCCAGTTGGTTCATCAGGTCAACGCTGCTGCCGCTTGTCAGCTGCGACACCCGATTCGACACATTCGCATCATCTAGGACCATGCCCTCGGTATGCTGCGTCAGGCAGGGTGCCTGCTGGTCCGACGGCTTGTCGAAACACTGCTGCTCTACCCGGATTCCCAGTACGCCAGCCGCCTTCTGCGCTCTTTCTTTCAGTGACTTAGGGTCCGTCTGGGACGTGACTTTGACTTCGGCCAGATAGGTGTCCAGCCGCATGCGGTCTGCATTTGCGAAATTCAGGTCCTGCGCCGCCCGCACAAAGACACCGGGACGCCCCCGCACGGCGTTCCTCAGTGTACTGAAGTCCCCGCCCGTTGATGGCGCCAGAAACACCACTGCCTGCTGAGCTTCTGCCGGAACCGTGACGAAAACACCCTCCTGCCGCACCTTCTTGGACCACGTCTCTACGTGTGTAAACCACTCAGAAGGCGGGGGATTGGTCGCGCCCCGCAGAAAGCCCACAATCAAGATATAGTGCGCCGACTGACTTTCAGGAAAATCAGGGTGTATCCACAGCCTGTCGCCGGGCAGCAGGTTAGGTACCTGTCCAATCGGCAGGGTCACCTCGCCCCGTTTCACATGGACATCCACTTTGGGTCCAACCAGGTCGAATGCCGGTGGCCCGGCTTGACCTCGTGCAGGCATGCTCCCCAAACAAAGCAAAACCAGGAACAACACCAGGGAAATTCGCCGCATTTCTCTATTGTACGGAGATGGAACCCGACATTGCATTACATGGAGCACACAAGATCATGCCTCTTTTGAGCCTTTTCATTATCGAAAGACCGCAGACCCGGCCTTGCACCGGCCGAGGGTTAAGTTGCACAATCATTTACACGGGTGCGTTAGCTCAGAAGTGCTTTCTACTTAGAAGTTTTCTCGACCCTGTGGGGTGTCTGAAAGACAGCAGCAGAAGCTTGACATTGGACTGCTTCGGCCAGACTAAATTGTCATGATTACCTTACAAAACGTTCGAGAAACAGAATTCGGTCCGTTACAGCCAGAATAGGAACCTGTGACCCGCCACAATAGCGCCTACTCAAGAAAGGGTCGAATTCCACTAGAGCGCGGCGGGAATAAACAGGCTAGAGATGCTTTATACGGAGAACCCTTATGAAGTCGAATCGGGCTGCACAGAGCAGCGTAGATCTTAGTAACCTCAGCATTCCAGATGCCGAAGAAATCATCGAAGAAGCCCTCAGCGAGCTTGCCTTCTCGCAGGATCCGGGCCTCGCGCGCGCATTGCGATTCCTTGCCCCTCCGGGATATCAGGCAATCGTTGAGCTCTGCAGTGAAAACGGCCGCAGTAAGCGTCGTAATGCCTTGGCCGATGCATGGTCTCCCGAAGAAGACGAAGTTCGCATCTACTTCGAACGCCTCGACGACAACGCGGCTCCTGCTCGCCAGAGTCGGACCCGCAGCCCGATCGAACGTGACTACGACGACGAGCCGGAAGAAGTCGCTGCCATCCCCGCAGACCTCGACGCCCGCGTAAAAGAACTCTGCGCCGCTCTCGCCGAAGCAGAACGCGGCGGCCACGCCTTCATCGCTCTCAAGTGGTTCCGTGACTCGTTCCTGCCCCGCAAGACCTTCCGCTGGAATCAACATCCCGAATCTCGTCAGGCAGTCCTCGCCGAAGCCATTCAGCGCGGCGTTGTGCTAACCAGCAAAATTGCCAACCCCAAAACGCCTGCATATCCGACTACAACTATCCGTCTCAACCGCGCCGAAGCCGGTGTCCCGGAAGAAGCACAGCGCTTCCATCCTGTTGTCATTCAAGGTGAGCCAATAACCGACGACATTCACGAGGAACGAGGAAAACTGTGAACTGCTACTTCCTCGAGTCCACGGCATTCGCCAAGCTCTTCGTGCTGGAACCGGGGACAGACGCTCTCATCCGCCTGATGGAGTCCGTCGAGGACAATCGAAAGCTCATAGCCGCCTCCGCTCCGCTCGAGGTTTACGCCGCGATCCGCCGCCGTGAGCGCGCCGGAGACCTCAGCCCTGCCAACGCCGCTGCCGCTTTCGAAATCCTCCGCATCGAAGCAGCCCGCATGGTGCAGGAACCGCTCAACCCCGCAGTTCTCGAAGCCGCCCGTCAGCTCCTCGATCGTTCCCGCCTCCGCTGGACTGACGCCCTTCAGCTCGGAGCCGCGCTCGTCGCGCGCGAAATGTTCCGCGGCACCGATATCATCTTTGTCTCCGCTTCCCCCCTGCTACTCGATGCCGCCCGCGCCGAAGGCTTTCACTCTCTCAACCCCGAATCAGACGTCCTCGAGGCCGTCAAACCCATCGCCACTTCCTGATTCCTGTTCATCCGAGAGCGCAATGATGCGTGATTTGCATCGGTGTAGTTCCGCCAACTAGAGCAAACCCCATGTTCTGCCGATAAGACTGACAACAGCCCCTATCTCAGCGGGCCGAGTTGCTCACAAGCACCCTCGGCCATGGACGTGTGCACTTGTCAGGCAAGCAACAGATAATCATCCACCTTTGTCTAGGATTGTTCTTGGCCGTATCTGCCGCAGCTGCGCAAGACACAGATCTTCGAGACCTCACCAACCTCGAGATCGAGGACCTGGCGCGGGTGCGATTGTTTACTGCATCGCGTCATCTGGCCGATTCCAGAAAAGCTCCAGCTGCCATAACTCTGATCGATCGCGATGAGATTGCTCGCTACGGCTGGCGAACTCTTGCCGAATTGCTGCGCAGTGTGACCGGCTTCTACACGGCCTATGACCGCACGTACGACTATGTTGGTGTACGCGGCTTCCTCGAAAGCGGTGACTACAATGCCCGCATTCTTCTGCTCATCGACGGCCACCGCCTAAATGAAAACATCTATGACAGTGCCGCAATTGGCACCGATTTCCCGCTCGACCTCAGTCTCATCGACCATGTAGAGATCGTCCGTGGCCCAGGCTCATCCCTCTATGGAACCAATGCTGAATTAGCAGTCGAAAATGTCTTTACCCGTCATCCGGACAATCAGCCCGCTTTCGAGATCGCCTCCACGTACCAGTCCTTCGCAGGCCGTGCTGCGGAATTCACTGCGTATCTCCATCGGGGCGGAGCCGCCATGCTTGCCTCCGGTAGCATATTCCGCTCCAACGGCCCGCAACGCCTGTTCTTCCCCGAATATGCAGCAGCCAACACAAACGATGGCTACGCCGACAATCTCGACGGGGACCGGTACAAACACGCCTTCGCCACCCTGCGGCAAGGCCAGCTGCGTATCGAAGCGTCTTTTGGCACCCGCGACAAGCTCGTCCCTACCGCTGCGTACGCAACAAACTTTAACGATCGCGATAACCGCACGATTGACACTCGCGGCTTTCTCGATGCAAGTTGGAATCACGACTTAAATTCCAGAGCTCAACTGGATCTAAGAGCGTATTACGACGCTTACCGCTATTGGGCCAGCTACCCCTATGGAGGAACCCATTCCCCAGATCGCGCCGTGCAGTTCAATGAGTCAACCGCGGATTGGGTCGGCTTCGAAGCAGTCCTCGGCCATCGCCTCGGCCGGCACAGAATCGTAGCCGGTGTCAACCGGCGAATATAACCTTCGCCTCGATCAAAGAAACTGCTACTCCGGTCAACCGCCATTCCTCGATGACAGGCGCCGCCTCACCCTGGCCGCCGCCTTCGGGGAAGCGGAGGTCAATCCATCTGCAAAGTTCAGTGTGAATATCGGAGGGCGCCTCGACTGGTCCACTTCCTACGGCAAAGCCGTGAGTCCGCGTGTCGGTATCATGTTCCTGCCCTCCGCGTCCACTTCCCTCAAATATGTATTCAACCGTGCTTTTCGAACCCCTGATCCCTACGCCGAGTTTTACGTCGACAACCTCAATCCCGGTGAAAGCTACAGGAAGCTGAGAACCGAAAGCCTTCAGTCGCAGAACATCATCTTCGAACGTAAGATCGTCCCATGGTTTCAAGCCTCGGCAGTCGGATTCTCAAATGACCTCGATCGGATAATTTCCGAGACTGTCGACGCTGACACCGGTGCGATTCAAGTCTCCAATGGACGTGGTGATAAAGGACACGGTCTCGAATTCGAACTTGCAGCAAGGAATGCATCCGCCTGGCGTTCGCTCAAGCTATTCCATCTTGCGGACGCGAAAAGAAGAAACCGGAACGACTACACCAAACTCCCCCTCCGGACTCGCCAAGGTGAACCTCACCGTGCCCTCCTCGCGATATGCATCGCTGGGCTTTGAACTTCTTTACGAAGGTGCACAACTCAACTACGCAGGGACGCGGATACCGTCGTTCTTCCTCAGCAATGCCACCCTCTCCACCCGCTTCAGGCATAGTGGGTGGGCGCTGTCTGCCGGCTGCTACGACCTCTTCAATGGACAGTGGGCCACACCGACCGGCCTTGAGGTTCTGGCGCCTGCCACAGTCCAGAATCGACGGACACTGCAACTTCGCGTCAGCTATCGCAAGGCGATGGCAAAATGATCCGCGGCAGCCATATCGCTATTGCGTCAGGCGGTTCCAACCCGTTGCCACTGCTCGTCTCCGCCTTCTTCCTCTTCTTGGCTTCGCAGACGCTTTTCGCACAACAGCAGGACGAACGCTCAGTGCGCACTGCTTTCATCTACAACCTGACAAAATACGTCGACTGGCCCAAAGCACACGATGGCCTGAACATCTGCGTATTCAGCCCCGAAGCCGTCGACCACAGTCCGATAGACCGGGACCTTAAGCGCGTCCTCGAGGGAAAGGCAAGTGCGGGAAGAAGCGTACACGTGACGCTCGGGCTGCCTGGAATAGAAACGCACCGCTGCAGCATTGCGTATTTTCCGGGTTCGAGCCATGACCAGTTTCACAAGTTCAAATGGGCCGCAGACCAGCCTGTTCTGACTGTCGGTGAAGAGGCTACATTCGTCCGCGAAGGCGGCATGATTGCATTTGTCCGTTCTGGCGATTCAATGCAAATCCAGGTAAACATCTACGCCGTTCGCGCTGCCGGTCTCTCCATCAGTTCCCGGCTCCTCGATCTGGCCATCATCGTCCATACAAAGAAACATGCTTGACATGAAGATTCTCCGCTCCTCAAGCCTCGCATCCAATATCACCATTGTCGTGCTCTTGGCCAGTTCTGTCTCACTCGCCGTGTTCACCATTGTTTCGGTCTGGCTCATCCGCAAAAGTGCGATCACCCAGCTGGAAGCTCGTCTTTCCACTCTGGCCAACGTCGTAGGCCAGAACTCCTCTGCTGCTCTCGATTTCAATGACAGGGATGCTGCAGTCGGCGTGCTTCAGGCTCTCCAGAACGAGCCTCGTGTTATTTCAGGCTGCTTGTACAACCTCTCTGGCTCGCTTTTTGCCGAGTACCATCGCGATCAAGGTGAAATTCCATGTCCAGACTCGCAGCCTCTGTCATCGGCATCGAGTCGTGGCCTTCGCAGCGTCATTCGCCCAGCTTTGCATCGCAAGGAATCTGTGGGGACCGTCTTCCTCACTTCCGATATGCGCGACTTCGAACTCCAGGAGCAGCGCCTCCTCAACACTTCGCTTTTGCTGGCTCTGGTCTCGGCCCTGATAGGAGGCATATCAGGGCTGTTGCTTCAATACGGAATCTCCATGCCAATTGCCAGTCTGGCTCGTGCCATGCACAAGGTCACAACCCAGGAGAGCTTCGACGTCCAAGTCGATGTCAGGGGTAGCAGAGAAATCGCCGAACTCGCCATGGGATTCAACGCCATGCTCGGTGAACTGAACCGTCGCGAACAGCTGGCTAGGCTCGCCGACGCCCGCCTCCATGATCAGGCACGAACAGACGCCCTTACCGGGCTGCCGAACCGAAGATTGTTCTGCGAAAACCTCGATAAGGCACTTGCTGCTGCTCGCAGGCTGGGGAGCACAATCGGACTCCTATATATCGATCTCGATGGATTCAAGCTCGTCAACGATAGCCTCGGGCACGGAATCGGAGACTTGCTCCTCCGCGAAGTCGCATCTCGTCTCGGTTCACGGGTGCGTCAATCAGATACCCTGGCCCGCGTGGGAGGCGATGAGTTTACCGTCATTCTCACATCATTGAATTCCGAGACGGACGCCGGTGTGGCCGCGCATGCCCTTCTTCAATGCATGACGCGACCGTTCCATGTCGAAGGCCATGAGATCAATGTGGGCGCAAGCATCGGCATCACTTGTCTGCAGAATCACAATGACAGCGGAGTCGATCTTCTCCGTCAGGCCGATAGCACGATGTATGCCGCCAAACGCAACGGCCGAAACCGCGCGGTTTATTTCAGCGACGATTTAGGTCTCCTGGCACGCGAACGGCTCACATTGGAAAACCAGCTTCGAGGAGCAATTGAGCGCGGCGAAATCTACGTTCACTATCAGCCCGAGTTCGATGCGTTCTCGGGTCGGATCGTTCGTTTCGAAGCCCTAGCTCGCTGGAAACATCCAGTTCTCGGCGATGTATCTCCGCATCACTTTATTCCAATTGCAGAAGAGAGCGGATTGATCCACTCGATTGGGGCCTATATCATGATCGAAGCTTGCCGCGAAGCCGCATCGTGGCAAGCCGTGTCACCCACACCAATTCAGGTGGCGGTTAATGTTTCTGCGATTCAGTTTAACGCCGACGACATCGTTCGTGAGATTCGCGAGACACTCGCGCTCTCTGATCTCGCGCCCACTCTCCTTCAGGTTGAGCTTACCGAGTCGGTGATGATGGGATCGTTACAGCGTTCCGCGGAAAAAATGCGGGCTCTCCACGCATGCGGTGTGAGCTTGGCTCTCGATGATTTTGGGACCGGCTACTCCTGCCTCAGCTACCTGCACGAGCTCCCATTTGGCGCGATCAAGCTCGATCGTTCCTTCGTCGCCAAATTAGCCCCAACCTTCGAAGCCAATACCGTGATCCGCTCGATTGTGGATCTCGCCCACGGCATGAGCATGCGAGTCATCGTAGAAGGTGTCGAAGAAGAATCTCAGTTGCAAATGGTCAAGGAACTCGGCGCCGACGAAGTTCAGGGATTTCTGCTGGGTCGTCCCGGCTCGTCCCCATCCCAGCTCCTGCAGCCATCTGCAATCCGGAACGCAAGCTCTATCCTCTGTGCTGCGACTGTTTGATTCCCTGGTCTCTTGTTCGTCATTCACTCCTGTGACTCGCTACTCCTATTCCCCCGGCCGCCCGGTTCGCTCGTCCCCTGTCTTTCTGAACCGATTCGCTTTCTCAAATTCTTCCCGCAGTTCCGGCGTTCGCAGATTCTCGCGAATATGAGCGATGTGTTGCTCCAGAGCCTGCAGGGCCGCATCAATCGCTTCCGTATTCGTCAGGGCAATATCCCGCCACATCGAAAACGGACTGGCTCCCAGCCGCGTCATCTCGCGCAGCGCGCGCCCACCGACGTCCTTCAACTCCGGCGCATCCCCTACGCGGTCCTGCAGCAGCGCACTCATAGCCGTCGCCGTCAGTTGCGGCAGGTGACTCACCCACGCAACTAGTTCATCGTGCCGTTTCGGCTCGAGATCGATCCCCCGCGCGCCAATGGACACAACCCACTCCCGCCAGCTCCGCGCCAGAGCCGTAGCCTTCTCCGACCGGGGCCATGCCGGAAAGTCTGTAAACAACCAGACTGTTCCGCGAAAGAGATCCGCATCGGCGAGGTCGGCGCCGCCTCGTTCCTTCCCCGCCATGGGATGCCCCGGAAGGAACCCAGCGCGCTCGGGCGTATTGAACAAGCGATCAGCAGCGTCTGTGATCTGCCCCTTCGTACTTCCCAGATCCGTGACCAGGTGTTCCGGCCCCAGCACCGGCGAAAGCTGCTCCATCAGATCCAGTGTCGCGTAAATGGGCACCGAGATCAGCACCACCTGCGCGTCTCGCGCCGCGGTCATCGCATCGTCTGCAACGCGATCCAGCGCACCCATTCCCCGAGCCTTCTCCGCGTGCGCCCGGTTCCGGTTCCACCCGATAATTACGCCTTGAAAACCCGCTGCACGCAGTGCAAGGCCTACCGACGTTCCCAGCAGGCCTGTGCCTAGAATCGCGACGCTCTCCATGCGGCTTTCCTTCCGATTCAGATCCTGCGGCCGACCGCTTTCGCAATCACCCGCAGTTCCGTCACCAGCTTCTCAAACTGATCCGGATACAGCGTCTGCGCCGCATCCGAGGCCGCCTTGTCCGCATTTGGGTGCACTTCTACAATGATGCCGTCCGCCCCCGCTGCCACCGCCGCGCGCGCCATCGGAGCGACCATGTCGCGATGCCCCGTACCGTGCGACGGATCACCCACGATCGGCAAATGCGAGAGCTTCTTCACTACTGGAATCGCCGAGATGTCCATCGTGTTTCGAGTCGCCGTCTCATAGGTCCTGATTCCGCGCTCGCAGAGAATTACGGCGTAGTTTCCGCCGCTCATGATGTACTCGCCCGAAAGCAGCAATTCCTCAATCGTGGCCGCCATCCCGCGTTTCAGCAGAACCGGCTTGCGCGTAGCACCAAGCTCGCGCAGCAGGTTGAAGTTCTGCATATTGCGCGCACCAACCTGAAAGCAATCCACGTATGGCAACATCGATTCGATCTGCGAGATTTCCATCACCTCGCTGATGACCAGGAGCCCGTTTGCACGCGCTGCGTCGAACATCAGCTTCAATCCCGGGATGCCCAACCCCTGAAATGCATAAGGCGAACTCCGCGGCTTGAATGCGCCACCGCGCAGAAATGTCGCGCCCGCCGATTTCACCCTCTTCGCAATGTCAGCGATCTGATCTTCGTTCTCGATCGAGCAGGGCCCCGCCATCACCACAACTTCTTCGCCGCCGATCTTAGTTCCATTGGCGAACTCGATGATGGTTCCTTCGGGCCTGAACCCTTTGCCCGCCAGTTTGTATGGCGAACTGATCCGGTGAACCTTTAGGACACCCGGCAGATTTTCGAATTTAGTCAGATCCAGGGTCGCTGTCGGCCCAACAGCCGCCAGTATGGTCTGCGTCTCCCCCGTTGTGCGGTGGACCTCCACTCCCTCTTCCACCATCGCTGCGATCACGTAATCGATTTGTTCCTCGGTGGCCTTCTCCTGCATCGCTACAATCATTTTTCTTTCCCAGTCTCGGTCGCAGATCCCGGATTTCCGCCTTCCGGTGCGCCAGTGCCTTGGCCCTTCAGGGCAGCTCTCTCTGATGCCAACTCATTTCGCTGCAGCGCCCGCATTACGTCGATGATTCGCTCATAAATGTGCGTCAACTCGATATCCGGCAACGGCCCTTTGTTCGCGGCTCGCACATTCTGATAGATCACCTTCTCCCGTGCAGGCTCATACACCGGCAGCGAAGTTTTCACTTTCAAGTGACCAATCATCAGTGCAGCGCGTGCCCGCTCGCTCAGCAACTCTACGAGTTGCCGATCCAGAGCATCGATTTGTGCGCGCAATTCTTCCAGCGTCATTTCATCCTCGCTGTACGTGAGCTGTTAGTTGCTAGCTTCTAGTTGCTAGCTGGTCATTCCCTAAAATCCGAGTCGGCTGGCTTCACCGTGCACGGGCTAGGAACTAGAGCTAGTAGCTAGAGGCTGATCTCTCATCGGGTCAACGCCGCTTGGGGCTGGCGCAGACCCTTGATAAATCGGGCAACGGCTTCTGGCGCTGCTTCGGGAGTCGACCGCTCGACCAACTCCACAATCGCGCTGCCGACCACCGCCGCATCCGCAAACTCTCCAACTCCCGCCACATGCTCCGCATTGGAGATGCCAAATCCCACGGCCACCGGCAGCTTGCTCCATCGCCGGATCCGGCTCACCAGCGCCTCCGCATCGGCAGTGAGGTTCTGCTGCTTGCCCGTGATACCAGTGCGCGAGATTGCGTAGATAAATCCTTTGGCATTTTTAGCAACGGCCTCAAGCCGCTCATCAGGGCTCGTCGGCGCCGCTAAAAATATGGGCGCTAGCTCGGCGCGTTCCATCTCGACCAAGTACTCGCTGGCTTCCTCCACGATCATGTCGATCACCAGCACGCCATCCGCACCGGCTGCCTTGGCATCATCCACAAACTTCCGCAGCCCATACCGCAGAATCGGATTTAGATACGTGAAGATCACCAGCCCGGCGTCCGCGCGCGCCGCGCGAATTCCCTTCGCCACCCGCAGCACGTCAGCCATCCGCGTGTGCCGCGCAACCGCACGCTCGCTCGCTCGCTGAATCACCGGACCGTCTGCAAGAGGATCGCTGAACGGCACTCCCAGCTCGATCACATCTGCACCAGCATCAATCGCCGCAATCGCGATCTGCAGCGAAGTCTCCACATCGGGATCTCCCGTCGTGAGATAGGCCACCATGCCCGGCTTATGCCTGAATTCCAATGCCATAAGATCTAAACTCAACTCAGAACGGAACGTGGGTGCCCCAGGTCTCCCATCCTTGCACACCTGGGCTAAGACTCACTTTCCTGAGAGATTCAATTCGCGCGCAATAATCCCCATGTCTTTATCGCCGCGGCCTGAAAGGTTCACTATCAGTATGTCATGCGGATTGAACGTGCCCGCGATGCGTATGCACTCCGCCACGGCATGGGCGCTCTCCAGAGCCGGCAGAATCCCCTCCGTCCGGGCCAGCTTCACCACTGCATCCATCGTCGCTGCGTCGTCCTGAGAAACGTACTCCGCGCGCCCCGAGTCATGCAGTGCCGCGTGCTCCGGTCCGATCGAGGCATAATCCAGCCCCGCCGACACCGAATGTGTCTGGGCAATCTGCCCGTTTTCATCCTGAAGAATGTAAGACAGTGTCCCCTGCAGCACTCCCGGCACTCCGCCCTGGAAACGCGCCGCATGCTGCCCCAGTTCCGTTCCCGTTCCGCCAGCCTCGACGCCGATCAGCCGCACATCGCGATCCTGCAGAAACTCGTAAAACGCCCCAATCGCATTCGACCCGCCGCCCACGCACGCAATTACCGCGTCTGGCAGCCGTCCTTCCTTCTCGAGGATTTGCTCTTTCATCTCCCGGCTGATGCACCGGTGAAAATCCCGGACCATCGTCGGATAAGGATGCGCTCCCAGCGCGCTTCCCAGCAGATAGTGCGTGGTCCGCACATTCGTCACCCAGTCCCGCATCGCCTCGCTGATCGCATCCTTCAGCGTCTTCGATCCCGCAGAAACCCCGCGAACCTCGGCCCCCAGCAACCGCATGCGCAGCACATTCAACTCTTGTCGCTCCATGTCCACATCGCCCATGTAGACGACGCACTCGAGCCCCAGCAGCGCGCACACCGTCGCCGTCGCGACTCCGTGCTGACCTGCGCCGGTCTCTGCGATTATGCGCTTCTTGCCCATCCGCTTAGCCAGCAGTCCCTGGCCAAGCGCATTGTTGATTTTGTGCGCTCCGGTATGCAGCAGGTCCTCGCGCTTCAGATAGACCTTAGCCCCACCCAGCTCTTCCGTCAGCCGTTTTGCAAAGTACAGCGGCGTCGGTCGTCCCGCAAAGTCCCGCAGCAGGTCGTCCAGCTCTTTCTGGAACATCGCATCGGCCTTTGCCAGCTCGTACTCCCGCTCCAACTCGAGCAGAGCTGCCATCAGTGTCTCGGGAACATATCGCCCTCCATAGATCCCAAACCGCCCCGGACGCGACTCCGATGGAGCCGATGGAAGAATCACTGATGCCATGTTGCGCAACCTCCCGCAAGCGGCAAAAGCTGCCCGCCATCCCCAGTTTACAGGGCATCCGTTTTCAGATCGAAAACGGGCTCGTCTTCTTCAAGGTCGGATTACCATCCGTGGTCTAGGGAGAAACCTAGAACGGTCAGCTCTAAAATGAATGAATCAGAACCGTTTCCGCCAAAGCGCAGGCTGTCGAATCAGTCCGCGGCTTGCTCGCGTTCCGCACGCGCGTACAGCTCTGCAATCGCCCGTTGCAGTGCCGCTTTAGCCGGTTCCAGAGTGGGCGGCGCGTCACCCTTGCGGCGTGCGTAGTAATTCATCAGTGATAGGGTGCCCTCAAGAATTTCAGCAAGATTGCGATACGGGTCGGAGAGCATGGGAGCGATGTCATTATTGCACAGATGCAATCTCTTGAACGCAAGCATGCAAGAAACTCCTCCGTTGGTCAAGAGGGGCTGGACCTACACCCTGAGCGGCAGAGCTCAGCCGACCGCAGCAAGGACGCTACTTGCTATCTCTCCCGCCGCCCGCAATTTGCAGGTCGTTGTCTACTGAAAACACTCCCGGAGCCGAGTTCGCCTGGATGGCCGCAATATCAGCGTCCGTCTTGCTGTCCACAACGCCGGTGAGCGTCACATTTCCGTTGTCCACGATGATGTGAATCGCGTGGTAGCCGATCGGCGGATCCTGCGTAATGCCACCCGCAGCCCTGGCCACGGAAGGACCTTCCCCAAATCCTGGAGGCGCACTCGTATATTTGCGCAGCGTGGGTTGCGAGTAGATACGTCTGTAAAGAGAAGCACGAATACGGTCATCGTTCGGAGAAGTAGGCAGCACCTGGATTTGGTTATCTACGCCCTCTACCCCTTCGATTCCCTTCACAACCTTCTCCGCTTCCGACTTCAGCACCGGCCTCGAGGCGTAGCCCTTCAGCACCACCGTTTTCCCTTTGAACGCAAACCGAAGCGAGTCGAAGATGCCGTAGTCGGTCAGTCCCGTCAGCTTATCTCTTATCTGTTTCACAATGTTCGCAGCCAATTGGGGTGACCACGTGTTGTTGTTATCTTGCTCCGCTGCACCGCCTTCCTGACCCATTGCCAGCAGCGGAACCAGCATGAGGACTGCACACAAATTCACGAAGATTGAGTGTTTCTTCACGTTGTGCTCCTGACAGAGATTCTTTCCAGCTAAATGGGATGCAACTTCTCCCCGAAGCGTACGCTCCCTGATAAACGCAAACTTTTCAACTCCGGAGGAGACGTTTGTGGGGTTATCAGAGCGAGGCCGAGGAAGAAGACCTAACGCGAAGCAGCTCGATCAGGTCGCCTGGATAAATCGGCTTCTTCAGCAGAGGAAACGCTTGTTCGCACTCAAAGTCGGCAAGCACTGTCGCGGCCGCCTCTGTGGTACCCGAGATCAGGAAAATCTGGGCTTCGGGATATATCTCGCAGAACGCCTTCGCGAGTTCAACCCCGTTCATCGGCTCCATCATCACGTCCGTGACGAGGATATCGAAGGACGACACGCGCGCCAACTCCAGCGCCTGAGGCCCGCTGAAGGCTTCCACGGCCACGAATCCTGAGCGGTTCAGAATCATGCTCAGAGTCGTTGCAATTACCTGATCGTCATCAACAATGAGCACACGGGGATTGAGAGTCATGAGCGTGCTCCGGACTGCTTTAGATCCGCCCGGGGACCGGAATTCTTAGTATCGTCCTTCCCCAACGCCAATTGTCAAGAGCGACAATCGCCTCGATTTACAAGCCCTGGATAGATATAACGCTAGAGCCCGGCGCGCTCCATCGAGAGCGTCTTCAATCGGTCCAAAATCACCAAGGGGTGCACCGGCTTCGCAAGAATATCGAATGAATGGCCTTGCTTTTGCGCCACGGCAAGCAGATCAGACGTTGAGTTGTTGCCCGACATCAGCAGGACCTTGGTTGCAGGCGATAACTTGCTCAGTTGGATTGCAAGATCGATGCCCGATATCTGCCCGTTGAACACTACATCTGAGATCACGATGTCGCAGGCATGCGAGCTGAGCCACTCAACCGCCTGCACGGGATCGTAAGCAGGCATGGCTTCATAGCCGTACATAGCCAGAATCTGCACCAGTGAGTCCGCCACTAGCGCCTCATCGTCTATCACCAGAACCTTCAAACGTGCAGCGTTCATGACCGCAAAGACCTTGCCCCACCCTGAAATATAGACGATGGCTAGATTTCAAAGCCACTAGAGGAAGTCCCGGGCGCGAAAAAAGCCACAGGCTATAGCGCAAAGGGGGCCCACAGCCTGTGGTGCTGAATATCCCGCTGAAAGCGGGTGTTTGTCTGCCCCTGTGATGCCTCGCTCTCTGTGACGAGTTGCACGTTATGAGACACAGAACGCATGTTTCCGCACATCTATCAACAGAAACGGCGCTAGCGTTCGCTGCCGCACAGCATCGCATCTAAGTACGTCAGGTGCACGGGTTGAAGCGAGTTTTGCCGTTCTATCCGTGTCCAAAAGGGGCGCCCGCCGCAACGCGAGCGCCCTCTGATTGATCGCTTCAAGGCTTCCTATTATCCCAACCGTGGGTTCAAGCAAGATTCGCCAACGCACCAATCAGCGCTAGATGAGCTCGCTTCGTATACTCAAAACAGCCCATGGCCACACGGCTCGACAACATCATCGCCAGCACCCGGGCCACCGTTGCCTCAGCGAAGAGCCATGTTTCCATGACCGAACTGGAGCGGATGGCCGCGATTCATCAGCCCCGTGGGTGGGCAGCCGCACTCCGCATGCATTCGCAATCCGGCCCCGCCATCATCGCCGAGATTAAGAAAGCATCTCCGTCCAAAGGCCTCATCCGCGCGGACTTTGATGTCCAGTGGCTCGCGAGTCGTTACCAGCACGGCGGCGCTGCTGCGCTCTCCGTACTAACCGACGCTGCTTTTTTCCAGGGCAGCCTCCGCAATCTTGAGATCGCCTCGGCATCAGTAACGATCCCCTGCCTCCGCAAGGACTTCACTGTCGATGAGTACCAGATCCTAGAGGCCCGAGCTCACCATGCTGACGCTATTCTCCTTATCGCCGCCGCCCTCACCTTGTCCGAGCTCAAGCGCTTTTCCCAACTTGCCCACGGCCTGCAGCTCGACGTGCTCGTTGAGGTGCACACCGCAACCGAGCTCAACGAAGTTCTGCACGCCCTCGGGAACTCCGGAGCCGACGCCATCGGCGTCAACAATCGCGACCTCAAGACCTTCGAAGTCCGCATGGAGACCTCTCTCGATCTGGCGCCCCACATCCCCGCATCGGTAGTCCGGGTCGCCGAGAGCGGCATCTCCACTTCGGAGGATATCTCACGTCTGCGAAACGCTGGTTTCGACGCGTTTCTTATCGGAGAGAGCCTTATGCGTCAGTCCGATCCTGGCGGGGCGCTCTCCAACCTGCTCGCCGGATCACGAGTCCATGAATGAGCCTTTGGGTCAAAGTCTGCGCCAACACCTCGCTCGCCGACACCATGCTCGCGGTTGATGCAGGTGCAGACGCGGTCGGCTTCGTATTCGCCCCGAGCCCGCGCCAGGTCACCGTCCAGCAGGTCGCAGCCATCACTCCGGCGCTATCATCTTCCGTCGAGAAGATCGGCGTCTTCGCCGACTCCAGTTTTGAAGCGATCGAGACTGCTGTTCAAACCTGCGGCCTCACCGGCGTCCAACTTCACTTTGAAGGGGGCGAAGACCTTCCGGCTCAATTGCGCAACCGCTTCGGCCCGGCGCTCCGCATTCTTCACGTCCTGCACTTCGCTCCCGGCATGACCGACAAAGCCGCAGCACTTGCCAGCCATAAGCGCGTCGACGCGATTCTCGTCGACTCGCGAACTGAAGCCGCCATCGGAGGAACCGGCATCCGCTTCGATTGGGATGAAGCGGCCTCACTGTTCCGCACCGCAGGGATAAAAATGATCGCGGCCGGCGGCCTCAACCCCGACAACGTCAAAGAAGCCGTTCAAAAGCTAAAGCCATGGGGCGTAGACGTAGCCTCCGGAGTAGAAGCCACCCCCGGCCGCAAAGACCCGGATAAGGTACGTGCCTTCGTCCTGAACGCCCGGAGATCCTAGAAACGTCCTAACCCGCATCACACTCAGCGAGCCTTGGCGGACCTTTCTAACGACGATGTATATGAGGAAAGTGGTGGGCCCGGAGGGATTCGAACCCCCAACCAAGGGATTATGAGTCCCCTGCTCTAACCGTTGAGCTACAGGCCCGCGAAGTCGGCAGGCGCTTGCCCCTGCTCGCAGACGGATGCAATCGGAGCCGCCACCTCTTTAAAGTTTGACATACGATACCGCTCAGCGTGGGTCTGGGCGGAAGTGTTGGCGGTTTTCGGGCGCGCTATCTCTGAAGGGCTGGCAAAACCCGCCCGACACATTCTCCAAACCCGATCCGCCGCAGCCCTGGTCGCTCGCAATATGCGCGCAAAACCACTTCGTCTCCATCTTCCAAAAACGTCCGCGTCTCGCCCGTCGGAAGCGTCAAAGGCTTCGCCCTATGCTTCATCTCCAGCAGGCATCCCTCCGATCCCTCCTCAGGACCAGAGATCGTGCCGGTAGCAATCAGATCGCCCGGACGGAGATTGCAGCCGTTGCTGGCGTGGTGCGTCAATAGCTGTGCCACGCTCCAGTAGAGATCCCGGAGATTGCCTCTGCTCAGGCGCGCTGCTCCGATACCGCGCTCCCGCATCTGCTCTGACTGCAGCCACACCTCCACCGCGACATCCACTCCGGCCTGCGAATCACCCTGAGCAAGATACGGCAGCGGCCATGGGTCTTCCTTCGATCGTTCTGTCGCAGTCACCCGGTAAGGCTTCAGCGCATCCAGCGTCACAACCCACGGAGAGATCGTCGTCGCAAAGCTCTTCGACAGGAACGGCCCCAGTGGCTGATACTCCCACGACTGAATATCCCGCGCCGACCAGTCATTCACCAGACAAAGACCAAAGGTGTGCTCCTCTGCTTCAGTGATCGGGACCGGTTCACCAAGCACGTTCCCGGGCCCAGCGAAGATTCCCATCTCCAGTTCGTAGTCCAGAGACCGTGATGGACCAAAGGCCGGCTCGGTACTGGTCGCAGGCTTTGTTTGCCCGCTCGGGCGCCGCACGTCCGTCCCGCTCACGACGATCGACGAGGCCCGTCCGTGATATCCGATCGGCACGTACTTGTAGTTAGTCAGCAGCGGATTGTCCGGCCTGAACAGCTTGCCAACCCGCGTCGCGTGATGGATCGAAGCGTAGAAGTCGGTGTAGTCTCCTATCCGCGCCGGGAGCTCCATCTGAACATCGCGCATGGGAGTCAGGTGCCCTTTCACCCCCCCCTGCAACGCCGAGTCGGCCTCCAAGCTCAGAAGCTCCGTCAACGACATTCGAAGCGATGACCAGCCTTCGCGGCCAATTGCCATCAGCGCATTCAACGAGTCCTCTAGACAGGCAGTGTTCAATTCCGCCGAGAGCGCTTTTAGAACGCCCCCTTCCGCACACCCGTGTAGATCAAGAACCTGATCACCGATTGCCACCCCAATGCGCTTCGAGCCCGACTGGCTGAACACGCCATAGGGCAGGTTCTCTAGCGGAAAGTCACAATCCGCCGTGTTTGCGCTCTCTACCCAGCTCCTCATAGCCACCCAAGTGCCTCAAGATCGCGCATCGGCTCCTCGAACGAGCAACTTCCAACGCTGATGAAGAAGTCA
>Ga0207674_10002588_pt1 | contig 22783 bp, 23 predicted proteins | sample KBSCornC72_FD_184303 | JGI IMG/M metagenome (GOLD analysis project Ga0207674, IMG submission 184303) | Corn rhizosphere microbial communities from Kellogg Biological Station, Michigan, USA - KBS Corn C7-2 (SPAdes) (version 2) | ecosystem: Host-associated > Plants > Roots > Rhizosphere > Soil ...
AGGGGCCGCCCAGATCCTGCACGTCTTTGGAGTTCGCCTCGTGAACCACTCTTTCGCCAAAGAACACATGGGATGCATCCCGCGCCAACCTGTCCTGTAGATTCCAACTCTTGCTGAGCAAGAAGAATGTCGCGGGATCTGCCTCTCGAATTACGGTTCCGCGCAAATACACATGGGCCGAATCCTTGAAATATTGCCCGTCGATGTACATGAAAGTTCGCGGATCGGCCCCGCTCACGATTCCAGTGCGGTAATACACATGAGCTGCGTCGCGTGAGTAGTCAAACTGCAGGTATGAAAACGTGTTCGGAACTGCATCAGGGATCACGCTCCCGTGCCAGTAAGCGTGAAATCTGTCGACTGCATAACCTGAATCGTGGACACATGGAACGTACCCTCGATATGGATCAGGTCCGGTAAGTACTCGGAAGGTCTGGATGTCAGCGCCTTCGACCTGCTTGCGCTCGAAAGACCAGCCGTTATCAGTCTTGCGGTAGTTGTCGTCGGCACATTGAGCTTGCACTAGACCGCATGCCAGCAGCGCGCAGACGAATGGTGGGACCAAGTACGTTGACCAACCACGTTCGCAACCAAGCCTTTTACATTTAAGGGCCATACGATTTTGGACACCTGCAGGTGCAAGATTGTTCCTCAGTGTAGTAAGCATCACATCCAATGGAACGTCAGTTGGCCAGCGACCGGCAATGCTGACCTTGAGATCAATATATTGTCAGGTCCCTTTTGGCGACGGTCTTCCTCCTGACTCGGGTATCAAACAGAATCTCAGCAGCAGCCTCGGCTTACGAGAATCTTCTCAATACAAAACGGCCATTCGCCCGCTGAAGCAATCATCTGCCAATCCAACGTCCAGCTATTATGCTTCTCAATGTCCCCCCTCTTCCCGGCACCAATGCCTGATTTACTTCCGCGCGAGGGCCTGCACAAAGCGCTGCGGACGCACACTCATCTGTTTGTGAACGAAACCCTGACCGCGATCAATCCCCAATACCTCAATCTCGCTTCATTCTCCCCCGCCACGAACGGCGCAGTCGAACTTGATCGCTTCCTGTCCGGCATGCTCAATCACGAGTCGGCCACCCAAGCTTGGCCTTCCGCGCCGATCCGTTTAGCCGATCTATACTCGCCTCTGAACCACTCGCCTCTAACCGGTCTCTCAAAGAAAGCCATGTCCTTTGACGTGATCATCCTTGGCCTCGGCGCTATGGGCAGCGCGGCCGCTCAGTATCTAGCGCGCCGGGGAAATCGCGTGCTCGGCATTGATCAGTTCACGCCGCCCCACGACAAAGGATCGTCGCATGGTGGATCGCGCATCATTCGCCAGGCATACTTCGAAGGTCCGGACTACATCCCTCTCGTCCTTCGCGCTTACGAACTCTGGCATGAACTGGAAGGCGAAACCGGCGCACGCCTCGTTCACACAACCAGCGGCCTTGTCATCGGCCACAGCGAAGGCGCATTGATCCAGCGCACAATCGTCTCTGCCAACCAGCACAATATCCCCATCGATGTCCTGCAACCATCCGAACTCGCACAGCGCTTTCCCGCCTTCCACCCTTTGCCTCACGATGTCGGAGTGCTGGAGCAGCTTGCCGGCTACCTCATCCCTGAGGACTGTATCCGGACACAACTCGAATCCGCATCGCGCGCCGGAGCCGAGCTTCACTTCGAAGAAAAGGTTCTGTCCTGGTCTGCCGATCCGGATCGCGTCGAAATACGAACAGCAAACACCGTTTACGTTGCCAGGCATCTCGTTATCACCGCCGGCCCCTGGGCCGCCTCACTTCTGCATTCCGCTTTTCCGCTCCGTGTCACTCGTCAGGTCACAGCCTGGATTCAGCCTCAGGGCGGAGTCGAGCCATTCCTGCCCGGGCGCTTTCCCATCTTCATCGCCGAAGACGCGGCAGGCGGTTACGCCACCTACGGATTCCCGGCGATCGACGGCCCCGCCGGTGGAATCAAGGTTGCCATCCACGGCAGCCAGATTCAGTGCACGCCCGACACCGTCGATCGTGCGATTCACGACTCCGACACCGCTGCAATCGTCCGCGCTTCGAAGCAGCGAATCCCCTCCATTTGCGGCCAGCTGATTCGCGCTAAGACCTGCCTCTATACCATGACTCCAGATGAGCACTTCATCATCGGAGCGCACCCCCTGCTGCCATCCTGCACCATCGCCTGCGGCTTCTCCGGACACGGCTTCAAGTTCGCACCCGTCGTTGGAGAGATTCTGGCAGACCTCGCCACCACCGGCACCACACCGCATCCCATCCAGCTGTTCTCGCCGAACCGCTTTGTTCCCTGAGCAGCCGCCCAGGCCCTGCATATCAAGGCCCTCCGCGCAATCGTATGCGCGATCCGGCTTCGGTGGAAATTCACAAGCTTTACAACTTTCGGGGTTGCTTTCACGGGTTTTTCCCAGTTACATTAGCGTCGCAAAGAGGTAACCTATAGTTACTCACAAGGTCTCCCGAGGTCCCCCAGCAATGTCCCCACATCAAGCAGCTTGGTTCGAATTCTCCCATCGTATGAACAAGGATGGGACCACTGATTCCATCTGCCCACGTTGTTTCTTAACCGTCGGCCGTTCTACCTGGGAGGCCGATCTCGATCGGATGGAAGCGGCCCACAGCTGCGACCCTGTTCGCCTTGCCAGCTTCAGCCAGCACCGGCGCATGCCTGTTGTATCCGAGCGGCTCGCCGACATGCGCGATCTGCCCGATCGCTCCAACCTCCCGCTGCGCGCCGACAGACCCCGGGAGAAGGTCATGTCCCGGAGATCGGCGTAGACAACTCGGCAAACTCCGACTGTTTCCATGGCATCTCAAGGAACCTGAACGTAACCACCTTCAGGAGCCCATGTGAAACGTACAATCCTTCAATCGTTTACGCTGCGTGCCGTTGTTCCTTCCGCCCTCATGATGCTGATGTGTGTACCGGCTGATGCCTTCGCGGCCACGCCGGTCCAGGACCACGTGGTCTCATCCCAGGCGATGCAGAAGCAGATGGCCGATTCAGCGGCGGCCCGGCAAAAGAACATCGAGACCGTTACCAGCTTCCTCAGCACCTCTGTCGCCGACCGTGCCATGCGCGATGCCCACTACAACCCCCAGCAGGTGAAGAACGCGATTCCATCGCTCTCCGATCAGGAACTTGCCAGCCTTGCAGCCCGGTCGAGCGATGCGCAGCAGAAGTTCGCGGCCGGCGCGCTCACCAAGCCCGAACTTGCTCTGATTGTGATCGCGTTGGTCGTGCTGATCGTCGTGATCATCGTTCACTAAGCTGCTGATTCCACCTCGAGCGCCGGGCCGCTACTCGGTCCGGCGCACCAACCGCTGGCTTCCACTATTTCCACTACGTTAGCAAGGCCTCTCATCGAGGAGGGTGGCCGGTGCTTACAGCCTGGCATTTTGAATTCTCCATTGAATGCGCCGTTCCCAGAGACTTCGCCTGGGGTTTCTGGACGGACGTGCGGAATTGGGCACTTGACGCTGATGTTGAATCCGTCGCGCTCGAAGGCGAGTTCGCTGCCGGAACTCAGGGCCATACTGTAAGCCGCAGCTCAGGTGCCATCGATTGGCGCATCGCCGATGTTCAGCCCCTCAGCAGGGCAGTGCTGGAGTTTCCTGCACCTGGTGCAGTCGGCACGTTTACGTGGACCTTCGATGATTCGCCGACGGGCACAAGAATCTCGCAGCAAGCGAGCCTCTCAGGTCCTGAGGCTCAGAAGTACGCCGAGAGCTTCGGGCCAATCCTCGAACAAGGGATCCCCGCAGGAATGCGCAAGCTGTGTCGGGCGATGGAGGCCGCGCGGTCCTGACCTACCGGAAATTCCTCCATAATAATGAAAAAGGCCACCCGCTGAGGTGGCCTCTCTCATCTGAACTGATCCGGCTTATTCGGAAACGGGTTCTACCGAGGCGTAGCGCCCGCGGTTGCCGTGGTCGGTGAACTTCACTCGGCCCGACACCTTCGCGAAGAGCGTGTCATCAGATCCGATCCCTACGTTGACGCCCGGCTTGATCTTCGTTCCCCGCTGACGCATGATGATCGATCCACCCGTCACGAGCTGTCCGGCGAAGGCCTTCACGCCCAGCCGCTGTGCATTTGAATCCCGTCCATTTGTGGAGCTGCCTCCACCTTTTTTATGTGCCATTGTCCTAATCCCCTCTGAAAGCTATTTCTTGTCCGAATAGGTCACGCCATCGGCCTCAATGGACTTGATGCGGACCTCGGTGAAGTTCTGACGGTGTCCCTGCAGCTTCTTGTACTGCTTCTTCCGCTTCAGGTGGAAGACAAGCACTTTCTGCCCGCGGCCCTGGCCCACAACTTCGGCCGTCACCTTGGCGCTGGATGGCTTGGCTAAGCTGCCCGCGTCGCCGCTGAAGGCGAGAACGTCTGCAAACTCAATCGTCTGCTGATCGGGGCTAACCGACTCGATCTTGACCACGTCGCCTGGCGCGACTCGATACTGCTTGCCACCGGTACGAATGACCGCGTACATAAAAATCCTCCAGAGCAGACGCACGCGCGACTAGCGGGTGCATGCTCCCAGCCTTGAATTGCTCGGGCGGAAACTCCGTCCCGCGGTACGCTCGAGCGCCGAAAATCCATTGGGCGAGCGGTTGGCTCCGCGACGACAGGCAGGAATCGCCAAACTAGAGTAGTTTACAGGCTTTGCAGACCGGGGTCAACGCGCCGCAGTTGACCTTCCGCGGCATCGCATTTCAAACCGAAGTGGGTTTATCAGGGCTCGACTTTCGTCGAGCTGTAACCGGCAAAGAAGAAGCCGGGCTTTTAGCCCCTGCTGAGCCAGCTACGCATCCACCCCTCGTGAGGGTAGCCCCCGTCATCAGAGAGACCGTTGCGCCGCCAGCCCCTTGAAGCGGAACGTCGCCTTCACCCGCCGCTGAAACGGATCTCCACCCGTCTCCGAAATATCCGGCAGCGGATTCGGTACGTCGCGGAATGAATACCCCTCAGGTGGTTCGGCTGCTGATGCGGCCATCGCTGGAACCACTGCGGACCCTGCCTGCTCATGAGCGGCTGCCGGCGCCTGCCCTTCTCCAAAGAATGGCTGCAATGCCTGCACCAGGCTTTCGAGCTGTCCTTTGCGCTCGCGCAGTTTCTCGAAAGCAGCAGCGATCTGAGTCAGCTCATTGATAGCCGTATCGTAAGCATTCTGATAGGGTTGGGGATTCATTTCGGTCTTTCTCTCCACGGGCGAAGTGTAGCATCGGGCATCTTGATTTAAACCAAAGTTCAATGGCAATGCCCACCCAAAGGTAATAGGCTCAATTGCTCCACGCAGGGTGTCATTTCGACCGGAGCCGGGAAACCTGCAGTTGCTTTTCGCTTCGTGTCCAAAAAAACTCTCAGCTTCCCAGTCGCCGACCACTCACTCACGACCAATAGATGAATCATCAAAACGAGCGAAAACTCAACGAGGAGGCGGGGGGACAGTCGATTGGAAGAGATGGAGACTCTACCATTGCAAGCATGAACAAAGCGATGGCACGTTGGATCGTATTTGCTCTTGCTGTCCCAATGAGTCTGTACGTATCCATCTTCGGCACGATCATGATGGGCTTTTGTCCTGGAATCCAGTGTTGGCCGCACACCTTCGCTTGGACGTTATTGGCTCCGTGTTTGTTCCTTGCTATATGGTCACTGCGTGCGACGGCTGTCGCGGCGGTCCTCCTGCTTTTAGCGCACGTATTTACCGATGTTCACTTCTATGGGCTGAGTGCAAACACGCTGTGGGGCACAGACATGGCATTGGACAAATGCCTCTGGATCGTAGTTCTTCTCTTAGCCCTTTCGGCTTTGCTTCCGAAGAAGATCGCTATCCAAAGCGAAACCTCGAATTGACCACAACCGGATTCCGAGAGAACAACCGGCGACTCGAACGTTACCGATTTCGGTGCAAACCGAATCGGCGGTGGTCATGGTGCCAGGTTTTTGGAATCATTTCATCCACAAATGATGGGTGCCCCAGGTGCCTCGCATTTGGGCACCTGGGAGACTTGGATCGACGACCAGTTGCGCCGCCATCGTTTAGATTGCCGATTCCATATGTCAATATCTCGTCCGCCTTCTCCTCCCCTAAATTCCTGATTCCATTCAGAAGAATCCTCCTCCTCGATTGCAGGTTAATCACTCTCCAAAGCGCAAACTTATCTCGTAGTCAGATCGCTGTCTAAACTCGCGCAAAATCGCCAGCAATCACACCAGCTCGCTTGACCAGAAAGCGGGTCCGGGCAAACCACGCCAACTCGCGATCGAGCTACGTCGCGCAGCGAATCAGCCCTGAACTACGAATTTCGGAACTACGAATTGTGAATCACGAACCAAGGAGACCTTCATGTCCAAACGATGCCTTCAGGCACTCAACAACGGCGAACAATGCAACGCACCCGCCGTCAACGGCACCCTCTTCTGCCGCCATCACGACCCGCAGCGCGAAATCGAGCTCGAGAAGGAGGATGAGCGCAAACGCAAGGAGCGTCAGAGTCGGCCTTTTGCACTTCCTCACTTCCACGACAAAGTCGGTGTCTTCGCCGCCGTCACCGCGGTCCTCAACGGCCTTTCCGATCGCGTGATCAAGCGCTCTGAAGCCCAGACCTACCTCTTCGGGCTCAAGTTCGCCGACAGGCTCATGGCCGAGATCGAGCAGACAGCCACCTGTCCGTCTGCGCTCCCCAGCGAAGGACACCTCATCGAGCCCACTCCCTTCGTTTCAGACCATGGCCAGAAGCGACCTGTACCCTTCAACCCCGCGCGTTTGTATCGCGATCATGCATCGCCCGCTCGCTTATACGACAGTGATCCAGCCACCGACCGCCTCGTGCGCGAGCTGATGGCCCAGAGCCACGAGATGGCCCGCAACCAGGCGAAGAGCAAGTAGTCACAGCCTGAACCTCCCGTACATCCCTGCCTAACTCCCGCACCACGTATTAAGTACAAAAAACAGGGAAATTCAAAAGCAAAGAAGGAAGCACCAGGGCCAACCGCAAACCGGGCATCTGATCAGTTCCCACCGCTGATCCGCAGCCCCAAAAACTTGCGATCCAGCGGCGAAACCATCCGCACCCCCAAGCCCCAGACCCAATCCCTGCCCACCTCCCGCAGAAGACGCGAGGATAGCGGGTGCCCCATGTCTCCCGCCGTTGGAGACATGGGATACGAAAAACTCACCCTCGAAATGGAACCATGTACTACCGCAACAAGACGCGAGAATAGCCCAGCGCTGACCTGCGTCCCCGCGAAACGCCCCTCATGAGAGAGCATTCAACCATCAACCTTGCTCAGCGCCCACTGCGCAGCAACGCGGAGTCCCTCGTCAGCGGATTCGGCCCATTGCTTAAGGCGCGGAAGGAAGCTGCGCTCGCCGCTGTTCGCCATGGCAACCGCCAGGTTGCGCTTAAACCCGAGAAATCCGGCGCGGCGGACAGGTGAGCCGTTGAAGAGACGTTCCCATTGCTGTTCGTCCAGCGAACTGAGCCATTCGAGGGATGGATTGACGAGTTCTTCGCGTGGTGCGAGTTCGGGGTCGGTGCTGACGGGCGATTTGCGATTCCAGGGGCAGACGTCCTGGCAGATGTCGCAGCCGAAAACCTGGCGCCCCATGCCTGACATCAATTCCGGCGCAATCGGACCCTTGTGCTCGATGGTGAGGTACGAGATGCATTTCGTCGCGTCCATCTGGTAAGGCGCGGTGAGCGCGCCGGTAGGACATGCCTCGAGACAGCGCGTACAACTGCCGCAATGATCGTTAATGAGCTCCGCTGTTGAATGGGCTTCGATGCTGGTCAGGAGCACGGACAAGAATCCGAAGGAGCCGAGCTTGGGATGAATGAGGCAGGTGTTTTTGCCTGTCCAGCCAAGGCCTGCTGCGACCGCGAGCGAACGTTCGACGACTGGGCCGGTGTCGACGTAGGCGCGTGATTCGAATTCACCGAACCGTTCGCGGAGCCTTGCATCGACTGACTTGAGGCGCTTGAGCAGAACCTTGTGATAGTCGCTGGGACGGCGCTCGCCTTTTTCATCGACACGCGACGACCATGCGTAACGCGCGATCCACCCGCTCCGCGGGTCTCGCGTTTCGGTTGAGAGTGGATGAGAGGATCTGTAATTCGCGAAGCAGACAATTGCGGAGCGGGCCCATGGAAATGGAACGGCAACGCGTGCGCGAACAAGCTCGCGGTTTTCATTCGTGCGTTCGAGATAACGCATACTCCCCGCGCGGCCAGCTTCAATCCATGATGTGAAACGGCTCGCATCGCGAGACTCATCGAGATGCGGCAGCGAGACAAGGCCGGCATGGGTGAAGCCGCACTGCGTTGCCAGTTCGTAAGCCGCTTCTCTGGTGAGAGATGTAGGTTCGGAATCCAACACGGCACCTGCTGAATCAAATATATGGAACTTTTCCATATATTTTTGGAACTCCAGTGCGTCATCCATGCGTAGTGATATGCAGGATGATCCGAGCAGAAAGAACAAGCTGCCGGAGTCCCAGATGAGACTGTTCGATTGTGAACGTGAAACAGGGCAATCGAACACTCAGCGCAGAGTGCCGGAATCGAAGCCGTCCGTATCCTTAGTAGATTCAGCAGATTGGATTTGGCGATCTTTGGCTGGCAAGGTGCAAGAAAGGAAACAAGAGAAGCTGACTCCCCCGTTTCCGTCAGCTTTTCCGGAGAGTGCCGCAGCTCGGCATATCGAAGGAGGTTGTGAGCTTTATGAAACGCAATTATCAATCCGTTGTTGAGTCGCAGTTGACAGTACCCGGCAATCTGCACGAACTGGTACGCGGGCAGGAACAGCGCCTGCTGAAAGAGCTGGAACCTGTCGTGCGGCAGAACTCCGTGACACTCGATATGCGGCAGATCGAGCGCATCGATGCGGCGGGAATCTCTTCGTTGATTTCGCTCTATGGCGCCGCGCATGCCGCGGGACACGAGTTCGCGATCGTGAATGCATCTTCGCGCGTAGCGGAGATTCTGGAGATCGTGGGCCTCGATCGCATTCTGATTTCGCACGAACGCTCTATTGACATAGTTCCCTGCCCCGAGGGAGCAAACTGCTATGAGATGCCGGCCGCGTAGAACCTGACGCGGCTGGTGTCCTAGTTCCCTTCCTTTTCTGCTCTGCCTCGAAGCGCAACGTACAATCATCTCGATTCCAAAAACCTCATGGACGAGAGGAACCGATGCGCTCTTCCCTTCTGCTTAGATTTGCTCTGCTTGCTTGCGTGATGGTACCGGTTTGTTCGGCGCAGGATGCCCCGTCTGCGGAGACATTCCTCCAGTCCATCTATGCTCGTTATACAAAGAATGGTCCGGGGGTCGAGATTGGCGGTCCGCACGCTGGGGGGTATCTGCATTCATCACTGATCGCTTTGCTGCGGAAGGATACGCGAGCCTTAGGTTCGGGCGAAGTAGGTGTGCTGGATGGGGATCCCTTCTGCAGTTGCCAGGACTGGGATGGGATCTACGATTTGAGGATTGAGGTCGGAGAGGTGAAAGAAGACACAGCGGAGGCTCTGGTGTCGTTTGCCCTGTTCAAGAATGCAAAACCGCAGGATATGCGATCGCTGATGATCACGCTCGCACAGGAGAAGGGCGCGTGGCGAGTGTGGAACGTGGTGGACCGCTCGGACGCGAAGGCGGTGTTCGACCTACGTGGCGAGTTGAAAAAGGAAATCCGGGAGCACGGGCGGGACCGGAAGTGACGAAGGCCTCAAGAGAGCTTGTCGTTGCTTGCTTCGGGCCCGCGGATTCGTGACATTGGAAGCCGTGCTGGAGAGTTGGAAGAAGAGGGCACGAACCGTTCGACGGGATGTGCGCGCACTTTATCTCGCGCAGCGAGAACCTCGGATGCCGTGGTATGCGCGCCTGTTTGCGGTGGCGATCCTGGCATATGCGCTGAGTCCGATCGATCTGATTCCTGATTTCATTCCGGTCCTTGGATATGTTGACGATCTTGTTCTCCTGCCTCTTGGCATAATTCTGCTGGTCAAGATGATCTCGCCGGATCTGCTGAACGAATACCGAAAGAAGGCTGAAGAGTCGAACCTCGTAATCGCAAAGAACTGGGTGGCTGCGCTAGCAATCATCGCACTGTGGTGCTGCGGGTTGGCTCTGACGTGGACCCTGCTACGCAGGTTTCTTGCCCGCTAAGCGTCAGCCTGAGCACCGAATGGCGAGCTGCACTAAGCGCTTGGAATCGATGCGAGCGGTAGATCCGAGCAATCTCTCTGTAAAGACGTGGAACAAAGTGCAGGACATCAGGACGGTTGCGGCCATCTTGGCGTCAACTTCTAAATCAATTCTGCCGAGTTTCTGTTCCTGCTCGATGTAGTTGGCCAGGGTGGCTATTCCACGGTGAGGACCTTTTCCTTCTGCCGTGAGCGTCTTGCGGAAGCGATCGAGCAGTTCTGGTTCCGACATGATGGAGCAGAGCATGGGAACGACGCGGGTTTGGAACTTGAGGAGTCCGGCGAGGGCGGTGACGAGGTTCCGCTCGGGAGTCCCCCTGCCCACGTTTTGCGCCAATGCATGGAGTGGAACCAGCATGTCGGGCATGCTTTCATGTAGCACTTCGAGAATAAGCGAGACCCGATCGTTGAAGTGGACGTAGATGGCGCCTTCAGAACAGGGGACAGCTTCAGCGATGGCACGGGTCGTCATGCCGTTCAGGCCGCGGTTCTGAAGCAGAGACTCGGCCGCGCTGACAATCTCGTCTTTTCGGCTGGGTCGTCCGCGCTTGCGGATCGGTTGTGTCATTCGAACGGTCCCCCTAGTGAAAGCGGCACAAGCTTGACGCCAGCATGGGCCGGCTATGATACAGTGAGCGCTCACTCAATATATACGGAGGAAAAGACAGTGAACCGACAGCTCATGGGTAAATCACTTCTGACATTTGTACTGGTCGGCGGAGCTGTGATGTCTTTCCTGTTCGATTGGAGTTCAAATCACCTGCTTAATCCGCTGTGGCATCCGCATGCGCGGTATCACTCGGCGATACTGCTTTTTCTGTATGCGGGCGTGGCGGGTGTCGGAAGCTGGCTGCTCTGGCGAAGGGCGAAAGAACCACGGGTGGCATTTACGTCTGCGGCGCTTCTGTCGCTGGCGTATTGGACGCCCTTCTTCTACGTGCCGCTTCTGCTGCCGCAGGCTTCGTACTGGGCCGGGATACCCGGACATCAGCCGCGGGTGGCTGGGACGATTGTTTATCCGAATCTGATTGTGGTCGGGATTTTCGCGGCGGGCACTGTGATTGGCTGGTGGCTGGGGCATGATGCTGAAGGGGAGCAAGCTATTTCGGCGTGATCTTGATCGTCGCCATGCGAGCCGCGCCGGTGATCATGGGACTAAGATAGGGGCTCCCCTTGTATTTCGTTTTGTAGGCGTCGTCGATACTGCTGTTTATTGAGCCACTGACGGACTCGAACGCGACTTCTTTGGTGATGCCGGCGGCAATGATGCGGCCGGCTTTCTGTTTGAGGGCAGCTTTGTACCAACGGGAGTTTCTGCCGTTGTAAGCGCGGACATAAAGATCGTTGTCAACGGCCACAGACCAGATCCATGTGGGAGTACCGTATGTCTTTCCGTCATCGCGGAAAGGTGCGATGTGTAGATCGTCAGATGCGGCGATCTTGCGGAGTTCGGCTTTGGTCCAGGTGCTCATGCACATGCCTCCTATGGTTCAATCGCGCTAGTCGCGACGCCACGTGACGGACCAGTGTTCGTCAGTCCGAACAGATTTGATGATCAGGTTGTCATTCGAAAACTGCATCGCGCGGGTAAGGTCTTTTCCGACGAGCCCACGGGTCACAGAGGCCTGCACATGGTGGGGGATGGTGTGCGCGGCTTCGTCGACGTCGTAGGTACCAAACGAAGCTTCGTATCCGTTGAGAACGTAGTCGTTGGTCAGGGTGGACTGCGAGGACGGGTACATAAGCTGCACGGACATGTGGCCGTCGCGGGTGTAGACGAGCTGACCCTTGCAATCGGTGATGCGGTTGAGTTTGCCGTCGGGTTCGGTGCTGTCAATGGAGACGAGGTGCCATGCACCGATGAGCTGTTCCTTGTCTGACTGCGCGCAAAGACCCGTACCCGTAGTCAGTACAATCGCGATGGCGAGAAGAAGGTGATGTTTCATTTCGTGCCTCATCCAGTAAGGTACAGTTGGTGAGACGAATGTGGTTTTCCCGATCCTGCTTATTCATTGCCTGATTCTCTCGGGAGTTCAGAGGAATCGCGCATCTCCTTTAGTGGTACGGACCTGCGGACATGACGAGAAAAATGCGCGTGAAAAATGCGCGTAAGTCCAACAGCATGTTCAGGGTCTGTGACGAGTGGCACATGCAAGTGTATACTTGCCGCGCTATTTCTACTTGCGATAAGGAATAGCCGAAAAGGCACAGCCCTGTGCCGGATGGACGTTCGCACCTGGTCAAACCAGCTTTCAAAGGCTCTGAAGCCAGTCCTTCGTTCTGTCCCCCAACCGGGTGAGCCCCAGCGAAATCTGGGCGTTGTTCTTTGCGGCTATTCGCGATGAATTCAACATCGGAGGCTTTATTCCATGACGCAGGGCGTAGTGGATCAGCAGTCCGCCACGGCGGGCTCGACGTCAACCACAACCAAATATGTGTACTCCTTCGGCGACGGAAGAGCTGACGGCAACGGCAAGATGAAGGACGTTCTGGGCGGCAAGGGCGCCGGCCTCGCCGAAATGACCAATGCCGGACTGCCGGTGCCTCCGGGATTCACGATTCAGACCGAGGCTTGCCGCGAGTACATGCGCGCGGGACAGGTCAGCAAACAGGTCGACACTGAGATGCTGGCTGCGCTCGATAAGCTCGAGCAACTGCAAGGCCAGAAACTGGGCCAGGGCGATAATCCGCTGCTGGTTTCGGTGCGCTCGGGCGCAAAGTTCTCGATGCCGGGCATGATGGATACGATCTTGAACCTCGGCCTGAATGACAAGGCCGTGGAAGCACTGGCGAAGCGCACCGACAATCCCAGATTTGCGTATGACTCGTATCGCCGCCTGATCCAGATGTTCGGCGACGTGGTGCTCGATGTGCCGAAGAAGAAGTTCGAGCACATCTTCGATGGCGTTAAGAATCGCGAGAAGGTGAAGTTCGACTACGATCTTTCGCCCGCTGCGCTGAAAGACATCATCGCCGAGTACAAAAAGCTGGTGAAGAAGGAAACCGGTAAGGACTTCCCGCAGAAGCCGCTCGAGCAGCTCTCCGCTGCGCGCGACGCCGTGTTCCGGAGCTGGCAGAACGAGCGCGCCAAGACCTATCGCCGCATCAACCACATCGACGACTGGCTGGGCACCGCTGTCAACGTGCAGGCGATGGTCTTCGGTAACCTGGGCGAGAACTCGGGAACCGGCGTGGGCTTCACGCGGAACCCTGCAACCGGCGAACACGTATTTTTCGGTGAGTACCTGATGAACGCGCAGGGCGAGGACGTGGTCTCGGGCGTTCGCACACCGATGCCGATCAGCGAGCTCGAAAAGGCGATGCCCAAGGTTTATGACCACCTGAAGGCGATCACCTGGAAGATGGAAAAGCACTACCGCGACATGCAGGATTTCGAGTTCACCATCCAGGATGGCAAGCTCTACATGCTGCAGACGCGCAACGGCAAGCGGACCGGCCTCGCGGCTGTTCGCGTGGCGATTGACATGGTGCGCGAAGGGCTGATCACGCAGGAAGAAGCCATCTTCCGCGTAGAGCCGAACCAGCTGTATGACTTCCTCGTTCCGCGCCTCGTTGAGAAGGGCGAGAAGGTTGAAGTACTCGCCACCGGTTTGCCTGCATCGCCGGGCGCGGCTGTTGGTCAGATCGTCTTCACCGCGGAAGATGCGGTGAAGCATCACCAGAAGGGCGACTACAAGACGATTATCCTGGTTCGCGGTGAGACGACCCCGGAAGACATCGCCGGCATGGAAGTGGCGTCGGGCATTCTGACCTCGCGCGGCGGCATGACCTCGCACGCAGCAGTTGTGACGCGCGGCATGGGCAAGTGCTGCGTCGCCGGCGCAGGTGACTGCACGGTGGACGAAGCCAAAAAGGAACTCCGCGTGAAGGGACGCACCTTCAAGGCGGGCGACTGGATTTCGCTGGACGGCACGACCGGCCGCGTAATCGCAGGCCAGTTGAAAACGCTCCCTGCGCAGCCGGATGATGCTGACCTCGTGAAGTTCATGAGCTGGGTCGATCCTGCCCGCAAGCTGAAGGTTCGCGCCAATGCGGATATTCCTCGCGACGCCAAGCAGGCACGCATGTTCGGAGCAGAGGGCATCGGACTCTGCCGTACCGAGCACATGTTCTTTGCAGAGGATCGCATCGGACACATGCGGACGATGATTCTGGCGACGAACGAGAAGGATCGCCGGGATGCGCTGAAGAAGCTTCTTCCCATGCAGCGGGCTGACTTTGTGGGTCTGTTCAAGGCAATGGAAGCGCTGCCGGTAACGATCCGCCTGCTCGATCCGCCGCTGCACGAGTTCCTGCCGAAGCGCGAAGATCTGCTGGTTCAGATTGCGCGCCTCGAGGAGAGCAAGCCGAAGTCGCCCAAACTGAAGGAACTGCGCACGCTCCTGGCGCGCGTGGAAGAGCTGCACGAGATGAATCCCATGCTCGGACTGCGTGGATGCCGCCTTGGCATCACGTTCCCCGAGATTACGGAGATGCAGGCTCGCGCAATTCTTGAAGCCGCGGTCCAGGTGAAGTCGAAGGGCGGCGATCCGCATGTCGAGATCATGATTCCACTGATCGGCTCCATTGAGGAAATGCGGAACCAGGCAGCGATCGTGCGGCGCGTTGCCGACGAAGTCTTCAAGGAAAAGAAGACCAAGGTGGACTACATGGTCGGCACGATGATCGAGCTGCCACGCGCTGCGCTGACTGCCGATCAGATTGCGGAAGAGGCCGAGTTCTTCTCGTTCGGCACCAACGACCTGACGCAGACTACCTACGGGATTTCTAGAGACGACATCAACAACTTCCTGCCTGCGTACCTGAAGGCCGGCATCTTCAAGCACGATCCGTTCGCCACTCTGGATCAGAATGGCGTGGGTTCGCTGGTGAAGACGGCGACCGCCAAGGGACGCAATACGCGCGCGACCCTGAAGGTAGGCATCTGCGGCGAACACGGCGGCGATCCTGAGTCGGTGAAGTTCTGCCACAAGATCGGGCTGAACTACGTGTCATGCTCACCGTTCCGACTGCTCACGGCGCGGCTGGCTGCGGCGCAGGCTGCGGTGGAAGAGGCGACAGGAACTTCGCATACAAACAAGTAAACGCAACAAGGCCAGTGATGGAAGGGCGTCCGCGATGCGGACGCCCTTCTTATTTTGAACGAACTACACGGCGCGGAGGGCCTTAACTGGATCGCTGGAAGCGGCTCGCGTTGCCGGCAGCGCGGAAGCGAGGAGTGCGACTGCGATCATGATGAGCGCGCTGGCGGCGTAGATGAGCGGGTCGGTGGCACTGACCCCGAAGAGGAAGTTGCCGACCAGTTGCGAAGCTGCATAAGACCCGATGAGGCCGATGGCGCATCCGACGAGGGCCAGCTTCGCCCCCGAGAGGAGAACGAGCCCCGCGATGCTGCCGCGTTGCGCACCGAGTGCCATTCGGATGGCGATCTCTTGCGCGCGGATGGAGATGGAGAATGCGACAACGGCGTAGATGCCGGTGATGGCGAGAACCAGTGCTCCGAGCGCAAAGGCGGTTATGAGGTCGGTGTTGAAGCGGCGCGGCGCTTCGACATCGGAGACCACCTGCGTCATTGATTGAACCTGCTGCAGTGGAAGGAGCGGGTCAATGCCCGCGACAGTTTCGCGGAGCGTCTGGATCATCTGCTCCGGAGGAAGCGTGGAGCGGAGGGTTATGAAACCACCAGCGGGTACTACGAGGTTTGCGGCGGGATCGGCGCCGAAAAGTGTGGCAGGCTGCTCAATGGGAACGTACCACTGGTCTTCGCTGGGAGAGTCGGGAGCGGCGATTTTGGTATCGGCGACCACGCCGACAATGGTGGCCCAGGGCAGTCCTTTGTGCGGGTTGCCGACGTGCATGCGCTTGCCGACGGCGCTGTGGCCCGGCCAGTAGTGCTGGGCCATGGAGCGATTGATGATCGCTACGAGAGGTGCGTTGGCGCGATCTGCCGGCGTGAAGGTGCGACCTTCAATGAGGGGAATTCCAAGGGACTTGAAGTAATCTCCAGAGATTGTAGCGAAGACAGCCCACTGCAGTTTCCAGCCTTCGACCGGCTGATCCTCGATGGTGTAGGCGCCGCGACCGTAGTTGCCAGAGCCGGGCACCATGCTGGAGACGCCGACGGCGACAATGCCGGGCTTGGAGGAGAGGCGGTTGATCACTTCGCGGTCGAAATTATCGCCGGCGATGTAGGTTCTGTACTGGTCAATCGGTAGTTGGAATCCGGCGACGAGGACGTGGTCTGCCCGGAACCCGGGATCGACCGCGAGCATCTTTTTGTAGCTGCGCAGAAACGCCCCGCAGGTGGTGAGCAGGACGAGGGCGATGGCGATCTCCGCAGCAATGAGCGAGGAACGAAGCCACGCATGCTGCCGGCCCGTAGAACCCGCGCGGGTTGAATCCCTGAGCGCGTCGGTGATGTTGGCCTGTACGGCGGCGAAAGCGGGCGCGAGGCTGGAGAGGACGCCGGTAAACAGTGCGAGCGCCAGAGCGAAGAGGGCTACGTGTGAATCGATGGAGATGGACTCGACGCGCGGAAGAGAGTCGGAGAGGAAATGCAGCGAGAGCCGGAGCGCGAGGGCGGCGATGCCTATTCCGAAGATCGCGCCGGCGATGCTTAGTGTCAGTCCTTCGAGAAGCGATTCGCGCACGATGGCGGAGGCTCGGGCTCCGAGGGCGAGACGCACTGCGGATTCGCGACGCCGGCGTATGGCGCGGACGAGCATGAGCACTGCGACATTAACGCAGGCGATCAGGAGAACGACTGCGACCGCGGCGAAGAGCCCGCGCAATGCGGGGCGAACCTGGCCGACGACGTATTCGCGCAATGGAGCGACATCGCCGCGAATGCGAATCGAAGACATGGTGGCCGGATAGTTCCGCATCACTTCGTGGGAGGCTCGCTCTGCATCCTGCGCAGCGGAGGAGATGCTTACTCCGTCTTTGAGGCGGGCAATGATGTGGTAGCCGAAGTGACCGGCAGCTTCGTCGGAGAGTTCGTCGGACGTGAAGCTGAGCGGAACCCACAACTGCGCCTGGTTGAGGCGCGTAGTGTCGACTGGAAACGTGAAGGTGCGGGGCATGACGCCGACGATGGTGTAAGCTTTGCGATCAAGCTGAATGGCGGTACCGAGTATGCTCGGGTCGCGATGAAAGCGGTTCTGCCAGAGGGCGTAGCTGATGACTGCGACGGGCTGGTGCCCTTCGTCCTCTTCGCGCGTGAAGACGCGGCCAAGCTCGGGGTGGATTCCGAGTGTGCTGAAAACGCCGAAAGAGAGGCGCGCTGCCGGGATCGATTCGGGCGTCTCGCCGCCGGAGAGCTCGTAGCCCGTTTCCGCGTAGCTGCCCATGGAGCTGAAGGCAGTGGTTGCGGCGGAGTAGATGCGGAGTTCGCGTGCGCTGACGGGGGTGCCAACGCCGGAACCAATGTGGTCGCCGAGGATAACCAGCCGTTCCGGGTCGGCGAAGGGGAAGGGGCGAAGCAGTACTCCTTCAACCAGGGAAAAGACGGCAGTTGTGGCCCCGATGCCGAGTGCCAGAGTGACGATAACGATCAACGCGAAGCCGGGTGACTTGCGTAGTTGGCGGAAGGTGAAGCGAAGATCACGCAGGAGCTGGGGCATTAGTTCTCCGATGAGTTCAGTGGCCGCTCATCTGAATGTAGGTCTGTGATGCTGATCGGTCGATGGAGAAGTGACGAACCAGCTTTGCTCTGCCGACGAGTAGCGGAAGGGCACTCATGACGACCGCCCTTCCCAAGTTTTGGACCGAGCTACTTGTTGTTGTCTCCGCCTGGGGCGTAGTAGCCTTCGCGGGTGGTGACCTGTAGGTCACCTTTATTGGCTTTGACTGCGACCTTGTGGAAGCCGCCTTCGGTGTCGGGCTTATCGGGGGTGTACGTCAGGATGTATTGGCCTTGCAATTCCTCGCTGATGAGCTTGTAGATGGGCTGGATATCGTCGCGTTTTTTAGCTTCGTATCCGTGGCCGCCGGTGCGCCGAGCGATCTCCGCCATGATTTTCTTGCCGTCAGTCAAGGGCTTGGATTCGCGAGGCTGGCGACCGCTGCCGCCAGGATAGCCACCTCCACCGCCGGGATACCCCCCTCCCCCCCCGGGGTAGCCGATACCGCCCCGCCGATTATCCCGCGGGAATCCAACGTTCTGATCCTCCTGCTGCCCCTTGGTGTAGACGGTAAAAATGGTGACATTGGCGCGATCAGCGGCGTCGATCGCGTCGTTGAGAGTGTCTTTGCTGCCATTGTCGATGCCATCAGAAAAGACAACGATGGCCTTGCGGCCCTGCTGATTCTTCATCAGCTCGTCGCAGGCGAGGAAGACGGCGTCGTAGAGCTGGCTGGCGTTGCGGTTGCGGCTGGGGCGCTGGCGGTCTTCGCCTGTCGTTTCCGGGCCGTCGGTGTCGTCGCGACGGTCGCGGGTGGCGCTGAGGTCCCCCAGTTCCTGGTGAAGCTTGTCGCGAGAGGCGGTGAAGTCTTCAAGGAGTTCGACCTGCCGGTCAAAGTGAATAAGGAAGAGCTGGTTCGTGCTTCCACCGGAGGATTGGACAGGGAGCATGTTGTCCACAAACTGGCCGCCCGCTTTGCGAACCTCTTCGAGAGCGGAGCCGACGGGACGGGCGGTTTCGACGAGAAGGCCGAGTTTGTACGGCTGGTTCGTCTCGCGGGTGAAGCTCTGGATAATCTGAGGGCGGCCATCTTCAGTCAGGGCGAAGTCATTCTTGTCGACGTTCGGGACGAGAGCACCCTTCTTGTCGCGAACAGTAACGGCGAGCTGGACTTCCTTGCCCGGCGTTCTGAGCGTGTGCGCCGGCTTGTCGCCGGAGTTGGAAGCCGGTGCGGGAGTTGAGTTGGTGCCGGCTGCCAGTTGAGCGGAGAGCAGTGCGGACGAGGCAGCAAAGAGCAGGGCTGCGAAGGCGAATCGGGGGAGACGTTGGCTTGGTGTCATGGTTCAGAGCACACTTTCAGTTAGCTTAGACGCCGGAGACGTGGGAGGGTTGATTGCCAGGCGAGATGGACGGGTTTCCAGAGGAGGAGCAAGAACCACCACAGCCATGCAAAATAGCCCAAGGCGGTGGCCAGGAGTCCTAACATCCCAGGTACAAGCATGGCTCCTTCGATCCAGCGGAAATGAATCGCTTCGAGCAGAGACTCGAACACCGCAATGACTGACATAAACACCAAACAAACCGTGACACAGGAACCCGGTTCTAGGTACCAGGTCCGCGAGTTGATAAGCGGAAAACCGCCGATTACGACCCATTGGGTTGCAATCAGAATCAAGAGAATCGCTGCCGAACAGATTTCTTTGGAACGAGTACGAGGAATTGAATCAAGCCCCAGTTTTTTTGATATTGTCCATCGAACGGGGCACGGTTCATTCCAACCCGTTACCAGGGCTGCAGGAAGTTCGAAGGTGTTAATGATTCTTTGCTGCAAGGGCATGTGATACCAGAGGTATCGACAGTCGAACGTAACTGTATTGGGCTCTTCTTTGATTGTGAATTGATCTGTTTGGAACGCGGCATCCTGATAGACTGCGCGAGGTGGAGTTGATGAAGCCTCGAGCCGGCTCCGATATCCAGCCTCTTGCCATACGATCAGTCCCAAGCCGATAGCGAGGTGAATACTTGCAAACACCCATCCACGGCGCCAGTTCATGGGTGCAAGGGTACTCTGGGCGGCTCGCGGGGACAACTGGCAGAGCAGCAGACCGCGCACTTGCGCTTGCGGTCCAGTTCCCTTCCTTGCCAATCCGGATCGGATCAGATCCGATGACGAACTGCATGCGTAGCAATACTGTAGAGACAATCATACTTTTTAACGAGGTTCCCATGGATCGCAAGACCTTCCTGAAGAGCCTAGTTGTTCTCGGCGCGGCTGTCCCTTGTGGACGGATAGCCGAGGCCACGAACGACGGGAAATGCGCTGATTCAACGTGTATGTCGGATGCGGGAGCGGTGCGGCAGTTTCTTTCAGACTTTTTGCGCGATGAGGAGAAGAATCTGGATCGCGCCACCCTTGTGAAGCTGATGAAGCAGCGAGGGCGCGCGTGCTGCAAGAACCTGAAATTCCGGCAGGACCTGATTGCGGAGAGCGCCGGAGATCTCGACAAGCTCGTCGAACTGATGGGCAAGATCGTGGGAGCGGCGAACTGCACGCGATCGGGGAACACCGTCATGCTGGTGTATCCGGTGAGCAAGTGCGTTTGCGGGTGGAGTCCGGAACGCGCTCCGATGCCCGACGATCCCTATTGCGAATGCTCGGCGGAGAACAACCGCACTCTGTTCGAGACTGTGGCAGGAAGGCCTGTGAGCGCGAAGGTAGTCACGTCTCCGCGCCGAGGCGGAGAGCATTGCACGTTTGAACTCAAGTTTGTCTAACCACTGAATAGAGCCACGCTGTGCGGAGTGCTAGCCGGCGAGGGCCTGCTTGACGGCTTCGCTGACGACGCGGCCTTCGGCGCGGACTCCGGCCTGCTGGAGACGAGACTGAACGGCCTTGATCACCGGGCCCATGTCTTTCGGCGTGGGAGCCTTGCCACTGGCGTTGGCGTGTTCGGCGATGACTTCGGCCACGAGAGCGCGAAGGCCGGCTTCGTCAAGAGCCTTGGGCAGGAACTCTTCTATAATGACGATCTCGGCGGCTTCCTTGGCGGCTAGTTCGGGGCGGTTGCCTTTCGTGTAGGCATCAATGGAGTCGCGGCGCTGCTTGATCATCGTGGCGAGCGTCTGCTGCTCTTCGGACGGCGTGAGCGGCCCGCGCTTATCGATGGATTTGTTCTTGAGCGCGGTCTTGATGAGACGGAGCGTCCCGGTGCGCTCGGCATCGTGGAGCTTCATTGCGGTGATGACCTGCTGGCTGATCTGCGCTTCCAGTGCGCCTGCTTCACTCATTGGGTTCCCTTCCTCGCAATCTCGATTCTAAACGGCGGGTTTGTGCGGGTTCACCTGGCCTCTTCGATGAAAACGAGCTCGGAGCTGAGCGGATTGGCGAGGTGAACGGAGGCTCCGCGAGTCATCAACTCGCTGCCGGTGGCGGTGCGATCGGGGGCAGTGCCATCGTTGAAGTGGAGATGGTAGCGCCTGGCGGGGTCGAGGCCGGCGAGGACGAAGAGATGGTTGTCCTCGTCGTCGATGCTGCCGCGGAAGGCGAAAAGGACTCCATGGCGGCCGCCGGGATCCCAGTACTCCATGCCGTCCCACTGAACGCCGTCTGGACGCGCTGAGACACGATAGAGCTGAGCGTCACGGATGAGAGGGCGGAGTTTCTCTTTGTAAATCGCAATCGCGTTTTTGGCAGCTTCGTGCTGTTCCGGCGTCCACGTGGTGGTGTCGATCATCACCGTGAACCAGCCCATCATGCCGCTGCGAAGCATGTAGAGGAAGTTCTCGGGACGCGGAGTGGGCCACTTCTCAACGTAGCTTTCAAGCATGGCGGGTGGAAGCATGTAGCTAGTGTCGTAGAAGGCTCGGCGGTTTGAAAGCGGGTCGTAGGTGTCGGTGATGGAGAAGTAGTCGGCGTGCGCCGCTGAGCCGAAATCGACCATACGGCCACCGTCGTTGCAGACCTCGAGAATGAGGCCAGGATGTTGGCCCCGCATCTTCGTATGGATGGCATAGTAGGCGCGAACTGCGTGATAGCTGACATCGGTGGAGTTGTTGGCGATAACGAAGTCGAAGCCCGAGTCATGAATGCTCTTCTGGGTGCTCTGGTTGAGCGGCGCATGGGGGTGATCGTTTCGAATACACCCCTGAGCAACGAGATAGCCGTCGTGCTCGAGCATGTCGAGGTGGTTGTCGGTGATGATGCGATCGACTTCTTTTTCGAGATAGTCGTGCGCGGCGGGGACGCCGAGGTCAAGGGTCTGGCCTTTGAACTCTTCGGGCTTCCAGTCGGGCGGAAGATCGGTGACCAGCCAATCCCGAACTTTGGGATCTCGGACGTTAAGAGCGCCGGGATTGGTGCTGAGCGCGGCCTGCGTCCAGTCGACCCAGAGGCCGAAGCGGAGGCCCTGCTTGTGCGCGGCGTCGGCAATGTGGGCAAGGCCGTGGGGAAACTTCTGAGGGTTGGGATACCAGTCGCCCACGCCGCGGAACCAGCCGGCGTCAACGTGGAACATCTCGAGGCCAAGCTGCTTTGCGTCGGCGATCATGCGGAGCGCGATCTCTTCGTTGACCTGCATGCCGCCGCCCCAGCTGTTGTTGACAGTCAAGGGGTATTGCGGATCGTGCCATGTCGCGGGATTGCCGAGGACGTTGCGCACCCAGCTGTGCAGTTGGTTAGCGGCGCCGTCGGGGCCGCCGATGAATGCGCCGAGAAAGACGGTGGGAGTTTCGAATTTTTCTCCGGGCGCGAGGCGAGTGCGGAACGCACCGGGTTCGGGATTGAGGCCAAGTACTGTGTTGATGTTGTTGCCGGTGCGCTGGAGGGAGATGCGGGTTCGCCCACTGAACTCGATGCCAGCGAGCCAGCCTGCGTGCGGCGCGTCTGCGTTGAAGACGAATTCGG
>Ga0207674_10002589_pt1 | contig 22783 bp, 27 predicted proteins | sample KBSCornC72_FD_184303 | JGI IMG/M metagenome (GOLD analysis project Ga0207674, IMG submission 184303) | Corn rhizosphere microbial communities from Kellogg Biological Station, Michigan, USA - KBS Corn C7-2 (SPAdes) (version 2) | ecosystem: Host-associated > Plants > Roots > Rhizosphere > Soil ...
CCTCCCCATTTTGCAGAAATGGGGAGGGGAACCATTCCCCGCAGAGGGAATGGTGGAGGGGTACGGGCGCGCAGCCTTCCACCCCTCCACCATGCTGCGCATGGTTCCCCTCCCCACCCCCGAGCAAGTCGGGGGCAGGGAGGAACTGCTGTGACCGCGCCCTTCCCCACCCGCAAGCAGGAGGAGTGGCGCTACGCCGACCTCGATGCGCTGCGGCCGGTGTGGCAGCAGTTCGCCGAGCCGCTGACGCTGACCGTCGGCCCCGGTGAAGCGTTCGAGAAAGTCTGGCTGCCGGGCGACGACGACGTGCTCGTGCGCCGCGTTCAGATTGCGCTCGAGCAAGGCGCGAAGGCGCGGATCTTCGTGCTCAACACGGCTTCCGAATATGGGCGGACCGAACTCGACGTGTCGCTCGCCGAGGACGCGGAGTTCGAACTGTTCGGGGCGAATATCGGCAGCGGCGTTTCGACCAACGAAATCGTCACCGCCGTCAGGCACATCGGCGTCGGCGGCCGCTCGCGCCAGGTCATCCGCAGCGTGCTGGGCGGCAAGGCGACCGGCTCCTATCTCGGCCGCGTCGAAGTGGCGCGCGGGGCGCAGCAAACCGACGCCGAGCAGTCGGTGAAGGCGATGCTCCTCGACCGCGGCGCGACCGCCAACTGCAAACCCGAGCTCGAGATTTTCGCGGACGACGTGAAATGCGCGCACGGCGCGACCGTCGGCGAACTCGACGCGATGCAGCTCTTCTACGCCGAAAGCCGCGGGCTCGATCCGCTAAGCGCTCGCGCGCTGCTGCTCGAAGGCTTCGTCATGGGCTTGTGGGACAGCGCGAGCGACGGCGACGCGATCGCCGAAGCCGCGCGCGTCGCCCTGCGGAGGGTTAGTTCCTCCCCGGAACGGGGAGGGGGACCAGCGAAGCTGGTGGAGGGGGCGTCGTGCCAGGCATAGAACCCCCACCGTCAGGCCTGCGGCCTGCCACCTCCCCGTCCCGGGGAGGATCAAATTCCCTGCTGTCGGTGCGCGATGAGTTCCCGGCGATCACCGGCTGGCACTATCTCGACAGCGCCGCGACCGCGCAGAAGCCGCAGGCGGTGATCGACGCGATCACGTTGGCCTATTCGCGCGATTACGCGACGGTCCATCGCGGCGTTTACGAACGCTCGGCGAGCATGACCGCGAGCTACGAAGCATCTCGCGCCGCGGCGTCCAAGCTGATCGGCGGCCAGCCGAACGAACTGATCTTCACCCGCGGCGCGACCGAGGCGATCAACCTCGTCGCTCGCGCGCTGCCGAAGGACGGGCGAAGCCGTGTCCTGCTGTCGCAGCTCGAGCATCACAGCAACATCGTGCCCTGGCAGCTCGCCGGCTATGAAGTCGATGCCGTGCCGCTCACGCCGGACGGCCGGATCGACCTGGAGGCCGCGGAGGCGATGCTGACCGACGAACATCGCGTCGTCGCCTTCGCCCATGTGTCGAACGTGCTCGGCTCGATCCTCGACGCGAAGCGCGCGGCCGAGATTGCGCATGCGAAGGGCGCGCTGCTGCTGCTCGACGGCTGCCAGGCCGTGCCGCGGCTGCCGGTCGACGTCGCCGCGATCGGCGCCGACTTCTACGCTTTCTCGGCGCACAAGCTGTACGGCCCGACCGGGATCGGCTGCCTGTGGGGCCGCGCCGGGCTGCTGCAAGACCTTCCGCCGTGGCAGGGCGGCGGGGCGATGATCGAGAAGGTCACGTTCGCAGAGACCACGTTCCTCGACCCGCCGGCGCGGTTCGAGGCGGGCACGCCGCACATCGTCGGCGCCGTCGGGCTGCACGCAGCTGTGAATTGGGTCGAGAACCTCTCGCTCGACGCGATCCACGCTCATGAATGCGCCCTCGTCGCCGAGGCCCGCGCGGCGCTCTCGAATATCGACGGGGTTAGCCTCTACGGCCCCGATGACAGCGCGGGAATCGTCAGTTTCAACGTCGACGGGGTGCACGCGCACGACACCGCCACCATATTGGACGACGCGGGCGTCGCCGTCCGCGCCGGCCACCATTGCGCGCAGCCGTTGATGCGCTGGCTCGGGGTCGAGGCGACGGCGCGGGCGAGCTTCGCGGCGCACAGCGACAGCTCGGACATTGCGGCCCTGGTGCGCGGGATCGAGCAGGTGAAGCGGATTTTCGGATGAATCGCGAGCGCAAGATCGAGACCGAGGAGGTCGATTCGGTGAGCCCGCCGCCGCGCGCCCGCGTGACTCCGGAATTCGAGCGCAAGCGCGACTATCTCACCGGCTTCCTCGCCGGCGAGAAGGATGAGGAACCGACAGGCGGCCCGGGAAGCGACCTCCAGGCGACGGTCGTCGAAGCGCTGAAATCGATCTACGATCCAGAGATTCCGGTCGACATCTACGAACTCGGCCTGATCTACGACGTCGCCATTTCCGAGGACGGCGACACGACCATCACCATGACCCTGACGACGCCCCACTGCCCGGTCGCGGAATCGCTGCCGAACGAGGTCGAGTTGCGCGTGCTGTCGGTGCCCGGCATCCGCGACGCGGTCGTCAACCTGGTCTGGGATCCACCGTGGGATCCGTCGAAGATGAGCGACGAGGCAAGACTAGAATTGGGAATGCTGTGAACCAGGAAACGAAGCTCCGCGCGCGGCCGGCCGCGATCACGCTGACCAGCGCGGCGCAGGACCGCGTCGCCGAGCTGATGGACAAAGCGCCCGCCGGCACCATCGGGGTCAAATTGTCGACCCCCCGGCGCGGCTGCTCGGGCCTCGCTTATTCGGTCGACTATGTGACCGAGGAAAATCCGCTCGACGAGAAGATCTCGACGCCCGGCGGCACCTTCTACGTCGACGGCGGCTCGATCCTCTATTTGATCGGCTCGGTGATGGATTGGCGCGAGGACGATTTCGCGGCCGGCTTCGTGTTCGACAATCCCAACGCGACCGGCGCCTGCGGCTGCGGCGAAAGCTTCACCGTTTAGAGCCTGCCGTGCTATAGCCGCCCTCCGAAAGGGAGGCGGCGATGCTCGTGCTACTTTCGGCCATGATGGCAGCGTCGGCAGCGCCCGCGGCGGACATGCCGATCATCAATCCCGACGCCGATCAGGCGGCTAGTTGCCCGGCGACCTCGCGCTACGAAGCGAGCCGCCGCGGCAAGACTCCGAAGGCGCGGAAGCTGGGGGAGCTGCCCGACGCGGACATGTACCGGGCCGTCTACCGTCACATCGGGCGCTGCGAGGCGCCGATCATCGTCAAATATGGAGTCGCCGGCCGCTAGCCCGTTTTCATCATTTGACAGGGGGGAGCTCGGCCCATGTCACGCGCAGCAACGCTTCTTTTCGCGATTGTCGCCTATGCGATCTTCTTCGCGACTTTTCTCTACCTGATCGTCTTCGTCGGTGATTTCAGCTTCGCCCGGATCACCGTGGACGAAGGTCCGCCGGGGCCGGTTGCGGCCGCTGCCGCGATCGACATCGCGCTGATCGCCTTGTTCGGCATCCAGCATAGCGTGATGGCTCGGCAGGGCTTCAAGAAATGGTGGACTCGCGTGATCCCAAAGCCCGCCGAGCGCAGCGTCTACGTGCTCATGGCCAGCGCCGTCCTGATCGTCCTGATGACGCTGTGGCGACCGATCCCCTCGGCCATCTGGGACATCGCCAACCCGCTCGCGGCCAATGCCATCTGGGGATTGTTCTGGATCGGCTGGGGGATGGTCCTGCTCAGCACCTTCCTGATCAACCATTTCGAGCTGTTCGGGCTGCAGCAGGCGTGGCTCAACATGCAGGGCCGCGAAGCCGAACCGCCGAAGTTCCATCAGCCCCTGCTCTACAAATGGGTCCGCCACCCGCTCTATCTCGGCTTCTTCCTCGCCTTCTGGGCGGCGCCGGAGATGACCGCGGGCCATTTATTGCTCGCTGTCGGCGTGTCGATCTACATGCTGATCGCGATCCGCTACGAGGAGCGCGACCTCGTCGACATGTTCGGCCAGGATTACGAGAACTATCGCCGCGACGTCGGCATGCTGACTCCGCGGTTCAGGCGGCGAAGCACGTAGTTCCGCCGCACTGGCGCCGGACTAGAATCCCAGCGTGAAGCGGATCGCCGCGCCGACGTCGTCCTTCGAATCGGCGATGTGCCCCGGGTCGCGGCGATAGAACAGATTGCCGCCGAGCCAGCCGTTGCCGTCGAGGAGGCTGGCGCCGTAGCTCAGCTCGCCGTCCAGCTCGCGCCCGCTCGGGGCGAGCGAGAAGCGGCTAAGGCTGCTGGTCGCCGTGCCGGTCGCATAATCATAGGCCGTCGGCAGAGTCATGGCGAAGCCGCCATGCTCGACCCGCAGCGGCTGCGCCAGGCGCAGGCCGAGCTTGTCGTTGCCGCTCAGGACTCCGGCCTTGGCGATGTCGAGCCCGTAAGCGCCGGTTTCGAACTTGCCCGCGGCGAAGTCGGTCCAGCCGCGCCTGGCGTTCAAGCCGGCGCTCCAGCCGCCGCCGAAATCGCGTCGCGCCTCGAGGTCGAGGAAGGTGGTGTTCGCGCCGCCTCCGCCGAGCACGCCCGACATGCGGCCGCCGAGCAGCGTCTGCTTCTCCTCAAGCCGGCTGATGCCCGCCGACAGCCGGTTGGAACCGAACGTCCGGTCCACGGCGACCGACGTATAGCGGTAGGGTGATCCGGTGGCGCTGGTGCGGGTCTCCTGCCACACCTCGCCGGTCTCGCCGGAAAAGGTCACGCCGGTCGCGCCAAACTGGTGGCGGAAGGCGACGCTGCCGTTGCGCTTCGCGGCAAAACCGGGATCGCCGGCAACGTCCTTCGCGATGAGAAAGGCGCCGGCCTCGGTTCCGTTGAGGCGCCGCTCCATCGCCTTGGCACCCTCGGCGAAGCCGAACGCGACGGCCGTGTTGCGGTCGAGCCGAGCGACCGCCGAGCCGGCGATCAGCCGCGCCTTGCGCGCATCCTCCGGGCCGATGCCGAGCGGGTTCATCGCGAATCCCTGCTTGAGGTCGTGGCGCTCGCTGACCGTCATGGCGACGCTGATCGGGCCGGCCGCCGCTCCCGCTACCCGGACATCGCCCTGGAGCGCGCGATGCAGCGGGTGGTCGACGTCGGCCTGGCGCAACGTCTTGGCAAGGTTGAGGACGAAGGCGCGGTCGTAGCCGTCGAGAATGATCGCGCCGAGGCCGGAGCCCGTGTTCGCGTCGCCGGCAACCGTCGGCAGGTCGCCGTTGGAAGTCGTGCTGACCGGCGTCTTGCTGCTGGCGAGGCTGGTCTGGCCGATCGGCTGGAACGCCTTGGCGATGTTGAGCCGGCCGCGGCCGTAGATGCTGTCGGTCCCGGCCGCGCCGAGGTCGTCGGCGCTCTGGAACAGGATGTTGACGATCTGCGACCCGCTAAGGTTGGGGAAGGCCTGGGCGAGCAGCGCCACCGCGCCGGTGATGGTCGGTGCCGAGAAGCTCGTTCCCGACCACAGGAATTGCGCTCCGGTATTGTCCGGCGCCCGGTCCTTATAGCCCTGCGCCATCAGATAATATTGGGCACCGGTCCCGGCGCGGTTCGAGAAGGGCGAGATCTGGCCGACGTTGACGGTGCCGTTGGCGCCGTCGACCCCGACCGACCCGGCGATGATCACCATGCCCGCGAAGCGCGTCGCCGGGCTGAGCGCAAACGGGTCGGGGTTGCCGCCGAGCGTCGGGTCTTCGCCGTCGTTGCCGGCCGAGATCACCAGGATGACCCCGTGATTGACCGCATTCTGCATCGCGCTCAGCAGGGTCGCGCCAGGCGGGGAGCCGCCCAGCGACAGGTTGATGACCTTGACCCCGGCCTGGGTCGCGGCGTTGATCCCGGCCGCGATCCCATTGTCGAAGAAGGAACAGCCGTCGCTGGTGGCGCAGGAGCCGACCTGATCGGCGCGTTCGCTGACGATGGTCGCGTCGAAGGCGACGCCGAGCGTCCCCGAATCGTTGCGCGCCGCAGCCGCGACCGCGCTCACCGCCGTGCCGTGCCCGCCCTCGTCGGACACGCCGCGATTCCCGGCGACGTCGCCGCTCGCCGGGTCGATCTTGCCGGTGAACTCGTTGAGATTCGGGTTGATACCGCTGTCGACGACACCGATTTTGACGCCCTTGCCGGTCGCGCCCGCATTGTAGGCGGCGATGGCGTTGGCGTTCACCGCATAAGCCGAGTTGCGATATTCGGTCGTGTCGTAATTCACGCCCGGCGTCGGCGTCGGAGTTGGCGTGGGAGTCGGAGTCGGCGTCGGAGTCGGAGTCGGGGTGGGCGTCGGAGTCTGCGGGGGCGGAGCGATCGGCTGGACTCCGCCGCCACCGCCGCCGCCGCAAGCCGAAAGCGCACATGCGAGCACGACCGCGCAGCCGGTCGTCGCCAAGAACCTGTTGGTCATTGTCAAACTCCGCTCAAGCCGCTGAAAACTCACGGCTTCCCCGGCGAAGCTATGGTTTATGAAACCTTACAATTTGCTTAAGCGGTTGAAATAGCTAGTGGCTTTCGCGGCCATGGACCCGCGCTTCGCCCATATCCGCGACTGGATTTTCGACCTCGACAATTGTCTCTACCCGGCCGGAAGCCGGCTGTTCGAGCTGATTGACGCGCGCATGACGGCCTACATCGAGCGGCTGCTCGGGGTCGATCCGATCGAGGCGCGGCGAGTCCAGAAGATGCACTTCCACGGCTCCGGGACGACTCTGGCCGGATTGATGAAACATCACGACGTCGACCCCCACCATTTCATGGGCGACGTTCACGATATCCCGCTCGACCGGCTCGCCCGCGACGACCGCCTGGTCGCGGCGCTGGCGCGACTCCCCGGCCGCAAGTTCATCCACACCAACGGCAATGCCGAATATGCGTGGAAGGTGCTCGATCGCCTCGGACTCGCCGCCGAGGTCGATCACCTGCACGACATCTTCGCCGCCGACCTGACGCCCAAGCCCGAGCTTCACGGCTATCGCAAGCTGCTCGACCAGTTCGGCGTCGACCCGGGCCGGGCGCTGATGGTCGAGGACATGGTCCGCAACCTGGCGCCGGCGAAACAGCTCGGGATGATCACCGTCTGGGTCGACAACGGCTCCGAGCGCGGCAATCACGGTTACGACGAGGCCATCGTCGACCATCGCATCCATGATGTCGGCGAATGGCTCGAAGCAATATTGGGGGAAGCGGAATGAGCGAAGCGCTGCAGGCGACCGTCGAGCGCGCTTGGGACGAGCGCGATTCGATCGGCCCGGAGACCAAAGGCGAGGTCCGCCAGGCGGTCGACTCGGCGCTCGCGGCGCTCGACGGCGGCGGCGCGCGAATCGCCGAGAAGATCGGCGGCGAGTGGACCGTCCACCAATGGCTCAAGAAAGCCGTGCTGCTGTCGTTCCGCCTGAATCCGATGGAGCTCATCGCGGGCGGCCCGGGCGCCGGCCACTGGTGGGACAAGGTCCCGTCCAAGTTCGCCGGCTGGGGCGAGAAGGAATTCGCCGCCGCCGCCTTCCGCGCCGTGCCCGGGGCGATCGTCCGCCGCGGCGCCTATATCGCGCCCGGCGCGGTGCTGATGCCGAGCTTCGTCAACATCGGCGCGCGGGTCGACGAAGGGGCGATGGTCGACACCTGGGCGACCGTCGGGAGCTGCGCCCAGATCGGCCGCAACGTCCATATCTCGGGCGGCGCCGGGATCGGCGGAGTGCTCGAACCGCTCCAGGCCGGGCCGGTGATCATCGAGGACGATTGCTTCATCGGCGCCCGCGCCGAGGTCGCCGAGGGCGTCATTGTCGAGCAGGGCTCGGTGCTGTCGATGGGCGTGTTCCTCGGCGCCTCGACCAAGATCGTCGACCGCGCGACCGGCGAAGTCCATTACGGCCGCGTCCCGGCCTATTCGGTGGTCGTCCCCGGCGCGCTGCCCGGCAAGGACGGCGGCCCGAGCCTGGCCTGCGCGGTGATCGTCAAGCGTGTCGACGAACGCACCCGCTCCAAGACCAGCATCAACGAGCTGCTGCGCGACTAGCGTTCCATCCGATAGAGCAGGTTCAGCGAAACCCCCGTCTCCAGCTGACCCGGAGCCACGATTCCACCGTCGCGCTCAGGCGCGGGCGGCGGTGGCGGGGGCGGGGGCGCCGACGCGTTGCTGACCCGCGAACCGGTGACGATCACCTCGGTCCCGCGGTAGGAGACGCCCTCTTCGACCGAGAGCAGCCGGACCGACGTATAACCGTTGTTGCGGGCATATTCGGTGGCCTCCGCCTGGCCTCTCGCCATGGCGCGGACGCGGGCTTCCCGCCGCAGCGGCGCCGGGTCCGAAATCGCGAAGTTGGGGCCGTAGACGGTGTCCGCGCCGGCCGTGGTCAGCGCATCGAGCAGGGACGTCAGCGTGTCGATGTTCCGCGTTTTGATCTGCACCGAATTGCTGGCGATGTAGCCGATCAGGGTCTGCCGTCCCCGTCCGCCGGGCTCGCTGTCCCACCGATAGTCCGGCTGCAGTTGGATGCCCTGCGTCTGGATGTCGCGCTCGCGGATGCCGGCGGCGCGAATGGTCGCCAGCAGCTTTTCGGTCTTCGTCTTGTTCGCCGCAACCGCTGCGGTTGCCGTCGACGCCTTGGCCTGCGTCCCGACCGTCAGGCTCGCCTCGTCCGGCGGCGTCCGCAACGATTCCGCGATGTTGACCCGCACCAGCGGCGTGCTCGCCATTTCCGATATGCTGGCCGTCGGCGCCTGTTGCGCCAAGGCCGTTCCGGACTGCATCAGCACAGCCAGCAAAACCACGCATTTGAACGACCTGAGAGTTGCCACGAATTCCTCCTCAGACTGAAACCACGTCCCCATTCGATCCTGAGACGCACGTCCGATGGAAATCCTTGGAAGGCTCCAGAAAAATCTGCGGTGGGCGCGCCCGGCAACGCTCGACCCTATCGGTCCGACCTGAACAGGCGCCGAACGGAGGCATAAGCCTCACTTATAACCGGAGTCCGGGCATTTGTTGGCGGGCACACGGCTGTAACCACTATTTCCAACGGCATGAAACCGACCGATCCCCAGGCGTTTGACCGCAACCTCGCGGACGCCGCGAGCCTCGCCCTGCGCGAGAAGGCGCACGTGATCCGCACTGTCATGAACGGCCGCGACTGGCTGATCCTCGGCATTCTCGCCGTCATCTGGGGCGGCGCCTTCGTGTTCATCGGCATTGCCGTGAAGCACGTGCCGCCGCTGACCTATGTCTGGCTCCGCCTGACCATCGCCGCGGCCGCGATGTGGCTGTTCCTGCGCTTCAAGGGCCACAAGCTCGGCCTGCCGAAGCAGGTGTGGGGCTCGATCCTGCTGCTGGCGCTGCTCAACAATGCGCTGCCGTTCACCCTGTTCGGCTGGGGCCAGACCCATATCGCCAGCGGCCTTGCCTCGATCCTCAACGCCACGACCCCGATCTGGGGCGTGCTCGTCGCCCATTTCCTGACCCACGACGAGCGGATGAGCCCGCGCAAGATCGCCGGCGTGCTGCTAGGCTTCGGCGGCGTCGCGACGATGATCGGGCCGGCGCTGCTCGCCAACATCGGCACCGACGCCTTGGCCCAGCTGGCCTGCGTCACCGCCTCCCTGTGCTACGCGCTCGCCGCGGTCTGGGCGCGGCGGTTCCGGCGGATGGGCGTGTCGCCCTTGAGCGTCACCACCGGCCAGCTGACCGCCGGCGCGGCGATGATGCTGCCGTTCGCGCTGCTGGTCGACCAGCCGTGGACCCACAGCTTCCCGCCGCTCAGCGCGTGGGGCGCGATCACCGCGCTCGCTTTGCTGTGCACCGCGTTCGGCTACGTGCTGTATTTCCGGCTGATCGAGACGTCGGGCGCGACCAACGCCCTGCTCGTCACGCTGCTGGTGCCGCCGGTCGCGATTGTTCTGGGGGCGCTGTTCCTCAACGAAACCCTGGCGGTCCAGGACTTCCTCGGGCTCGGCCTGATCGCGCTCGGCCTGGCCGCGATCGACGGCCGCGCGCTCAGCCTGCTGCGGCTGCCGGAGCGCCGGGCTCAGACAATAATCTAGCCGCCTCCGGGCCGGTCCAGTCGAGGTCGCCGACGTAGCGCCACACCTCCCGGCCCTCGGCGTCGTACAGGATCGAGGTCGGCAGGACGGCTTCCGGCCCGACCGCCCCGGACAGGCCCATGCCGGGGTCCTGGTAAGCGCCGAGGTCGGTGATCCCGAGCTTCTTGAGGAACGCGACGACCCCGCGATGGGCGCCCGAATCCTGGCTTACGGCGATCACTCCGAGCGCGCCGTCGACGCGGTGGGACTGCGCCAGTCGGTCCAGCGTCGGCAGCTCCTTGACGCACGGCGCGCACCAGGTCGCCCACAGGTTGACCAGCACCGGCGCGCCCTTGAAGCGCGCGATCGAAATCTTGCCGCGGTCGGGGTTCTGGAACTCGACCGCCGGCGCCGCTTCGCCCTTGTGGCTGCGGTCGACGCCCTTGTGCGGCCCGGCCTCGGCGGCGGGCTGGTTGTCGGCGGATTGCTGCTGCGGCTTGGCGCAGCCGGCCAGCGCAAGGACGGCAGCGATCGTCACGATGAAGCGCATGCGCAGCCGCTAGCGCAATCTCCGGGGAGCGGCTAGTCGAAGCTCATGACGCCTTCGCGCCTCGCTTCGGTCGCCGCCCTTGCGCTGCTCGCCGGCTGCGGCCGGGTCGCCGATCTCAAGCCCGCGCCGGGCCAGCCGCTGCCGGTCAAGCCGCTGATGGCGCGGACCACGCCGACCCCGGAGCAATTGCTGACCCCGCCGCCCAACGCCCATCCCGAACGGGTCGACGAGCTGGTGAAGAAGTCCGCGCCGCGGGCCCAGGATCCGTTCGACCTGCCGCCGCCGAGCGGCGGCGCGGCCCCGGCGCTGCCGGCGGGCGCCGACCCGCAGCCGGTCTCCAACGAAACCGGGCCGGCCACCCCGCAATGACGCACAAGGTCCGCAAGGCCGTCTTCCCGGTCGCCGGGCTCGGCACTCGGCTGCTTCCGGCGACCAAGACCATCCCCAAGGAGATGATCACGATCGTCGATCGGCCGCTGATCCAATATGCGGTCGACGAGGCGCGCGAGGCCGGGATCGAGGAGATGATCTTCGTCACCGGCCGCGGCAAGTCGCCGCTGGTCGACTATTTTGACCATGCGTTCGAGCTCGAGGCGACGATGCGCGACAAGGGCAAGAGCCTCGACGCGCTCGCGCCCTCCAACGCCCGGTTCGGCGAGATCGTCACGGTCCGCCAGCAGCAGCCGCTCGGCCTCGGCCACGCGGTCTGGTGCGCCCGCCACATCATCGGCGACGAGCCGTTCGCCGTGCTTCTGCCCGACGAGCTCATGGTCGGGACGCCCAATTGCCTGGCGCAGCTGGTGGAGGCCTATGGCGAGGTCGGCGGGAATGTCGTCGCTGCGCTCGAAGTGCCCGACAGCGAGACTCATAAATATGGCGTGATCGACCCGGGCGCGACCAGCGGCCAGCTGACCGAGATCCGCGGCCTGGTCGAGAAGCCGGCGCCCGGCACCGCGCCGTCGAACCTGATGCTGCCCGGCCGCTACATCCTCCAGCCCGAGATCCTGCGCATCCTCGACGCGCAGGAGACCGGCGCCGGCGGCGAGATCCAGCTGACCGACGCTTTGGCGAAGCTGATCGGCACCCAGCCGTTCCACGCCTACCGCTTCGACGGCGAGCGCTACGATTGCGGCGGCGCCGCCGGTTTCGTCATCGCCAATCTCGCGATGGCGCTCAAGCGCGACGACGTCGCGCCGGCGGTACGGGAATTCCTGTCGTCATTGCGAGGAGCGTAGGCGACGCGGCAATCCAAACGCTGGATTGCTTCGCTGCGCTCGCAATGACCGGAGAGGTTAAGGCTCCAGCTCGACGTCCCAGTAGAGATAGTCGCGCCAGCTGTCGTGAAGGTAGTTGGGCGGGAAGGCGCGGCCGTGCTCCTGAAGCTGCCAGCTGGTCGGGCGGATCGGCTCGCGATGGAAATGCATATGCGCTTCCATCGGCGTCCGTCCGCCCTTCTTGAGGTTGCACGGGGCGCAGGCGGTGGTGACATTCTCCCACGTCGTCCGCCCGCCCTGGGCGCGCGGGATCACATGGTCGAACGTCAGCTCCTTGGCCGAGCCGCAATAGACGCAGCGGAAGCGGTCGCGCAGGAACAGGTTGAACCGCGTGAAGGCCGGATATTCGTTGGGCCGGACGTAATCGCGCAGCGCGATCACCGACGGCAGCTTCAGCGCGACGCTCGGGCTGTGCACCTCGCGCTCGTAATGGGCGACGACGTCGACCCGCTCGAGGAACATCGCCTTGATCGCGGTCTGCCACGGCCACAAGGACAGCGGATAGTAGGACAGGGGCGTGTAATCGGCGTTGAGCACCAGCGCCGGGCAGCTGTCGGGATGGCGGATCAGCTCGGGATGATACATGCGACTAGCGACACAGCCTTTCGTTCGGTGGGTCCCGAACTCCAGCTCCCGGCCTCGTCGCACTCAAGGAGGAGCGGGCCCCGGCCCGTCTTCCCTTGTTGACCGCCGGATGCCAACCCGGCGTTACAGTGCCATGAATCGGGGATTGCGGATTCTGCGTCAAGAGGAAGTGGCGTGACGGTCACACGCTTTGCGCCTTCGCCGACCGGACGGTTGCATTTGGGCCACGCCTACAGCGCAGTCCTCGGCCATGGCCGCGCGCGCGACAGCGGCGGCAGCTTCCGTCTGCGGATCGAGGATCTCGACCAGACGCGCAGCCGGCCCGAGTTCGTCGCCGGCATCGTCGAGGACCTCGACTGGCTCGGCCTCGCGCCCGACGCGCCGGTGCTGGTCCAGTCGCAACGAACGGCGGCGTACGAAGCGGCGTTGGAGCGATTGAAGCAGCAGGGCCTGGCCTACGCCTGTTTTTGCACGCGCGCGGACATCGCCCAATCGCTGACGGCGCCGCACGGCGACGCCGCGACCTCCTATCCCGGCACCTGCCGCGACCTGCCCGACGATCCCGAGCGCCGATCAGCGACCCCGCACTGCTGGCGGCTCAACTCGGCCACCGCGCTGGCGACGGCGGGTCCGCCGTCGTGGCGGGAGGAGGGCGGACGCGCGTTCACCGCGCACGAGCGGGACATCGGCGACGCCATCCTGGCGCGGAAGGATGCACCGGCCTCCTACCATCTCGCCTGCGTCGTCGACGATGCCGCGAGCGGCGTCACCCTGGTCGTCCGGGGCGCCGACCTGCGACCGTCGACTCCGGTGCAGCGGCTGCTCCAGGCACTGCTCGGGCTCCCGGCGCCGGCCTACCTCCATCACCCGCTGGTCATTCACGCCGACGGCCGCCGGCTCGCCAAGCGCGACTTGGCCCCGACGCTGGCCGCGATGCGCGACGGCGGATGCGATGGCCGCGACCTCGCCGAGCAATTGCGCGCCGGAATCTTGCCGGATGAATTTCGCTTCGCAGACGCCTAGAGGAGAGCAATGAACACGATCCTCGTCATTCTGCTCGTCCTCGCCATGGGCGCGACGGTCTATGTCCTCGTCCGGGGGGTGATCGCCATGGCCTCGGGCCAGGTCGGCTCGAGCGAGCAGCAGCAGCAGTGGATGCGCAAGCGAGTGATGTTCCAGGCGCTCGCCATCATCATCGTCGCGGCCATCCTGGCACTCGCCGCCGCCGGCCGCTGACGCTTGGTCCGGCTCAACAAGATCTACACGCGCACCGGCGACCAGGGCGAAACCGGGCTCGCCGACGGCTCGCGCATCGCCAAGGACAGCCCCTTGAGCCAGGCGATCGGCGACGTCGACGAAGCCAACAGCGCGATCGGCGTCGCTCTCCTCGCGATCGACGATCCGAGCGTTCGAGCGATTCTGGCCGCGGTCCAGAACGAGCTGTTCGACCTCGGCGCGGATCTCGCGACCCCCGGCGACGACTTCACGCCCACGGACATGACCCTGCGCGTCGTCGCGGCGCAGATCGACCGGCTCGAACGCGACATCGACCGGATGAACGAGCGGCTCGAGGCGCTGCGAAGCTTCATCCTGCCCGGCGGCGCTGGCGGCTCCGCCGACCTCCACCTCGCCCGAGCGATCGCCCGCCGCGCCGAGCGCAGCGCCGTCGCCGCCAATCGCGACCGGCCCCTCAACCCGCTTGCCCTGATCTATCTCAACCGCCTGTCGGATCTGCTGTTCGTCGCGGCCCGCTATGTCGCGGCAAGCGGCGGCGGCGACATTCTCTGGCAACCGGGCGCAACCCGCGACCGATAGCGGGCAATTATGGAACATATCGCGAACTGATACTCGACCGGCCCGCCGTTTCGTGGCAGTGGAGCGCGCGATGGCCAGGGAGGATTCGGACTCGACCCCCCCAGGGTTGACGGCACCGCTCGGTGAGCGGCTGTTCGCCACCCGCAAGCTGACGCTCGCTCTCGCCGCTCCGCTGAGCGACGCGGATGCGGCGATCCAGCCGTTCCCCGACGCATCGCCGGCGAAATGGCACCTCGCTCACACGACTTGGTTCTTCGAGACCTTCGTGCTGCGCGACCACGTCCCGGATTACCGGCTGTTCGACGAGCGCTGGCCCTATTTGTTCAACAGCTATTATGAGGGAGAGGGCGAGCGCCACGCGCGGCCCAAGCGCGGAATGCTGAGCCGGCCTTCGCTCGACCAGGTCCGCGACTATCGTGCCGCGGTCGATGATGCGCTGGAACGGGCCCTGCCGTCGCTGCCACCGGCAACGCTCGATCTGATCGAGCTCGGCATCCACCACGAGCAGCAGCACCAGGAACTGTTCCTCACCGACCTCCTCGCCACGCTCGCCGAGAACCCGCTCGAGCCGGCCTACGCCGAGCTTCCGGCGGCGGCCTGCTTCGCGACCGAGCCGTTGAGCTGGCATCGCGGCCGCGACGGCGTGATCGAGGTCGGCGCGGCCGATGGCGGCTTCGCCTTCGACAGCGAGCGGCCGCGGCACCGCGCCTTCCTCGCCCCGCACGAGCTCGCCGGGCGCAAGGTCACTAATCGCGAATGGCGCGAGTTCATCGCTGCGGGCGGCTACCGGACGCCGGCGCTGTGGCTGTCGGACGGTTGGGCCTGGGTCCAGCAGGAGCGGATCGGCGCGCCGCTTTACTGGCATGAGGACGGCACCCAGTTCACCCTCGCCGGACGCCGCGAGGTCGACTGGGCGGCGTCGGTCGCCCACGTCAGCCATTATGAGGCCGACGCCTTCGCGCGCTGGGCCGGAGCCCGGCTTCCGACCGAGGCCGAGTGGGAGGATTTCGCGTCATCGGCCGATCCGCTGATCGGCAACCAGCTCGACGTCGCCGGGGCCGTCCTGCCCCGCCCGGGCGGAGGCATCTTCGGCGACGTCTGGGAATGGACGCAGAGCGCCTTCGCCCCCTACCCCGGCTTCGCTCCGGCCGCGGGCGCGGTCGGCGAATATAACGGCAAGTTCATGAGCGGGCAGCTGGTGCTGAAGGGCGCGAGCTGCGCCACGCCGCGCGGGCACAGCCGCGCCTCCTACCGCAATTTCTTCCCGCCGGCCGCGCGCTGGCAGTTTACCGGGGTGCGCCTTGCTAAGGACGCTTGATCCGCAAACGCTCGCCTTCCGCGACGACGTGCTGGCCGGGCTGTCGGCGCCGATTCCCGCGGTCCCGGCGCGCTGGCTCTACGACCATCGCGGGTCCGAGCTGTTCGACGCGATCACGCGACTGCCGTCTTATTATCCGACCCGGACCGAGGTCGGCATTTTCCATTCGATCATGCCGGAGATCGCGGCGCGCGTGCCGGCGGGCAGCGCGGTCATCGAATTCGGCGCCGGATCGGCGACCAAGACTCCGATCCTGCTCGAGGCGATCACTCCCGCGGCCTACGTTCCGGTCGACATCTCCGGCGACTATCTCGCGGGCAGCGCCGCCGAGCTGCGGCAGCAATTCCCGTCGCTCGACGTGATCCCGGTCGTCGCCGACTTTGCGCGACCGTTCACGCTCCCCGGCGGGATCGAGCATCTGCCCAAGCTCGGCTTCTTCCCCGGCTCGACCATCGGCAACTTCATCCCGCGCAGCGCGACCGATTTGCTGCGCCAGTTTCGCGAGCTGCTCGGCGACGGCGCGCTGCTGCTGATCGGGATGGACCGGGTCAAGCCGGTCGAACGGCTGATCGCCGCCTACGACGACCCCGAGGGGGTGACGGCGCAGTTCACGCTGAATCTCCTCACGCGCATCAACCGCGAGCTCGACGGCGACATCCCGGTCGAGGCGTTCCGCCACGAGGCGCGCTGGAACGACATCTTGTCGCGGATTGAAATCCACCTGGTCGCTCAGCGCGATGTGGAATTCACGATCTCCGGAACCCCCTTCCGCTTTGCGTCCGGCTCGTCGATCCACGCCGAGAACAGCCACAAGTACGGATCGCGCGGCGGGCGCGTGCTGCTGCTCGCCGGCGGCTGGACCCCGGTGGCCGAATGGACCGATCCGGCGCGCGATTTCGCGGTCATCCTCGCCGAGGCCCAACCGAAGCGCTTCGCGCCCTGATTGCCGAGGCTCCGCGCGGCGACTAGACGACAGCCATGATCTACACGCTCGTCGGCCTCGTCGACCTTCTCCTCGCGATCGTCTTCTGGGTGATCCTGATCCAGGTGATCCTTAGCTGGCTGGTCGTGTTCAACGTCCTGAACACCCGCTCGGCCGGCGTCCGCGCCTTCATCAACGGCATCGACCGGGTGACCGAGCCGCTTTACCGGCCGCTGCGCCGGGTGCTTCCGAACATCGGCGCGATCGATCTCGCCCCGCTCGTCGTCGTCATCATCATTATCTTCCTCCGCTCCTACCTGCTTCCGGGCATTCTCATGGAAGTTGGCCAGACGATCACATGAGCGCACGGAGGATCGACGGGAAAGCCGCCGCGGCCGCTATCCGCGAAGCGGTCGCGGGCCATGTCTCCGCGTTCGCGCAAAGGCTCGGCCGGCCGCCCGGCCTCGCCACCGTGCTGGTCGGCGAGGACCCGGCCAGCGCCGTTTATGTGCGGATGAAGAACCGGGCGACGGCCGAAGCCGGGATGGCGGGCTTCGCGCACAACCTTCCCGCCGCCACGTCCGAGGCCGACTTGCTGCAGCTGGTCACCGACCTCAACGCCGACGAGCGCGTCGACGGAATCCTCGTCCAGTTGCCGCTCCCCGCGCAGATCGACGCGACCCGGGTGATCGAGACGATCGAGCCCGGCAAGGACATCGACGGGTTCCATCCGATGAATGCGGGCCGGCTCGCGACGGGTTTGCCGTCGCTGGTGCCGTGCACTCCGTTCGGCTGCCTGCACCTGCTCAAGGCCGAGCTCGGGACCCTCGCCGGGCTCGACGCAGTGGTGATCGGCCGCTCCAACATCGTCGGCAAGCCGATGGCGCAATTGTTGATCGGCGAGAGCGCGACCGTGACCGTCGCCCATTCGAAGACCCGCGACCTGCCCGCGGTCGTGCGCCGCGCCGACATCCTGGTCGCCGCGGTCGGCCGCGCGGAAATGGTCCGCGGCGACTGGATCAAGCCCGGCGCGACGGTGATCGACGTCGGGATCAATCGCCTGCCGACCGCCGACGGCAAGGGCCGGCTGGTCGGCGACGTGGCCTATGATGAGGCGGCCGAGGTGGCCGCCGCGATCACGCCGGTGCCCGGCGGAGTTGGGCCGATGACCATTGCCATGCTGATGCGAAACACGCTGGTCGCGGCGCACCGCCGCGCCGGCCTCACCGACCCGGAGGGATTATGATCACTGCCGCCCTGTTGCTCGGCGCCGCCGCCGTTCCGACCGCGATCGATGCCGAGCGCGCCTTCGCCCAGGACGCGCAGCGGATCGGTCAGTGGGACGCGTTCCGCAAATGGGCCGACCGCGACGCGGTGATCTTCACGCCCCAGGCGACTTGGGCCCAGACCGCGCTGCCGCAGAAGAATCCGCCCAAGGCGATCACCTGGCGACCGGCCCACAGCTTCGTCTCCTGCGACGGCCGGACCGCGGTGAACACCGGGCCGTGGTGGAAGCTCGACGGGAAGCCCGGCGGCTATTTCACCACCGTCTGGCAAAGGAGCGGTCGGACCTGGCGCTGGGCCTATGACGGCGGCGGACCTGGCGCTCCCGCCGACCTTCGCCGCCCCCAGACCCACCGCGCCTCCTGTGCCCGCCGGGCGCCGGGCGCGCCGGTCATCCCGCCGCCGCCGCTGACGGCCAAGGAAGCGCGCACGACTCCCGACGACCATGGCCGCGGCCAGTCGGCCGACCGGACGCTCGGCTGGGACTGGAAGGTCGACAAGGACGGCGGCCGCGAGTTCCGCGTCTTCCTGTGGACCGGGACGCATTACGCGCAGGTCCTCCACAACCAGATCCCGCCGCCGCCGAGCCAAAAGCCGTGATCGAGCTGTTCGGCTCGGCGCTCGCCACCTTCCTGGTGATCATCGATCCGCCGGGCTGCGCGCCGATTTTCGCGAGCCTGACCCGCGGGACCACGCCGGCGCACCGGCGGGCAATGGCGATCCGCTCGTCGCTGATCGCCTGGGCGATCCTGATGTTCTTCGCGCTGCTCGGCAAACCGATGCTGCACGCGCTCGGCATCAGCCTCGCCAGCTTCCGCATCGCCGGCGGAATCCTGCTGTTCTACATCGCCGTCGACATGATCTTCGAGCGGCGGACGCAGCGGCGCGAGATGCGCGCCCACTCGATCGAGGGCACGCCGGAGGCGGAGGACATCAGCGTCTTCCCGATGGCCATCCCGATGATCACCGGGCCGGGCTCGATCGCCAGTGCGATGCTGTGGGTGTCGCGCGCCGAAGGCCCGCTCGAGGTCGGCATCGTCCTGGCGGCGATCACCACCGTCATGCTGATCACGATGGTCACCCTGCTTGCCGCCGGCCCGCTGATGCGGCTGATCGGCGAAAAGCTCGAAGCGATGATCACCCGGATCCTCGGCGTGATCCTCGCCGCGCTCGCCGCGCAGTTCGTGGTCGACGGCCTGAAGCAGAGCTTTCCGCACGTGCTCGGCTAGCTAGCCGACGACGCGCCACATCCGGAAGGGCGAATCCTTGGGTAGCTCGACCGGCGACAACCAGGCCGGCACCCGGCCGCGCTGCAGCTGCGCGTAGAAGCCGTTCGGCGCCTCCGACATGAAGATCGTCGTGGTCGAGCTGTTCGGGCAGGTCAGCAGATAGTCCGAGCGATATTTGGCGATCAGCGCATGCGCCTGCGGCTCGCTGCCGCGGAAGGCATTCATCACGTCGGCGATCTGCTGGCCGTTGCGGTGGTAGGGGCCGGTGATCGAATCGTGATGGGTGACGGTGATCAGCCGCGGCCCGTAATCGACGAAGGTGAAGACGATGCCCTTGGGCTGCAGCGCGACCGGCCGAAGCCCCCACAGCGAGTTGCACAGCCGGTTGGCGCGCTCGATCGCGGCCTCGCGCGCGGTGCGCTTTTGCTGCGGGATGTAATTGACCGCCAGCGGCACCGCGGCCCCAAGCCCGGCAACGATCACCGCCACCACGCCCACTATCTTCACAATGGAGGTTTTTGAGCTCCACACGAAGGGCACGAGCAGCCATACGATCGCCGCCGCGCCGGGGAGGGCGAGCATTTGCGCCGCGGGGCCGGTGCGCGTCTGCCAGAACAGGAGGGCAGTCGCGGCGAGCCCCGGAAGTGCCGCTGCGGCCACCCGGCGCACCTTCTCCTGGTCGCGGCGGTTCCACCAGGTCAGGAGCAGCCAGCCGAGGCCGCCGGTGATCGGCAAAGCGAGGATCAACGCGGCGACCTGGGCGCCGTGGCGATAGACCGGACGGGCTTCGCGGACGTGGCTTAGCCAGAGCCGGTCGACCTCGGCCGACACGCCCTCGAGCCGATGCAGGCAGTGCGGCCACATCCAGGCGTGGAATCCCGCAACGACTACTCCGGCGACCGCCGCAAGCGCCAGTCGGCTCTTCCAATCGCCCGGCGACAGCCAAGCTAGCCCGTACAGCAAAGCGCCGCCGAGCAAAGCATCGGACAGCCACACCGGCGACAGCGCGTCGCACACGGCGGCCCGGTTCGCGTAAGAGGCGAACAGCAGGAAGGCGATGGCCGTTCCCCCGCCCAAGGCGACCGCGTAGCCGCCGAGCCGCTCGCGCTCGCCGCGCTCGACGATCCAGAACAGCACCATCGCGGCCGCGAGGATGGCGAGGTAGATCAGCATCTCGAGGCCGACCGCGAGCGACAGCGCCGCGGCCAGCCCCAGCGTCAGTCCGCCACGGATGCGCTTGGGATCGGCGACCGCGCTGACCGACAGCGCGAGGAACGCCAGCTGCCAGCCGTGGTGGTCGATCCGCTCGGGCATGAACATGCCGTTGGTCGAGCCGGCATAGATCAGCGCCGCGATGGCCAGCGGATAGGCGCGCGGGTCGATCAGCCGCCGGACTGTCAGCGACGTCGAGAAGATCAGCAGCAGATAGGGCAGCAAAGGCGCGATCCCGACCGCCCAGCGCTCGGCGGCGGCGCCGCCGATCAGCGGCCGGAGCAAGAGGATCAGGCCGGCGATCGGCAGGTCCACCAGCCGCGACCAGTGGATGTTCGCTCCCACCGGCGGGTTGAGGCGGTATTGCCGAAGGTCGAACCACCCCTGGCCGCCGAGCAGGCCGCGGACCTGCATCATCCGCATATTGTCGTCGGTGTCGCCGAGCGCGAACCAGCGGATCTCGGTCTGGCGATTGAAGATGTACCAGGCGCAAAACAGCAGCCAGGCGACGAGCACGACCCACTTCCAGCGGCGGTCGATCAGCTCTCCCACCCATTCGTCGAACTGCTTTGGTGTGCGCTTCGGCATGGCAGGGGTCTAGCCGGTCGCCTTCAAAGGGCAAGCGAGGGCGGGCGAGGTTTAACCAAACGGCAATGTCGAGCGGGTCTAGGGATTGTCGCGCGGGCTTTCACCGACGCGCCGCACCAGCTAGGCTGCCGGAGCCGCCCATGTCCAAGCACGTCTATTCCACCGACTTCTACGATTATATCGACGCCGGCTCCCGCGCGTCCGCCGAGGTCGTCGCAAGGCTGATCCGTGGCGAGATGAAGGTGAACAGCCTGCTCGATGTCGGCTCCGGCCACGGCGCCTGGGCCGCGGTCTGGATGAAATCGGGCGTCAAGGATGTGATCGCCGTCGACGGCGCCTACGTCACCCGCGACCAGCTCGTCATCCCGCCCGACCGGTTCATCGGCCACGACCTCGCCACGCCCCTCGACCTGGAGCGCAAGTTCGACCTCGTCCAGAGCCTCGAGGTCGCCGAGCATCTGCCGGGCGAAAGCGCGGCCGGCTTCGTCGACAATCTCGTCCGCCACGGCGACGTGATCCTGTTCTCCGCCGCGGTTCCGCACCAGGGCGGCGAGCATCACGTCAACGAGCAGCCGCCGGAATATTGGCGCGAGCGGTTCGCAAAGCGCGGCTACCGAGCCTACGACTGGCTTCGGCCAAGGCTCGCCGACAAGCGCCAGGTCAAGCCCTGGTACCGGTTCAACAGCTTCCTCTACGCCAACGCCGCCGGCCGGAGGCGGCTGTCGAAATCGATCCTGGCGGCCAAGGTACCCGACGGCGAGCCGCTCGAGATCGGCGGCGACCTGTCCTGGCTGCTCCGGCGCACCGCAGTTCGGCTCATCCCGACGTCGCTGGTCAAGCCGATCGCCATGGCCAAGGCGTCGCTGGAGGCGCGGCTTCGGAAGTGAAACGCCATGTCGAACGTGTCCTCAGCGATGCCGAGGCGCGCGAAGCCTTCAACCAGCTGATCCGCTACGGAATCATCGGCGCGCTGATCACCATCGGCGGGCAGGCGATCTATTACGGCCTCGCCGAAAGCCGGCTGACGTCGCCGCTGCTGGCGATCGCCATCGCCTGGATCACCGGCGTGATCGTCGGCTATTTCGCGCATGGCTGGGTCAGCTTCCGCGGGCACGGCGAACGCGATGACCATGCGCGGATCGGTTCGCGGTTCGTCGCGGTCAACGCCTTTGGCTACGTGCTGAACAGCTTCTGGGTGTGGTTTTTAGTCGAGCGGCTTGACGGCCCGACCTGGTGGCCGATCGTCCCCAACATCGTCCTGACGCCGCTCCTGACCTTCGCCCTTCACCGTCGCTGGACCTACGCCTGAGGCGACGACCCCGAGCCGCGCCGCCTGCCCGCCGCTGCGCCCGGCGATGTCCTGGACGATGTACAGCGGCCGGTTCTTCGCCTGGTTGTAGAGCCGACCGAGATATTCGCCCATCAGCGCGAGGACGAACATCTGGATCGCTCCGAGCACGACCACGACCAGCATCAGCGAGGTCCAGCCCGGCACCGAGCGGCCCGACAGCCAGCCGAGGAGAATGTAGACCACGATCAGCACCGAGCCGAGCGACAGCCAGAGGCCGGCGTGGCTGGCAAGCTTGAGCGGTGCCGACGAGAAGCCGGTCAGCGCGTCGAACGCGAAGCGGATCATCTTGCGCAATGGATATTTCGTCTCGCCGGCGAAGCGCTCCTCGCGCGCATAGGGCACCGGGACCTGCTTGAAGCCGATCCACGCGACCATGCCGCGGATGAACCGCGCCTGCTCGGGCATGGCGAGCAGGGCGTCGAGCGCTCGGCGGCTGATCAGCCGGAAGTCGCCGGCGTCGACCGGAATGTCGACCTCGGTCGCGCGCGACAGCAGCCGATAGAAACCGTGCGCGGTCGCGCGCTTGAAGGCGGTTTCGCCGGCCCGGCTCTGGCGCACTCCGTAGACCACGTCCGCGCCCTCGCGGCGCATCGTCGCGAGCATGACCGGCAGCAGTTCGGGCGGGTCCTGGAGGTCGGCGTCGATGACCAGGATGACGTCG